>Ga0265313_10000377_pt1 | contig 48049 bp, 39 predicted proteins | sample 4123metaG_FD_203122 | JGI IMG/M metagenome (GOLD analysis project Ga0265313, IMG submission 203122) | Rhizosphere microbial communities from Carex aquatilis grown in University of Washington, Seatle, WA, United States - 4-1-23 metaG | ecosystem: Host-associated > Plants > Roots > Rhizosphere >... | reverse complement strand
GCGGCCTCGACGCTTCTCGGGGCGATCCTGATCGGTTTCCTCCGCGAGAGGCGCGGGCCCCAGGCGGCCTGACGGGCGTCCCGAAGGGCCAAACTCCTGGATTTCCGATGGTAACAAAGTAACCAGCCGCAAGTTGCATCCGTCTAAAAAGGTGGCACCTTTCCAGCATGAACCGGTCTCATCCTTCACCGCCCCCGAGGCCGCAATCTTCCCGAAAAAATCAAGCCATGAAAACGAATAAATTCGCCATCGCCGCAATCGTCGCCGCCGCGCTGGGCACCGCGGCGCTCGCGCAGGCGCCCGCCGCCCCGGCAGCCACTCCCGGAGTGGCCGCACCGAACGAGATCGTCTATGTGCCGCAGCTTCCGAGCGCCGCCGAACTGACCAAGGCCGCCGCCGCGCAGGGAGTCACGATCACGCAGATCGACCAGACGAGCACCCAGATCACCGTGACCTACAAGTACACGAACGGTTATGTGAACACCGTCTCCTACCAGCCGCTGTCCGCCGCCGACCCTTCGGTGGCTGTGGCGCCTGCCTCGATGCCTGCTCCCACCAGCCCGCCGCCTGCGGCGCCGCCGGTCACCACCACCGTGGTCTACACCACGCCTGCCCCGGCTTATTACTACGCACCCGCTCCCTATCCCTATTCCTATCCATATTCCTACGGGTGGGGCTGGTATCCGCCGATCGCGATTGGCTTCGGTTTCGGCTTCCATGGCGGCGGCTTCCACGGCGGCGGGTTTCATGGCGGGGGCCGCTTCCGCTGAGCGGCACGGTCTCGGTTATTAGTCTTTTACACGGTTGTCACTCGAGGCCAGCGTGCCCCGAGTGAACCACCGGGCCGGGTCAGATGTCAGGATGCCGGGCTGGCTGCCCACGGCGGCCGGCGCCGTGATTGCCTTGGCCGCATGCGTGGCGTACGCCACCAGCATATCGGCGCCTTTTGTCTTCGATGACGGACCATCGATTGTCGGAAACCTGACGATCCGGCACTTGTGGCCGCTCGGGCCGGTGTTTTCGCCACCCGCGCAGGCCTCCGTGTGCGGACGCCCCCTCGTCAATCTTTCTCTCGCGCTCAACTATGCCTTGGGAGGGCTGGACGTGCGGGGCTACCATGCCGCGAACCTGCTGATCCACATCCTTGCGGGCATCACCCTGTTCGGGATTGTGCGGAGGACGCTGGGGCTGAAAAGCGGAAAGCGGAAAGCGGAAAGCGGGCATGCAAAATCGGAAATCGGAAAGCGGGAAGGCGAAATCGAAAAGCGGAAAGCGGAAATCGGAAATCGGAAGCTGGAGTCCGATTCGGAGCCAACCTTGTTTGCTTTTGCCGTCGCCCTGATCTGGACCGTGCATCCGCTGCTGACCGAATCCGTCACCTGCGTCGTCCAGCGGACGGAGTCGCTGATGGGACTTTTCTACTTCGTGACGATCTACTGTTTCCTGCGGGGAGCGGAATCGAGCGCGGGCGAAATCGGAAAGCGGAAAGCGGAAAGCGGAACGGAAGAATCAGGAGGGGTCTCACCGATGCGAGGGGCATGGTTTGGCTTGGCGGTTGCCGCCTGCCTCCTCGGCATGGCGACGAAGGAGGTCATGGCCACCGCGCCGGCCGTGGTCTTCCTCTATGACCGGACGTTCATTTCCGGAAGCTTCCGAGATGCGTGGCGGCGTCGAAGGGGCCTGTACCTCGGGCTGGCGGCGACGTGGATCGTTCTCCTTGTCCTGCTGGTTGGCTCGGGTGCCAACCGGGGCGGGACGTCCGGCTTTGGCACGGGAGTCTCCGCCTGGTCGTATGCGCTCACCCAGTGCGAGGCCATCGTGTGGTACCTGCGGCTCGCGGCGTGGCCGCATCCGCTCGTCCTCGACTACGGAAGCCGGCTGGCGACCGGCCTTGGCGAGGCCTGGCCCCAGGCGCTTCTGATCGGTGCTCTCCTGGCTGCCACGCTGGTCGCGCTGCGCCGAAAGCCGGCCCTTGGTTTTCTCGGGGCATGGTTTTTCGTGATCCTCGCGCCCAGCTCCAGCGTGATCCCGCTCGCATCGCAGACGATGGCCGAACACCGGATGTACCTGCCGCTTGCGGCAGTGGTCGCGCTTGCGACCGCGATCCTCTGGAGGATCTGTGGGCGTCCGTGGATATTCCTTGGATTGACGCTTGGGCTCGCGGGGTTCGCCTGCGCGGCGACCGTCCGGCGAAATGAGGCCTATTCCACGGAGGTGGGGATTTGGAGCGACACCGTCGCAAGCTGGCCCGGAAACCCCCGCGCGGAGAGCGACCTCGGGCTGGCCCTGTGCAAGGTGGGGCGGATCGACGAGGGGATCGTCCATTGCAAGCGGGCGCTCGAAATCGATCCGGCTTTCATCGATGCCCACAACAACCTTGCCTTTGCTTACCTGCAGCAGGGCCGGATGGAAGAGGCTGCTGGCGAACTCCGCGCGATCCTTGCCAAGCACCCCGATTTTGTGGAGGCGCATGCGAACCTGGGGCTTATCCTTTCGCGGACGGGGCATCTCCCCGAGGCTGTCTCGGAGTACGAGGCGGCGCTGCGGCTGCAGCCAGCAAATCCTGGCATGCACTTTAACTTGGGCACGGTTCTGATGGAATCGGGCCGGCTGCCTGACGCCGCGGCGCAATACGGGGAGGCGCTGCGCTTGAATCCCGATTATGCAGAAGCGCGCCGCAACTTGGAAGCCGTTCGCGGACGGATGCGGTAGGCGCCCGATTGAGGTTTGACCGACTGCGGCTGGACGGGCATTTATGCCAGTTCGTTGGTTTTAGGAGAGGTGGCAGAGTGGTCTAATGCGCGTGCTTGGAAAGCACGTGTTCTCGCAAGGGAACCGGGGGTTCGAATCCCTCCCTCTCCGCCAATTTGCGATTTTGATGTCAGTTTTTCCCTGTATACCGGCATCGATTTACGAAGCGATGGAGGGATGAAGAACCCCCGGAGGGGGTCGACGGAGCCCGCTTAAGCGGGCGGAGATGGGCCAACCGAAGGTTGGGGGCGAAGCCCCGAGCGGCAGCGAGCCAATCCCTCCCTCTCCGCCATTTTCCCCCTATGAGGAGGAGAATCCCGAAGCTAGGTTGCCAAGTTGACGTGGCAACCTATGAAACGGCCATCGACACTGCGGTGTGGTAAAACATCGGATCATCCGGATTGAGCGTCCGAAGGATGCTATATGCTTCGAGGCACTGCGACATATCGAGCCGAGCACTGACCAGCCGCAGGAGCTTTGTGTCTTTGGGAACCATCTCAAATAGCACGGTTCCACGTTTTTAAAGGTGATAACCTTAGCCGAGGGACGCTCAAGGGCTAACTGCCTGAGCATCCGGTCCCGCAGCGATGGCTTGCCAGAGGACGGCCCTGCGCTAGCGTACGGTCATGTCCACCGTGCCTGAAATCGAGGCCGCCATTGAACGGCTTTCTCCCCCGCAAATCCGGGAACTGGCTGATTGGCTGACTGACCGCCTGTTACCCGGTGAAACGCCTGCTATGCTGGCGGCGCTCGACGCGGGTGTCCGTTCGTTGGAAAGCGAGCCGACCGTGCCCGCCGAGGACATACGCAAGAAAATCAAGGCATGGACTACCGGGTAACGTTCGCGGCACACGCGGACCGAGACCTGGAGGAGATCGTTCGCTTCCTTGCTCAAAAGAATCCGGGTGCAGCCGAGCGGCTGGGCAATGCGTTGGTTGATGATGCGCTTTCACTCGCAACCTTACCACGGCGCGGCTTGGCGTTTCAGGCGCGCCCGGAATATCGGCGAATCCTTCATCGGCCGTGGTTCCTGATTTTTTACCGGATCGACGAAGCCCGGCAGTTGGTGGAGGTCGCGAGAATCTGGGACGCACGTCAAGACCCGGATACATTCCGTCTTTAGCTGAAACGTGAGCTGAAATCCAATGACCGTTTTTCTTCTCTTCATCGTCACCGCCCTTGCAACCGGGTGGCAGCTTTCGCAGCAGATTTTGATGGGGGTATGGGGCAAACCTTTGAATCCACTCGAATTGGTGGGTTTCAGTGGCTCGCTGATCCTCTTCGCGTCCGCCTACGTCGCGCTTTTTTCCCTGCGTCGCGCAATATGGATTGCGATGGGTGCTTCGGTCCCTCTTTGGATATTTTATGTGCCCGCACTGGTCACGACTGCAAGCACGGGCGGCCCAGTTTTGGTTTTTATTCCCGGTCTCTTGCTCGGATGCACTACGGGACTCCTTATTTTCGAGATCGCCCGCCGACTTCGGAAGACTAATGACGGACTAATTCCAGCCAATGCGCCTCCGAAGATCTTTCGGCGTGGGATTCTCTCGTTAACAGGGCTCGCGGTCCTGGCTCTTATCGTCCTCGAAGTGTTCTTTGTTGGCGTTGACCGTGAAGTGACTGTGCCCGTCACATACGCCATCGAGAGAGAGAACGGCCGCTCGATTGCCAAGATGACATTTCAAAATCTTGCCGGCTTTAACTTTATTGAGACGGATTTGAAGGAGGTGATCGGATATTTGGAGGCGAATCATCCCCGCAACGTCAGCGTCCGTGTCTCCATGACCTATGACTTTGGCAAGGTTAGGGCCATGAATCTAAACTACGCCTATTTGGGAGACATAAAGTTCAGGCCCTACGTCGAACGAAAACCCTGATCGATCACCGAGCAGGTGCGCCTCTAGGTTGCCCCAAGGTTGTCAGCGGTTCGGTTTTTGCTTTCACTTCATTGCGTCTGCCTGTTGCTTGTTTCCGTTCGCAATAGATTAACCCTCAACTAAGTCCGCGCTAATTTAGCGACTTAGCTTCGAGCGGAAGGAGGGGTTCGACGGAGCCCGCTTAAGCGGGCGGAGATGGGCCAACCGAAGGTTGGGGGCGAAGCCCCGAGCGGCAGCGAGCCAATCCCTCCCTCTCCGCCATTTTACGATTTTGACACCAGTTTTTTCCCTGAGGACTGGCATCAATTTACGAAGCGATGGCGGGTCCGGCGTATAACGCGTCAAGGCCGGTGCGTTGCATCCGTATATTTCAATTCAAGACCACGATAAATTTGCCGCACCATTTCGCTCGTAAGCGAGAAGGGTGACTGTCACAGGTGTTCGCGCAGCTTCCCATCCCTGATGTCGTCGGCCGAGCCCAGCCATGCGGTCTTCCTTAGCTACGCGCGCGAAGATACCGGCGCGGCGCGGCGCATCGCCGGCGCGTTGCGCGACTTCGGGGTCGAAGTCTGGTTCGACCAGAGCGAACTTCGAGGCGGCGACGCGTGGGACGCGAAGATCAAGCAGCAGATCCGCGAGTGCGCGCTGTTTCTCCCCGTCGTCTCGGCGCACACGCAGGAACGCAGCGAGGGCTACTTCCGCCGCGAGTGGAAACTGGCCGTAGAGCGCACGCACAACATAGCCGACGGCGTGCCGTTCCTCGTACCGGTTGTGATCGATGACACGCGTGAAGCCGGCGCGTCGGTGCCGGAGCCGTTCATGCACGTGCAGTGGACGCGCCTGCCGGGCGCCTTGCCGACGCCGCAGTTCGTCGATCAGGTGAGACGCCTGCTCGCCGCGCCGCGCGGACCGGTCTCGGCCCAAAGCTCGAGAATTTCACCCGGCAGTCGGTCGGCTCCGCCGGCGCGGGCCGCGGGAATTCCGAAGTGGATTTACGCGACGGCCGCTGTCGCCGTGCTCGCGCTCGTCGCCTACCTGGCGCTGCGTCCGCCCGTGAACGTGCCCGCCGTGCCGGTGAATCCAGCCAACGCCGAGTCCAAACCCGGTGTGCCGCCCGCTTCCGTTGCGCCGGTCGTCAACGACAAATCCATCGCGGTGCTGCCGTTCGACAACCGCAGCGCCGAGAAGGAAAACGCGTATTTTACCGACGGCATTCAGGACGACATTCTTACGAGTCTCGCCAACCTCCATGAGTTGCACGTCATCTCGCGGACGTCGGTCATGGAGTACCGCGGCACGACGAAGCGAATCCCGCAAGTCGCGCGGGAGCTCGGCGTCGCCTACGTGCTCGAAGGCGCCGTGGAGCGCGTCGGCAACGCCGTGCGCATCACCGGCCAGCTCATCCGGGCGGCGACCGACGATCATATCTGGGCGAAAAGCTACGACCGCGAGCTCACCGCCACGAACCTCTTCGCGATCCAGTCCGAGCTGGCCCAAGCCATCGCCGGCGAGCTGCAGGCCGCGCTCTCGCCGGAGGAGAAAACGCAGCTCGGGCACGCGCCCACGTCGAATCTCGCGGCTTACGACGCCTACTCGAAGGCCCGTGACATTTTCTACGCCCGTGGCAACGACATCGCGGCGATGTTCAAGGAAGCGACGCCGCTCTTTGAGCGCGCGGTCGCGCTCGATCCGAATTTCGCGGAGGCGTGGGCCGGCGTGGGAGAAGCCTACAGCCTGGCCTACAACCGCAGGATCGAGCGCACCGCCGAAGGAAAAGCCAGGGCGCTCGGCGCGATCCAAACTGCGCTCCGGCTGGCGCCGGACAATCCCGCTGTGATTCTCGCCTCGGCCCACTATTACACTTTTGCGGACGACGACTACGAACGCGCGTTGGTGGAGTGCGAGCGCGCGGCGCGAATTTCGCCAAGCAATTCCGGCGTCTACAACACTCTCGTTAGTATTTACTTCCGTCAGGATCGCGGATCGGAGGCACTGGCCGCCGCGCGGAAGGCGTATGAGCTCAACCCGCGAAGCGAAAGTTTACTCCGCAGCTTGGGCGCGGCGTTGATGTGCGCGCGCCGCTACACCGAGGCGGAGGATGTTTTGCGGCAAGCGCTCGCGCTGCGGCCGGACTCTGTGGAGGCCGGCGCCATGCTGGCGTCGATACCGCTCTGGACTCGCGGCTCGACGCGCGAGTTGGACGCGTGGCTCGCCAGTCAGCCGGCGTCGAGCCGGGCGAACGGGACGTTTCAAACCGTCCAACTGCAGGCCATCGCCACGAAGGGCGATGCCATCGAGTACGTGAGGCTCGTGGAGAGATATCATCGCGAGGACATCGTGGGCTACGGCTACCCGCTCGCCTTGACTCTCGCCGGCGAGACCGGCCGCGCGCGAACGGTGGCGGCTCGATACCGCGACGAGCAACTCGCAATCCTGACGCGCGAACCGAACGACGGACCGGTATTGAGCCGGCTGGCCTTCGCCTATGCGGCCCTTGGCGAGAACGATCTTGCCCTGGAGGCGGCGGACAAAAGCGTTTCCCCTGATCGGAGCACGAATCAGACTCTGAGCGCGAATGGCTTGGCGTTGCGGCGAGCAGAAGTGCTCGCGGGGATCGGAAAAAAAGACGAGGCTATCGCGGAACTCACCCGAATCTTGCGGACGTCAAATCCTATAGGCGCCGACCCGTTGACATCGTTCGTGTGGGCCCCCCTGAAAGGCGATCCCCGTTTCGAGGCGATCAAATCCGACCCGCAATACACGCAGCCGCTGTATTGACCGCTTTCTCGGTCGCGCGCGCGATCCGCGCGGGCCTCATTTCTCGACCGTCGTCCGGGGGTTGTGAAACACACCCTCCAGGCGGATGTCGCGCGAGGAGGCGCCGACGAGGATTTTGAAGTCGCCGGATTCCGCGACCCAGCCTTTGCGTTCCGGATCGTAGAAGGCCAGTGCGCGGCGATCCAGGGTGAGGGTCACGCGTTGGCGTGCGCCGGGCTGCAGTGAAATCTTCCGGAAGCCTTTCAGTTCCTTCGCGGGGCGGGGCAGGCTCGGTTGGACCTGCTCCACGTAAATCTGCGCGACCTCGGCGCCTTCACGGGACCCCGTGTTGGCCAATTCGAACTCGACGGCCACGTGCGGCCCGTCGGTGCCGGGGACCTCGGAGACCTTCAGGTTTTCATAGCTGTACCGGGTGTACGACAGGCCGAAGCCGAAGGGAAAGAGCGGCTCGATCTGCTTCGAGTCGTACCACCGGTATCCCACAAATAGGCCTTCTACGTAGCGCACGGTGCCGTTTACACCGGGATAGGCGTTCAGCGCGTGCGCGGGCGAGTCTGCCAGCTTCTTCGGGAACGTGCAGGGCAGCCGGCCCGAGGGATTCACGTCGCCGAAAAGGACGCGGGCAAGGGCGGTGCCGCCCTCCATTCCGGGATACCAGGCGTAGAGCAAGGCGGGGACCTGGGCGAGCCAGGGCCCCATCTCGACCGCGCCTCCGCCCATGAAAACGACGGCGGTGCGGGGATTGGCCGCGACGATCTTCTGCAGCAAATCGTCCTGGCCGGCGGGCAGCTTGAGGTCCGGCCGGTCCGACGCTTCCCGGTCGTAACCGCCTTCGTGGTTCAGGCCGCCGACGAAGATTACGACATCCGCGGACTTGGCCGCAGTCACCGCAGCCGCGGCGAGACCAGTGTCGTCGGGGGGAATTGGCACGGAAACGCCTGGCCGGTCGCGGCCGCCCCGCGGCGCGGTGTAGCCTGCCGCATAGATGATCTTCACCCCGGAGCCGGCGCGGGAGGTGATGCCTTCGAGCGCGGTGATTTCATACCGCGCCTTGATCGTGGCGGCGCCGCCTCCGCCGGCGAATTTGGCGTCCGCGTTCGCCCCGATGACGGCAATCGTCTTGAGCCCTGCCACGGCGAGAGGCAGGAGCCGATCGTTCTTGAGCAGCACGATGGACGCTTCCGCCACCCGTCGCGCCACGTCCCGGTGTTCCCGGGTGCTCACTTCGCCGGTCGCCGCAGGGGGTGCCGCCGGGAGGGACGGGTCGCGGATAAGGTTGAGACGGAACATCACCGAGAGATGCCGCCTGACCTTGTCGTCGAGCACCGAAATCGGAAACCGGCCCGACTTCAGGCCGGCGAGGAAGGGATTGGCGAGATAGTTGCCGGAGTAGGGCGGGCGCGACCCCATCTCCATGTCCATGCCGTTGAGCGCAGCCAGCTCCGTGCTGTGCACTCCCCCCCAGTCGGACATCACGAGGCCCCTGAACCCCCATTCGCCCTTGAGGACGGTGTTGAGCAGGTAGGCGTTCTCGCAGCAGTGCTGGCCCCGGAAAAGGTTGTAGGCGCCCATTACGGTTAACACGTCCGCTTCCTCGACGGCGGCGCGGAACGCCGGCAGGTAGATTTCGCGCAGCGTGCGCTCGTCCATCTCGACATCGATCGAGCCCCGCTGGACTTCCTGGTTGTTCGCGGCGAAATGCTTGGCGCTGGAGCCGACGCCCTGGGCCTGCTCGCCGCGGATATAATTGACCGCCATGCGGGAAGTGAGGAACGGGTCCTCGCCCATGTATTCGAAGTTTCGCCCGCACAGCGGCGTGCGCTGGATGTTCAGGCTCGGGCCGAGCATGATGTTCTTGCCGCGCTGTTTGGCCTCCTGGCCGATGACGGTGCCATACGCGGCGGCCAGATCGGTGTCGAATGTGGCCGCGAGTCCGAGCGTCGCGGGCAGAGCGGTGGCGAAATCGTCCGTGCGGTCGAGCCGGCGGAAACCCTCGCCCACTTCCGCGCGGACGCCCATCGGTCCATCATCCATCCACAGCTTGGGAATGCCCAGACGGGGCACACCGGGCACGGAGAAGGTGGATTCGGCATGAACCATCGAGACCTTTTCCTCCAGGGTAAGGCGGGGCAGCAGATCATCCACCCGCGCTTCCACGGTTTGGCTGGCATCGAGATAGGCCGGGCGCTCACGGGCTGGAGCGGGCTCGGCACCGGCGTTGGCGACGAGCGCGAAAGCGGACACAAAAACGAAGCGGGGTAGCGATTGCATGCGGGGTAGGGGATTGGCTGGACATACAAACCCCGCCGGTAGGCGGGTCGAGCCCCGACTTCTCCTATTCGGGCAGGAGTTCGAGCAGCTTCGCCCTTACCAATGTTCCCGCCTTTTGGGGATCGTAGTCCAAGCCCACGCGGAGAAGCGGAAGCATGTCACTGCAGAATCCGCGGTCCGCCAAGTGGGAGTCGAGAATACCGATAAATTCAGCGCGCGCGGCCCTGCCACCTTCCTGCTCGAGGTAATGCCGAAACGAATCGATGATGATCGCCGGATCCACCGGGGGTGCCGCCAGGGTGAGCGCCCAATAGAGGTCGAACAGGTCACGACCGCGTTTGCGTTGGAACAAGGCGCGCATTTTCGTACCGAGCATTTCATGGAGATCGTAGCCGTTGAGCGCCGACTTGATCGTCGCGTCGCGGTAGGCGAATTCGAACGGGATCTGCACGATGTCCCGGTGCGGCTTGCGTTCGGTCACATTGACCTCAACGACGATATCGAGAGTGGCGCCGGGCTGGCTCACGGCCGGCACAGAATAGGTCAAGCGCAGCACCCGGGACGGCTTCACTGCATTGCGGATGGCCAGCTGGATCGTGTCCCAGATCGAACCGGTTGGTCTGCCGAACACGTCTTTCAGCACACGTTTGATCGCTTTGGCGATGTGAGCTTCCGGCCGGTTCCCGTGGACGACAAGGTCGATGTCTTCACTGTAGCGGGCCGCGGGGGCGAGATGCACTTTGTGCAAGAGTGTGCCACCCCGCATGGCGATCTGGCTCCGCAAGAACTCATCATTGAAGAGCGCGGCCATCGCAAGACAGAGGAGAAGGTCCTGTTCGACTTGGCTCTGGAGGGGCCAGGGAACTGACGCCTGGTGCGCGACCACGTCACGACGGGTGAGGGGGTTCATGATTCAAATTCACCCGAGTTGTCGACGACGCGCCAAGGCAAGACGGCCGGTCCAGCCAGCCGGCCGGCCGGCGTGGTCGCGAACAGGATGGCCGGGCGTTTGGCCGGCAACCAGTTTTCGACGACGGCAGCGAGCCTGGCGTTGCCGGTCTTGTCGAGTGCGTAGCCCAAACGTTGTGCGGTCGCGGTTTCGTTTTCCGCCTCGAGAACAGCGTGCAATTCAGCTTGGTCGATGAGCGGCAGCAGGGGGCGGAGGGTTTCCACGGCCCGGCCGATTCCCCCGATGCGGGCGGCGTAGCGGATCAGGTCGAACCCGGTGGCGGCGGGTGTGCTCACGCGGGCGGGCGCGAAGGCATTTGCCAGTTGTTGAGTGCGCGTGTTCCGGATGCTGCGTTTGACGAAGAAGGTGACGTGCAGTTGTCCGACCGTGAGCGGGCGGCGAGGCGTGTCGGTCATCACCTGGGTCACTTGGATCGATTGCCGATTTGAGCCGTGGGCGCCCGCCGCAGATTGGAGAGCCAAGTAGTACGGGTGTCCGAGCCACCGGAAGTAATCATCGAGCCACCAATCGACCGGCGGACTTCCCCGGGAAAAATGTTCGGGGCTGACGATCAGAAAAAATTGGTGCGCCTTCGAAACCCGCACGATTTTGCGGCCAAGACGGTGGAGCTGGCTTCTCGCGGCTGAGACCGTCAGCCCGGTCTCCTTTATCAGTTGGGACATCGAGAAAGCGACGTGCCCCTCAGCCAGTCGGGCGTCAGCGAACGCGGATGCTGCACCCACTCGCCGATCTTTCCTCAAGCCAGAGTTTGTCATTTCGTTTGCAAGCTGTTGTGTATTACGCACCAGCTTGCAAATTAAAATAGGTATAAAATATGAGAAAGATAGTGTAACAAACTTACTAGGAATTACTTACAATAATAATGGACGGCAGATGAAAAAACGGAGGCTGTCCGGAGGCAAACCTGGGAAAAGGCACTACGAACCTTGCGCCGCCAGCGGCAGCCGGATGGTAAAGAGCGCCCCGCCGCCCGGGGCGTCGTCCACGGCGACTTCGCCCTGGTGCGCCTCGACGATGGCTTTGACGACGCTGAGTCCCAGCCCGAAGCCGCGCTGGGAGCGACTCGCATCGCCGCGGTAGAGCCGGCGCCAGATCTTAGGTCGCTCGGCCGCGGGCACTCCGGGCCCGCTGTCGCCCACTCCGATCACTCCGTGCGAACCTTCGCGACGGGCGGACAGCCGGACCGTGCCGCCCGAAGGCGTGTATTTGAGGGCATTGTCGAGAAGATTGGCGACGGCCTGGCCGAGTCGCAGGATGTCGGCCTCGACGACGACCGCATCGCCGGCCTCGATCTCAACGCGAATCCGTTTTTCTTCCGCGACTTCGCGATACAGGCTGGCCGCGCTCGCCAGGACGGAGCGCAGGTCGAGCGGGGCGCGGCTCAGCGGAAGGACGCCTGTTTCCGCGGCGGAGACGTCGAGCAGGGTCTCGAGCAGGCGGAGAACCCGCTCGGACTCCTCCATGCAGTCGGCGAGGGCTTCCCGGACCGCCGCCGGGTCGCCCCGGCTCTGGAGCGCCATGTCGGCCGTGCCGCGGAGCCGGGCCAGGGGCGTGCGCAGATCGTGGGCGAGATTGTCGAGCGTCTCGCGCATGGCTCCGATAAGGGCGGCGTTCTTCGTGAGGACGGTGTTCAGCTGGCTGACGAGGTCGGCGAGCTCGCCGCCGCCGGCCGGGACCGGCACCCGGGCGGTCAGGTCGCCGGTCGCGACGATCCGGCGCGTCGTCTCGTTGACTTGCCGTATGGGCCGCGTCACGCGCCAGACGAGGAGGCCGCCGGCCAGCGCGGCGACAAGCGTCGCTCCCGCGCCGATCGTGAAGAAGTTGCGCAGGAGCGGGGCCAGGAGGACGGCGCGGTTATCCGTGCTGCGGGCCACCTGCAGGAGTTCGCCGTCGCCAAGGGGGCGATTCGCCACCGTGAAATCCTTCTCCGCGTCCCTCGGGATCTGGACCGCCCGAACCTCCTGCGCCTGCCAGCCGCCCCAGCCGTCGGGAACGATGATCTGCTGGGCCTGCGTCTGCACCCAATCCGACGGAACGCGGGCGAATGTCGTCTCTCCGTCGCCGCCGACGATTCGCACGAACAGCGAGCTGAATTCCGGGCTCCCGGATTCGTCGGCGATCCGCGCGCGAAGGGCGGCTGGGCCTCCCTCCTGGTAGATCCGCGCGAATTCCTGCGCCTTCCCTTCGACCTCCGCGAGAGCCCGCGCCTTCAGGGCGTCGGCCAGGGCCCAGTAGAGGAGCGTGAAGACCGCGGCCGCCCCCAGCGCGAAGAGAAGCGCATAGAGGACGCCGAGCCGAAGGGCCAGGGAATGGCGGATGCGCTCAAGCATGGCCGCGCCAGACGTATCCGACTCCCCGCAGGGTCTCCAGGCGCGTCTTGTCCGGATCGATTTTCGAGCGGAGCCGGTGCACGACCACGTCCACGACATTGGTCTGCGGGTCGAAGCTGTAGTCCCAGACGTGCTCGAGGATCATCGTCTTTGAAACGGCCCGTCCCGCGTGCCTGAGCAGGTAGGCGAGCAGCGCGAACTCCCTCGGCTGGAGCTCGACCGGCTTTCCCCGAAGCAGGACCTCGCGAGTCGTCAGGTCGACCGTGACGTCGCCGACCGCGAGGCGCGCCGCCTCCGGCGCCTGCGAGGCCCTGCGAATCAGCGCCTGCACGCGCGCCAGGAGCTCGGAAAAGGCGAAGGGCTTCGTCAGGTAGTCGTCACCGCCCGCCTGCAGGCCGCGTATCCGGTCGTCCACGCCCGCCTTGGCGCTCAGGAAAAGCAGGGGAGTCGGCCGCCGCGCGGCGCGCAGGCGCCGGACGAGGCTGATGCCGTCGAGCTGCGGCAGCATGACGTCGACTATGGCCGCGTCGTAGTCCGTCGACTGCCCGAGCGCCAGTCCGGTTTCGCCGTCCGGCGCGTGGTCCACGGAGTATCCGGCCTCCTTCAGGCCGCGGACAACGAAGGAGGCTATCTTGGGGTCGTCTTCGACAACGAGCAGGCGCATGGGATCAAGGCAACGGGGTCAGGCCGCCATTTGTAAAGCAACGGGGCCAAGATAAGAGGCAATATTGTTAAAGAATCAATCGTCGCAGGACGGTGGAGCGCGTTGTCCCCAACGCGCTGGTTCGTCCGCCGAGCCAAACAAGCGCGTTGGGGACAACGCACTCCACCCGCTACGGTCGGACATTGCCCTAACCCGGCCCCCGCCCGCTGGGTTCAGGAAGCCGCCGACGCCGACTCGTCGATGACCGTGTAGATCATCCCGCCGTGCGTCCAGACCTTGAGAAGGGTCTTCTTGCTCGTCGCGTCCTCGCTGAGCTTCACAGCCTCGTCGGCCGACGCGACCGCGTGGTGGTTGATCTCCAGGATGACGTCGCCGGGTTCGAGCCCCGCCCGGGCCGAAGCCGAGTCGGAAGACACTTCCGTGATGACGGCGCCGCGCACGCGCCCCGGAATCGCAAACTGCTGCCGGGCCGCGGAATCGATGTCCGCGACCGAGACTCCGTTGAGAACGCCCTTGTCGCCGTCGTCGGAGGCAACCGGAGCCGCCTCTTCGATCCTTCCGTCCGCGCGCCTGTTCGGCATCGCGACCGTCGTCGCCGTGACGCTTTCGGTCCTGCCGTCCCTGACGAACTGGAGGTCGACCTTGGTGTCCGGCGGGGTCTCGCTGACCGCGAGGCTCAGGCGGGAGGCGTCCGTGACATCGGCGCCGCCGACCTTGGTGATGACATCGCCCGAGCGCAGGCCGGCCCTGGCCGCCGGCGTGCCCGGCTTGACGTCCGTCACGAGCGCCCCCGCGCGCGCCTTGACGCCGAAGTTTTCGGCGAGGCTCGGGGTGAGGTTCTGGATACTCAGCCCGAGGTAGCCCCGGACGACCTTGCCGCTCCTAACCAGGCTGTCGACGACGTTGCGCACGAGGTCGGAGGGGATCGCCAGGCCCACCCCCTGGAAGCCTCCGGAATGGGTGAGTATCGCGGTGTTGATGCCGATCAGCCGCCCGTCGACGTCGATGAGGGCGCCGCCGGAATTGCCTGGATTTATCGCGGCATCGGTCTGGATGAAGTCCTCATAGGCGAGGCCGATGCCGGCGTTGCGCTCCTTGGCGCTGACGATTCCGGACGTGACGGTTTCGCCGATTCCGAACGGATTGCCGATCGCGAGGACCCGGTCGCCGACTTCAACCTGGGCGCTGCTGGCGAAGATGACGGCCGGAAGGTCCGCGGCGTCGACCTTCACGACGGCGAGGTCCGTCTGGGGATCGCGTCCGACGACGCGGGCCTTGAGCTCGCGGCCGTCGCCGAGCGTGACGGTCACGTGGTCGGCACCGTCGACGACATGATTGTTGGTGGCGATGTATCCGTCAGGGCTTATGATGACTCCGGAGCCCAGGCCCTCGCGGTCCGGCTGGCGCACCTTGGGCATCTGGCCCTGGCCGAAGAACTGCCGGAGGAGAGGATCCATCTCCTGAAGCTGCTGGGGATCGATTTGTTCCCCGCGCTCGTGGGTCAGGACCGTGATCTTGACCACGCTCGGAGCGATCCGTTTGGCGACCGCCGAGTAGCTCGCCTGCTCCAGGCCGCCCCGGTTGACGGGGTGTTCGTCGATCTGGACGTTCACGGCGGGGTGGTCGGAGGCGGAGCGGGCTCCGCTGACGGCCGTGGCGGCAATCGCCCCGGCGAAGGTCAGGGCGGCTGCGAAGGCGATCCGGCGGCTGCGGTTGCGCAAATCAGGGGATGGGTTGTTCATGGTGAGGCCAAGCATCGCAGACCCGGATTACCCGCCCCTTTCCCGAATATGACAGTTTTGAAAGGTTTGGGGCCTTCGTCCGGAAAAGCTTCTTGCGCGGCGGGTGGGCGGCGGTAGGTTCCGGCATCTGCGCTCCACCATGGTTTCCGCAAACACCGAACTGGGTTATAACAGCAAGATCGAGGGCGATGTCATCGTCACCCGAGCCGATGCGGTGATCAACTGGATCCGCACGAACTCGATGTGGCCGATGCCGATGGGCCTGGCCTGCTGCGCGATCGAGCTCATGGCTTCGGCCGCCAGCCGTTTCGACATCGCGCGGTTCGGAGCCGAGGTGATGCGCTTTTCCCCCCGCCAGTCGGACGTCATGATCGTCGCGGGGACGGTCACCTACAAGATGGCCACCTCGCTGCGGCGCATCTACGACCAGATGGCCTCCCCGAAATGGGTCATCGCGATGGGCGCGTGCGCGAGCACCGGGGGCATGTACCGGAGCTACGCCGTGCTCCAGGGCGTGGACCGGATCGTGCCGGTGGACGTGTATGTGAGCGGCTGCCCGCCCCGTCCGGAGGCCCTGCTGGACGCACTCATAAAACTGCAGGAGAAAATAAAGCGCGAGCCGTCGGCCAAGAAGCTCTTCACGGGTTGATCACTGCCTGCTCATGACAGCCGCAGCCCTGAAGGCCCAGTTTCCGCAAGTAACGGAACGCCCGAGCCTCGACCACCCCGCGGTCAATGTCCCGGCGGCCGAAGTGATCGCCCTCCTCGGGCATCTCAGGGACAGGCTCGGATTCGACATGCTGACGGACGTGACGGCAATCGACTGGTCGAGCCGCGTTTCCCCCCGCTTCACCGTCGTCTACCACCTCTTTTCCACGGCGAGCCACGCGTATGTCCGGGTCGCGGCCGACTGCGCCGATGACGCCTCCCCGGCGATGCCCACGGCCACCGGCCTCTGGCAGGCGGCCAACTGGCACGAGCGCGAGGCCTACGACATGTTCGGCATCGCGTTTTCGGGCCATCCCGACCTGCGCCGGATCCTGATGTGGGATGGCTATCCCCATTTTCCGCTGCGGAAGGAATTTCCCCTGGCCGGGCTGGACGCGGAATTGCCCGATCCCGAGGTCGTCGCGGAGACGGGCGCCCGGGCGCGCCCCGCGCCGATGGCCGGGGGCCCGTTCGTGGCCTCATCGGGCGAGATGAACCTCAGCGAGGCCGAGCCGCGCGCGAAGGACGAGAGCTGGAACGAGCGGCGGCCCAAACCGGAGGGCGCGGAGTAATGCCGGCCGAATACGCATTTCCCGACGCTGCGGCGAAGAACGCCGCGGGCGGGTTCGAGACCGAGAAGATGTCGCTCTCGATGGGGCCCTCGCACCCGTCCACGCATGGCGTCCTCCGGCTCCAGATGGAGCTCGACGGGGAGGTCGTCACGAAGGCGGAGCCGGTGATCGGCTACCTGCACCGTGGCGACGAGAAGATCGCCGAGAACATGACCTACAACCAGTTTGTCCCGTACACGGACCGGCTGGACTACCTGGCGCCCCTGGCGAACAACATGGCGTACGCCATCGCCGTCGAGCGCCTGGCGAAGCTGGAGGTGCCGCCGCGCTGCCAGGCGATCCGGGTCATCACCGCGGAGATGGCCCGGATATCCGCGCACCTGATGGGCCTCGGTGCGTACGGGATCGACGTCGGCGCGTGGTCGGTCTTTCTCTATTCGTTCGCCGAGCGGGAAAAGCTCTACAAGCTATTCGAGGAGCTCACCGGCGCGCGTTTCACGACGAGCTACACGCGCATCGGCGGCCTGCAGCGCGACGTCCCGCCCGGCTGGACCGGGAAGGTGGGGGAATTCTGCAGGCAGTTTTTGCCGATCCTCGAGGAGATCCTCCAGCTCCTGACGCGAAACAAGATATTCCAGGACCGCGCCTGCGGGGTCGGCGTCATCTCGCGCGAGGACGCCATCGCCTACGGGCTCACGGGCCCGAACCTGCGGGGCTCGGGCGTCCCGCTCGACCTCCGCAAGGACAAGCCCTACAGCGGCTACGAGCAGTACGATTTCGACGTGCCGGTCGGAACGACCGGCGACTGCTTCGACCGTTACATGGTGCGGGGCGAGGAGATGCGCCAGTCGGTGCGGATCCTCCAGCAGGCGGTCGCCACCTTTCCTGAAGGCCCGTGGCACGCCACGGACGCGAGGCGGATATTCGCGCCATCCAAGGACAAGATCCTCACCTCCATGGAGGAATTGATCCAGAATTTCATGCTCGTGACCGAGGGCCCGCAGATGCCCGCGGGCGAGGTCTACTTCGAGGCGGAAAACCCCAAGGGCGCCCTCGGCTTCTATATCGTGAGCAAGGGCGGCGGCGTGCCCTGGCGCCTGAAGATCCGGTCCCCGTCCTTCTGCAATCTCTCCATCCTTCCCAAGGTGTGCGTCGGCAACATGGTGTCCGACGTCGTCTCCATCCTCGGGTCCCTCGACTTTGTGATGGGGGAGTGCGACCGATGAACCTGAAGCCCGAAACGCTTGCGCAGATCGACGAGGTCATCCCGCGCTATCCCAGGAAGCGGAGCGCGGCGCTGCCGCTCCTCCACCTCGTCCAGGAGGACCAGGGGTACGTTTCCCGGGAGGCGATCGAGTGGATCGCGGGGAAGCTCGAGGTCGCCCCGATCGCGATCTACGAGCTGGTAACCTTCTATCCGATGTTCCGCCAGGAGCCGATCGGCCGGCGGCACATCAAGGTCTGCCGCACGCTCTCCTGCGCTCTCATGGGCGGCTACCGGACCTGCCGGGAGTTCGAGCAACAGTTCGGCACGCATGCCGGCGGGACCTCGGCCGACGGCGAGGTCACCGTGGAATTCGTCGAATGCCTCGCGAGCTGTGGGACGGCGCCTGTCGTCATGATCGACGAGGAGCTCCACGAGAAGGTGGACATTTCCCGGGCCCGCGAGCTCAGCGCCCGGATCAAGGCGGAGGCAAAAAAGTGACCATGCCCGAACAGCGGCGCCTCATTTTCAAGCACATCGACGAGGCGGGCTACACGCCGGACCTCGCCTGCTACCTCCGCAACGGCGGCTACGAGGTTCTCCGAAAGGCCGTGCAGCGGAAGCCCGAGGACTTGATAGACGAGGTCAAGAAATCCGGGCTCCGCGGCCGTGGGGGCGCCGGCTTCCCCTGCGGGGTCAAATGGACGCTCGTCGACCGCAAGAGCGGGAAGCCGATCTACCTCGTGGTCAATGCGGACGAGTCCGAGCCGGGGACCTTCAAGGACCGCTACATCATCCACCAGGACCCCCACCAGATGATCGAGGGGATCATGATCAGCTGCTGGGCCAACAACGTGAAACAGGCCTTCATCTACATCCGCGGGGAGTTCCCCGAAGGGGCGCGGATCCTCGAGCGGGCGATCGCCGAGGCCCGCGGGGCGAATTTCTGCGGGCCCAACGTCCTCGGGACGGGATACGGCTGCGAAATCCACGTCCACCGGGGCGCGGGCGCCTACATATGCGGCGAGGAGACCGGGCTCATCGAGTCGCTCGAGGGCAAGCGCCCCTATCCGCGGATCAAGCCCCCGTATTTTCCCGCGGTCCTCGGGCTCTACCAGTGCCCGACGATCGTGAACAACGTGGAGACCCTCTGCCATGTGAAGCACATCGTCGACATGGGCGGTGCCGCCTACGCCCAGATCGGGACCCCGAACAACACGGGGACGCGCATCCTATGCGTCTCCGGTCACGTGCAGCGGCCGGGCTATTATGAATTCGAGGTGGGGAAGGTGACGATGGGCCAGCTGTTGAACGAGGTCTGCGGCGGCCCGCTGCCCGGCCGGAAGTTCAAGGCCGTCATCCCGGGCGGCTCTTCCGCCAAGGTCCTCAAGTTCGGCGAGCGGTTCAAGGGCAAGCGAAAGGTCGGGGCCGAAATGGCCGAGTACGACTGGTCCCTGGAGGATGTCCCGATGGATTTCGACTCGCTCGCGCTCATCGGATCGATGGGCGGCTCGGGCGGCGTGATCGTCATGGACGACTCGGTCAGCATGGTCGAGGCGCTCGGGAACATCAACGCGTTCTACGCCCACGAGAGCTGCGGCCAGTGCACGCCCTGCCGCGAGGGATCGCTCTGGATGAAGCGGATCACGGCCCGGATGGTCCACGGCGATGCGCGGCCGCAGGACGGGGAGCTTCTGAAGAGCGTGGCCGACCAGATCGCGGGCCGCACGATCTGCGCCTTCGGCGAGGCCTGCGCGTGGCCCACGCAGAGCTTCGTCGCCAAGTTCGGCGACGAGTTCAAGGAATACGCCGCCCTGAAAACCGATGGAAAGGAAGCGGCCCAGCCGCTCGTCTAGCCTCCCATGATCGCCCCGCCGAAGCCTGAACTGGTCACCGTCACAATCGACGGCCGCGAGATCGCCGTGCCCCGGGGCACGAACATCATCGAGGCCGCGCGCGGGCTCGCGATCGACGTGCCCCATTACTGCTACCACCCGAAGCTCACGGTGGTCGGCAACTGCCGGATGTGCCTTGTCGAGATGGGAATGCCGGCGGTGGATCCGGCGACGAAGCAGCCGATCATCGACCCCGCCTCGGGCAGGCAGAAGATCAACTGGTCCCCGCGCCCGACGATCGCCTGCGCGACGAATGCCTCCCCGGGGCTGCACATCCGGACGACCTCGCCGATGGTCAGGGAGTGCCGCGAGGGCGTGATGGAGTTCCTCCTGATCAACCACCCGCTCGACTGCCCGATCTGCGACCAGGCGGGCGAGTGTCGGCTGCAGGAGCAGGCGACCGGCTACGGGCGCGGCTATTCGCGCTACATCGAGCCGAAAAACGTGAAGCCGAAGCGGACCGTGCTCGGCCCCCGCGTCACGCTCGACGACGAGCGCTGCATCCTCTGCTCCCGCTGCGTCCGCTTCTCGCAGGAGGTGGCCAAGGACGACGTCCTCGGGTTCATCGACCGGGGAAGCTATTCGACCCTGACCTGCTTCCCGGGCCGCAGCCTGGAGAACAACTATTCGCTCAACACCGTCGACATCTGCCCGGTGGGCGCCCTGACGAGCACGGACTTTCGCTTCAAGATGCGCGTCTGGTTCCTCAAGCAGACCGACGGCATCGACACCGAGAGCAGCGTCGGCGCCAACACCACCGTCTGGTCGCGCGAAGGCGTCATCTACCGGATCACGCCGCGCCGGAACGACGAGGTCAACGACACCTGGATGGCCGACAGCGGCCGGCTTCTCTACAAGGCGGTCCGCGCCGCCGATCGCCTGACGGAGCCGAAGGTCTCCGGCGCCGGAGCGCTTCCGCCCGCCGCGCTCGCCGCCGCGGGCGAAATCCTGAGCTCGGGCGGGGTGGCTGTCGTCGCGTCGGGCCGGAGCTCGCTTGAGGAGCAGTTCCTTACGAAGAAGCTGGCCGAAGCGGCTTCGGCTTCAGTCCATCTGGTCAGCCGGGTGGGGCAGGGCGACGGGATACTCATCTCTGAGGACCGGAACCCCAACGTCCGGGGTGCCCTCGTGACGGGGCTGATCCGGGAGCTACCCGCGGGCAACCTCGGCGGCCTGGCTGCGAAAATCGATTCCGGAGAGGTCAGGACTGTCGTCTCGATCGGCGAGGATCTGGCCGCCGCCGGCCTGACCGGCGCGCAGCTTGCGAAAGCGAAAATCGTCTACCTCGGCACGCATGCCAACCCGACGAGCGCGGCGGCCGCGGTCGTGCTGCCGACCCTGACCGTGTTCGAGAAGTCCGGGAGCTTTGTCAACCAGCAGTTCCGCCTGCAGAAGTTTGCCACGGCGGTGCCCGGCCCCGGCGGCGCGATGGACGACATCGAGGTCCTTGCAAAATTGGTCGAAACGGTTGGCGGGAACCTGGGCGGCAGGCCGCTCGCCAGTTCCTCGGGCCACGTCGACATCGCGGCCCTCTGGGAGTTGATCGCCGCCGCGGTGCCGGCACTGGGCACGGTCCGCTACGGCAACCTTCCCGACACGGGCCTCCTTCTCGATCCGACACCCTGGGCCGGCCTCGCCTTCGTCGAGGGGAAGACCCTGCATCACGCGCCCGCGCAGCCCGCAGCACCGGCCGGACATGTTTGATTTCTTCTTCAATCTCCCGGCGGTCGTTCAGAGCCTGGCCAAGGGTCTCGCGGTCATCCTCGTCATCTTTCCGATGGCCAGCCTCTGCACGATGGCCGAGCGGAAGGTCTCTGCCTGGATCCAGGGCCGTCCGGGGCCGAACCGGACGATCGTGCCCTGGGCGGCCTACGTTCCCGTGGCGGGCCGGATGCTCCAACGGCTCGGCCTCTTCCAGTTGATGGCCGACGGCCTCAAGTTCCTCGTCAAGGAGGAGCCGGTGCCCGGCCACGTCAACAAGCCGTACTTCATCCTTGCTCCGATCGTCGCCATGATTCCGGCTCTCACCACGGTGACCGTCGTCCCCTTCGGCGCTTACCTGGTCGGGGGTCACATCGTGCCGCTCATGCTGGCCAACGTCGACGTGGGGCTTCTCGCCGTCTTCGCGGTGTCCTCCCTCGGAATCTATGCCCTCATCCTCGCAGGCTGGGCCTCGAATTCAAAGTACCCCTTTCTCGGCGGGGTGCGCGCCTCGGCCCAGCTTATCTCCTACGAGCTGTCGCTGACGCTGGCGGTGCTCCCGGTTTTCCTCTGGATCAACGCCCCGGGGACCGCGGGCTCGCTCAGCCTTGTCCGGGTCGTGGAGTTCCAGAGCGGGACGAGCGGGTGGGGCGGGGCCTGGTTCCTCTTCACGATGCCGCTCTCCGCGCTCATCTTCATGATCTCGCTCTTCGCCGAGACCAACCGCCAGCCCTTCGACATGCCCGAGTCCGAGGCGGACCTGGTCGGCGGCTTCCACACGGAGTACGGCGCATTCAAGTGGGCGCTCTTCTTCGTCGCCGAATACCTGAACATGATCATCGGGTCGGCCGTATTCACGCTTCTCTTCCTCGGCGGCTGGAACCCGCTTCCCTGGCTGCCGCTGGCCACGCTGGCCGGCTGGCTTCACCTGGGCGGCCATCCCCTCATCCTCGGGGTCATCTCGATCGGGATTTTCATCGGGAAGATAGCGGCCCTCATATTCCTCTTCATGTGGGTGCGCTGGACGGTGCCGCGCTTCCGCTACGACCAGGTGATGCGGATCGGCTGGCAGAAGCTCCTTCCCCTCGCGATCGCCAATCTCGTCGCCTACGCGCTCGGGATCGCGCTCCTCACCCGCTGACCCATTTTCCGCCATGGCCGTCGTACCCATCGAAAGAAAGCCGCTGACCTTCGCCGAGCGGACCTACCTGCCGCAGATCATCAGCGGCCTGAAGATCACGCTCAGGCATTTCTTCAAGCCGAACATCACCCTGGAGTATCCCGAGCAGCGGCCGGCGATCCCCCCGGGGTATCGGGGGGTGCCGACCCTGGTCATGGATCCGAACGGGCGGGAGAAGTGCGTCTCCTGCCAGCTCTGCGAATTCGTCTGCCCGCCGAAGGCGATCCGCATCACGCCGGGCGCCCTTCCGGAGGACGGCGCCGTCGCGCACGTCGAGAAGGGCCCCCGGGCCTTCGACATCGACATGCTGCGCTGCATCTACTGCGGCCTGTGCGAGGAAGTCTGCCCGGAGGAGGCGATCTTCCTCCAGAACCAGTACTCGATGTCCGGAACGAGCCGCGAGGAGATGGTGAACCACAAGGAGCGGCTCTACGAGCTCGGCGGCACGCTGCCCGACCGCCATTTCAAGTGGGACCGGAAGAAGGCCGCCGAGGAGGCGGGCAACGCGCACTGAGCGCGCAGCCAGACCCATGGGCCAGTTCCTCTTCTCCTTCTTCGCCTGTTTCACCGTGATTTGCGCGGCGGCTGTGGTCGCCTGCAGGAACACGGTGAACGGGGCGATGGCTCTCCTTCTCTGCCTGGCCGGCGTTTCCGCGCTCTTCATACGGCTCGATGCCTTCCTCCTGGCCTTCCTCCTCATCCTTGTCTACGCGGGCGCGGTCGTCGCCCTCTTTTTGTTCATCATCATGCTCCTGGACACCCGCGGGCAGGAGGCGCGCCAGGCGCCGCGCGGCCTGACCCTGGCCCCCAGGATCATCGCGGTGGCCCTCGTTTCCGCGGGGCTGGCCTCCCTCGCCCTCCGGGGCCGGCTCGTCGCCCCGGCGGCCGCTTCCGTTCCCGCCGTGGGCGCTTCGCTCAAGCTCTACGCCTACCTCCTTTTCACGACCTACCTCCTGCCGGTCGAGATGATCGGCTTCCTCCTCCTGATCGCCATGCTGGGCGTGATCGTCCTCAGCAAGCACGAGGGCGAGCATTCGGGCTACGGCAACTGACGCGATGATCCCGGAGACCCTCAATTCCTACGTCGGGCTCAGCGCGGCGCTCTTCGCGATCGGACTCCTCGGCGTCCTCATCCGCCGCAACACGCTCGTGATCTACATGTGCCTCGAGCTGATGCTGGTCGCCTCGACGCTGGGCCTCGTCGCCTTCTCGCGCTTCAACGGGACGATGGACGGGAACATCTTCGTCTTCTTCATTCTCACGGTCGCCGCCGCCGAGGTCGCGGTCGGCCTGGCGATCATCGTCGCCCTTTTTCGCCGGCGCCAGACCGTGCAGGTGGACCAGCTGGACTCGTTGAAGAACTGACCGCTCATGGCCCCCTCGCACATCGCCTTTCTCGTCCTCTCCGCGCCGCTCGCCGCGGCCGGGGTCATCGCCCTCTTCCTGAGGCGGCGGGGCGGCCTGGCCTCGGCACTTTCGGTGGCCGCCGCGGCGGCGGTTGCCGCGGGCGCCTGCTGCCTTGCCTTCCACAGCCAGCGATTCGAGTCGTCGAGGGAATGGCTGTCGCTGGGCGGGCTGACGGTGACCTTCGGCTTCAACGTCGACGATCTCGCGGCTCTCATGCTGACAATCGTCGGCGTCGTCGGGCTCTGCGTGCACGTCTTCTCCCTCGGCTACATGGCCGACGACGGGGCGAAGGCGCGCTACTTCGGGGGACTGTCGATCTTCATGTTCTCGATGGTCGGCATCGTCCTCGCGAACAATCTCTTCATGATGTTCATTTTCTGGGAGCTCGTCGGATTCAGCTCCTGGCTCCTCATCAACCACTGGTTCGAGCGTCCGGCCGCGGCGGCCGCCTCGAAGAAGGCCTTCATCGTGAACCGGGTCGGGGACTTCGGCTTCCTTCTCGGCATCATCATGTGCTACCACCTGCGCGGCACGGTGAACCTGAGCGACCTCGCGGCGCAGGCCTCCTCCGGCCAGGCTGCCTACAGCCGCGCGATCCCGCTTCTCCTCTTCTGCGGTGCGATCGGCAAGTCCGCCCAGCTGCCGCTGCAGGTGTGGCTCCCGGACGCGATGGAGGGCCCGTCCCCGGTCTCCGCCCTGATCCACGCGGCGACCATGGTCGCCGCCGGCATCTACATGCTCTGCCGGATCCAGGTCCTCATGGTCGCTCCCGCCCTCGAGGTCATCCTTTGGGTTGGCACGGGAACGGCGCTCTACGCAGCCCTCTGCGCCGTCGTGCAGCGCGACATCAAGAAGGTGCTCGCCTATTCAACGCTCTCGCAGCTCGGCTACATGGTGGCTGCCTTCGGACTGGGGACCCACGACCAGCCGCTGGCGGGCGGGGCCTTCCACGTCGCGAGCGGGGCAAGCGCCGCGATGTTCCACCTGACCACCCACGCGTGCTTCAAGGCACTCCTCTTCCTCGGGGCGGGCTCGGTGATCCACGGCTGCCACCACGAGCAGGACATTTTCAGGATGGGCGGCCTTTCGAAACGCATGCGCCTCACCTTTGCCGCCTTCACGATCGGGGTCGCCGCCATAGCCGGCTTTCCCTTCCTGGCCGGCTTCTATTCGAAGGACGCGATCCTCGCCCTGGCCTTCGCGAACAACCGCCTTGTCTTTCTCGTCCTTGCCGCCACCGCGGTGCTCACCGCGTTCTACATGGTGCGCCTGTGGAAGATCGTTTTCCTTGGCGAGTCGCGCTCGGAGGGGGCTTCGCACGCCCATGAGGGCGGAGCGGCCCTGACGGCCCCCCTCGTCGTCCTGGCGGCGCTCTCCATCGTCGCGGGATGGCCGAGCGTCCGGCCCGCGGCATTCGGTGGAATCCTGGCCAACGTACCTGAGGCCGCGGGCCGGGCGCACTGGCTCGTCCTCGGCGTCTCCCTGGCGGTCCTGGCCGCGGGGGCGGGCGCCGCCTGGTGCTTCTACGGCGCGGAGGGATCGGACCGGCTGCAGGAGCGGGCTCCGGGGCTCTTCGGGGCCCTCGTCTCGCTTCAGGGAATCTTCGACCGCTTCTACTCCTGGTATGTCGGGAAGGTGCAGAAGCGCCTCGCGATGATGCTCAATTTCATCGACGTCATCGGCATCGCGGGCCTCGTTGTCCGCGGATCCGCGGGGCTGACGGGGCTCGCGGGGCTCGGCGTCCGCTCCCTGCACGTCGGCCGGATAAGCGCCTACGTCTACTGGTTCCTCGGCGGCCTTGCGCTCCTGTGGCTCTTTGCCGCGGGCATCCTATAAATCTCCGCTTTCCGCCTTTCACCGCATGCCCCACCTGCCTTTCAACCCCCTGCTGGCCTCGATCGCCGCGCCGCTGGCGGTGGCGCTCGCGATCGCCCTCGGGCTTCCGAAGCGGTGGTCCGTCCGGCTGGCGTACGCGGGCTTCGCCGTGCCGTTCCTCCTGGCCCTGCACGTGTGGTGGCATTTCCGCAGCGTGCACAAGACGGCGGGCTATGCCTACCTCGCGCGCTATTCCACGGGCCTCGACGGGCTCGGCATCTCCCTCAAGCTCGGCGTGAACGGCATCGCGATGCCGCTCTTCGTCCTCGCCGGCGTCGTCGGCTTTGCGGCGGGCCTCTATGCGCTCCGATCGACGGCCGAGCGGCTCAAGCTCTACCTCATGCTGCTTCTCGTCATGCAGGCGGGCCTCATGGGTATCTTTGCGAGCGTGGACGTGTTCTTCCTCTACTTTTTCCATGAGCTGGCGCTCATTCCGACCTTCATCATGGTCGGGATCTGGGGAGGCCGGGACCGGAACAGCGCCGCGATGACGATGACGATCTACCTCACGCTTGGGGCGATGCTCTCGCTGGTCGGCCTGATAGCGATCTATGTGAGGAGCGGGGCCGAAAGCTTCGATCTCATCGCGCTCCGCGCGACGCTCGCGGCACAGCCGCTCGGCCCCCTGGCGCAGAAGCATATCTTCGGGCTTTTGCTCTTCGGTTTCGGGATCCTCGTCTCGCTCTGGCCGCTGCACAGCTGGGCGCCCCTCGGCTACGGCGCGGCGCCGAGCTCGGCCGCGATGCTCCACGCCGGCGTGCTCAAGAAGTTCGGGCTGTATGCCCTGATCCAGGTCGCGCTGCCGCTCCTGCCTGCGGGCGCCGCCCCCTGGAGCCACCTCCTCGCCGTCCTCGCGGGCTTCGGCAATGTCCTCGTCATCGGCCTGGTGACGATCGCCCAGCGGGACCTGAAGCAGATGGTCGGATACAGCTCCGTCATGCACATGGGCTATGCCTTCCTCGGCCTCGCCTGCGGCTCCGCGCTCGGGGTCGGGGGAGTGGTGCTCCTCATGGTCGCGCACGGCCTCTCGGTCGCGCTCCTCTTCCTCCTGGCGACGAGCATTCACGAGCGCACCCGGACCTTCGACATGGATGACATGGGCGGGCTCGGCAGGCAGACGCCGGTCCTCGCGGCGCTGTTCGTCGCGGCGACGTTCGCGAGCATCGGCCTCCCCGGCTTCGCCAATTTCTGGGGCGAACTGACGATCTTTGTCGCGATCTGGCCCTTCTCGCCCTGGTTCGCGGCCCTCGCCGTATCCGGTGTCATCATCTCCGCCGTCTACGGCCTGCGGGCGGCGGCCCGCGTGTTCTTCGGGGAGCGGAGCGAGGCCCTGGAGCGCGTCACGGCGCAGCACCCCCCGTCCGACATCGGTTGGCGGGAGCGCCTCCCGGCCCTGATCCTCCTCGCCGTGCTCCTGTTCATCGGCCTCTGGCCGCGGTCGATCGCCCGGCCGATCGACGCCGCCCTGGCGCAGACCGCGGCGCCGGTTGCCCTGGCCTCGCCGGCCGTTCCTGCCGCGGCGACGCTCTGATGCCCCGTACACCGTGAACCTCACCCTTCTCCAGAGCCTGGCCGCGGATAACTCCTGGGGCTCCATCCGGCCCGAGCTGATGCTCGGCTGCCTTGCCCTGTCCCTTCTCGTGCTGGACCTCGCCCTCCCGAAGCGAGCGGCCGCCGCCGTGGCCCTCGTGTTCGTCCTCGGCCAGGCCGCCGTCCTTGCGGACGTCCTCCTTCACTTTCACTCCGCCTGGATCGGCCGCGACACTTTCAATGGCCTCGTCCATCCCTCGCTGGCCGGACAGGCGATGCGGGTCTTCCTCCTCCTCTCCTCGATCCTGGTCGGGCTTCTCGCCCGCGTGACCCTGGCCCGGCGCGCGGCTCCGAGGATTGAGTTCTATCACGTCGTCCTCGTCGTGACCGCGGCCCTGATGCTCCTCGTCCAGAGCAATCATTTCGTGATGCTTTTTGTCTCCCTGGAGACCGTCACGGTCGGCTTCTACATTCTCGTCAGCTACTTCCGGACGAGCACGCCATCGCTCGAGGCGGGACTCAAGTATCTGATCCTCGGGGCCCTGAGCTCCGCCCTCCTGCTGTTCGGGATCACGCTCCTCTACGGCGTCGCCGGCAACCCGCTCCTGCCCGGGCATTCTGCCGATGCGCTGCGCTACGGCGAACTCGCCCGGTTCCTGGCCGCGAACCCCCATAATTTTCTCGCCGCGATCGGCATCGTACTCGTGCTCGCGGGGGTGGCCTTCAAGATAGGCGCCTTCCCGTTCCAGATCTGGATTCCCGATGTCTACCAGGGGGCGCCGACGCCGGTTACGGCCTTCCTGGCCGTCGCATCCAAGGGAGCCGGGTTCGCCGTACTCCTGGCGCTGACCCTCCGCGTCTTCCCCTCGTATGGGTGGCTTGTGACGCCCGTCCTGACCCTGATGGCCGCGGCGACGATTCTCTTTGGCAACCTGGCAGCGCTGACCCAGCACAACGTCAAGCGCCTCATCGGTCTCTCCGGAGTCTCGCACGCGGGATTCCTTCTCCTTGGCGTTGCGGCAGCTCCCGCCGTCCCCCTGGCGGTCGGGGCGGTCTATTTCTACCTTTTTGCCTACCTTCTCGCCTCGTTCTCCGTGTTCGGCGTGATGGCGCATCTCGCAGGAGCCGAGGATTCGGACCAGGAGCTCGAGCACTACGCGGGCCTTGCAAAGGAGAATCCCTTTTTGGGAGGCGTGCTCGCCGTCGGGCTGGGCTCCCTGGCCGGAATACCACCGCTTGCGGGCTTCATCGGAAAATTCCTTATCTTTGTGGCCGCCTACCGGGCGGGCCTTCGCGCGCCGCTCGCCGTTGCCATCGCCGGCGTGGTCATTTCGATCTATTACTATTTCGGTTGGATCAAGGCCGCATATTTTGAGTCCTGGAAGGCGGCTCCGGGGGAGGGCACGGCGCCCGCGCGAACGGCGGTGGGGCCGCTTTTTGGCTTTGTGCTCGGAGCGCTTGCACTCTCATCCGTCGCGCTCGGGTTTTATCAGGGCTGCCTTGGCCAATGGCTGAAAAATTAGATCAGAAATCGGCGGCTTAAAATCGGAAAGCGGAAAGCGAAAATCGGAAACCCAAGCCAGAACCAGGAGGATACCCTGGATCGGTTGTTTGTTTTCCGTTTTCCGATTTCCGCTTTCCGCTTTGCCTTTTCTAGCAGGCTGTTGAAAAATATGCTGGCCGGCGCGACAAACGATTTTGGGTTGGGAGCAAGGCGGCTTCGCGGGTGCAATCCTCAGAGAGGCTTGCCCCGCGAAGACAACGCTGCTCCCGGCCAAAAGCGTTGTCGCCCTTCGGGTTGCGCCAGAATCCGCTCTCGCGGCGTTGTGCTGGGAGGGGATAGCCTCGTTGAGGATTGCGCCCTCGTCCGCCCCAGGGGCGCCCGCCTCGGGCGTCCTGCCGGACTCGGCTTCGCCTCGCCATCTTCGCGCTGGCGCGCTGCGTCCCCCTCCCAGCCCGCCTGGCGGCGAGCGAATTCTGATCGCAACGACGGCTCAGCAGATTTTTCAACAGCCTGCTAGCGCCAGAATCCGCGGACGTAGACATACCGGTTGCCGCGATGCTCCCAGCGGGGTGAGATCCAGGCGCTGCGCCCGCGCGGCGGCAGCTCCCAGTGGCCGCCATTCCAGCGGCGATGTCCGCCCTCCCAACCCCAGTACCCGGCTATCCAGACGTGATAGGGCGAAGGAGCGACAATCATGATGTCCGCCTGGGGCGGGGGTGGCGGAGGGCCGTCCACGACGACCTCCATGGGCTGCGAGGAGTCCGCACCCTCGGGCGGAGGCGTGTAATACTGCGGCGGGGGCGGGGGGGGAGGCGCATAGTAAGCCTGGGGCGGTGGCGGCGGAGCCTCCTCCCTGATCTCCCAATGGCCCTCGATCCAATTGCGATCCCGGTCGAAGCGTCCGTGCACCCAGAATGCGCCCGGCTGGGGCGGCACGACCCAGGCGCCGCGAATCCAGGCCCAACGCCCGTTCAGCCACGTGTAGTGACCGGCGATCCAGATGAAGCCGGGCCCGGGCGCCACATAGGCTTCCTCGTATACGGGAGGCGGGGGCGGCGCGTAGACTCTGACGGGCGGGGGCGGGCCGAAACGAAAGCCGATCCCGATATTGATATGGTCGGCCTGCGCCGCAAGGGGCAGGCACAGGGCTAGGGCCAGAAGCGGAACTTGGACTGTTTTCATGGAAGATATTGGATGGGCGAAGCGGGCTGCCTGATGGGATGACGTCCGGACCCCCTGTCTTGTTACGCGGCAGTCCGTCCGTCGGAGGCACTGACAAGCGGAAAGCGCAATTGTTTCCATCCGGATTTCTTGCGTTGATCCCAACGTTCCGGTTGATCGGGGCGTCCGCGAGGCCCTTTCCGGCGCGCCGCGACGATTCACGCAAATACTCCATGAAAATCACCGGGTTAGCCCTCGTCCCACCGCCGACCGCCGCAGGCATGCCGCAGGTGACCCCCGAGCTCCTGGCCTCGGTGCTCGCCCGCTACTCGCGGAGCAACGAGGGCATTGGGGCGATCCTCGAGAAGGTCGACGTTCAGAATCCGGATGCGTCGATCGACAGGATCCTGAAGTTTGTGGACTACGGGCACGCGTCGATCGGCGGATTGACGGGCGGGCTCGCGGTCGCGCTTGACGGCGTTTCGATGTGGCTCGCGTACAAGATATTCGAGATCGCGCAGATGGCCGACGGCCAGGAATCGAGCACGCGGTACATCGCGATGGACGCGTCGAACGTGCCCGCTGCGGAAGATCTGGGCATCCCCGCCGACCTGGCAGGCCGCTGGAGGGACGTGATCGGCGCCGCTTTTGCCTCCTACCATGCGGAATTCGCGCGCCTCGACAGCCTAGCCACCGCCGAGCCGCAGCGCGTGCGCTCGCCCGCCGGCGCAAAACCGGGCGTCGTCGCGCGGCTTCGCAAGAACTATGCGCTCGACCGCGCCCGCTATTTTATCCCGATGGCCACCCGCACGAATCTCGGACTCGTGCAGACCTCGCGAATGTGGGCGCAAACCGTGAAGCAGCTGGATTCGCTGCCGCAGGCCGAGGCGCGCGCCGCCGCGAAATTGATCCGCGAGGAACTGCTCAAGCTGTCTCCAAGACTCATGCGCCACAGCTTCGCCGAGATTTCCTGCGAGGAGCAGGCCCGCCAGGAATTGTCCTCGAGCGTCGCGCTCGGCCTCGAGCGCCTGTCGTTCGAACCGCTGGCCGACCAGGTCTGGGTGCGTGTGGATAGGGAGGCCCCTGCGTTCCTTCCCGAGACGCAATCCGTGGCGGAGGCGCTGCGCCACCGCCAGAACCGGTATGGGCTCCAGGGCACGGCGACGCGCCGGATGCGGGTCAGCTTTGCCTGGAACAACATGGCGCTCGCCGAACTTCGCGACCTCAACCGGCACCGGACGGGGCACCGCTACACCCCGCTCATCCAGGCGGGGTTCTACCTCCCGCCGGAGATTTCCGCTGCGGGGCACGCGGGTCTCCTCGCCGGGCAGCAGGAGCTCACGCGCGAGCTCCTGCTCCGCGGTTCGCCTGCCTATGTCTATTCGCTCCTGCTCGGCGCGCAGACGCCGTTCGAGCACAGCACCCATGGGGACAAGTTCATCTACGAGGCCGAGCTTCGGACGGGAATGGGGGCGCACTTCCGATACGCCGAGCACCTGAGCGCCGCGCTGCGGGCGTTCCTCGACCAGGTGCCGGAAGCGAGGGATTGGGTCGTCGAGGGGACGGCGGAACCCGAATGAAAAGCGGAAATCGGAAAGCGGAAATCGGAAAACGATCCGTCGATCCAGGGCCCGCTTCAGCCTCCTGAACTCAGGTTTCCGCTTTCCGCTTTCCGATTTCCGCTTTGTGAGAAAGTTCGCCGCTCGCTACGGCGAGCGGCGAACTTTCTCCTTCTCCGCTTCCTTGTCTTCTTCCAGGCGGGCCCGCTCGCCGGCGATCTGCTTCTTTATCTTTTCGATCTCGTCGGCCTTCTGCGCGGCGAAGGCCTGGTCGAGCTGCTGCTTGAGGAAGATGTCGCGCTCGGCGGTCTTGCCCTTGTAGACGCGGTCAATCTCCGCGAGCCGGGCCCTCTTCTCGGCGGTCAGCGGCTTTCCCGAATTGGGATCAGACTTGGATAGCCGTTCCATCGCGAGTTCGTAGGAGGATTTCATGGGCCGTAGCGTACGCCGAAGAGGAGCGCCATGGCAACGACGACAAACGGGGGCCAGAAGCCGCACCGCTCGCGGCGCCAGCCTCCGGCGTATCCCGCAAGGCAGGCCGCCAAAAGGGCCGCGAGGGCGGCAGGCCCGATCCAGGCGGCTCGGTAATGGGCCGCAAAGTATACACCGGGCAGGGCCGTGACGGCCCGGGCAAACGCCGTCATGGCGCAGAGGAGAACGCCGGCCGCCCTGTTGAAGAACAGGCCCGCGCCCGCCGCGCCGGCAAAGCCGCAGGCGAGCGAGCATACGCCCGCCACGATGACAAGGAGCGCCGGGGGCACGAGGACCAGGTTGGCGGCAAGGCCGCCCGGGACGAAGAGGTTAAAGAATTCCACCCCAGTCACGGCGCCGACCGCGGCGGCGGCCGCCCCGATCCCGAGGGCGCCCGCGAGGTGGTTCTGCGCATGAGCCCGAATTTTCTGAAGCCGGCTCCAGGAGACTTGGGGCAGCAGGCGGTGTGGCGCCAGGCGCTCCTGCCATTCGGACGCCAGGGGCATTCCCAGGGCGACGAGGGCGGTCATCACGCCGTAGGACATCTGGAAACTGGCGCTGAACAGGTCCTGAGGATCGGCCAGCAGGACGGCCAATGCGGCTGTCGAGAGCGAGGCCATGGGATTTGCGGGCAGCCTCAGGACCCAGGCGACCTCGACGGCCGCGACCATCAGGAAGGCGCGCAACGCCGACGGGCTGTCGCCCGTCGTGTCCACGTCGAGCCACAGAGCGGCGAGGACGAGGAGGGTCGCGGCCAGCCGCGGGCAGCGGATGAGCCCGAAGAGGGCATGCAAGGCGATGGCGACCGTGCCGATGTGCAGTCCGTTGACCGCGAAGAGGTGCATGGCGCCCGCCTCCAGGAAGAGATTCCTCTGGGCTTCGGAGAGCTCGCGCTTTCGGCCGAGAAGCATTGCGCGATACAGCGCGGCCAGATCCGGCCGGCGCTCGAGGCCCGCCCCGAGGAGCTCGGTCATCCGCCCTGCAAGCCAGCCGCAAAACCGGCGGTACCGGGTCGCCGGCAGCTCGGTTGCGATCACCCGGCCGCGGGACAGCTCGAAATTGATACCCTGGTCGGCAAGGCTGCGCTCGAAGCTCCCGTCTGGCGCCCCGGGACGGACGCGCTCGAGGAGCCCCATCGCGGCGACGAGTTCCGAGCGCTCCGGAACGGCCGATCTTCGGCGGACGACGGCCGAGAAATAGATCCTTTGCCCGATCAAACCGGCGAGATGGCGCTCCGCCCGCACGATCGTGCAGATAGCGGAGAGGGTCGGGCGGTTTGGCGCCGGGGGATAGACGCGTTCGATCTTCAGGGACAGCCGCGCCTCGCGCGGCGGCATCTCATCCCAGGCCGGCTGCGGCTGCCTGTGGAGGGAACTGCTTGCCATCCCGCCGAGCATCGACGCCCCGGCAATCGCAAGGGCCCAGAGCCGCGGCGCGCGGCCGGCGGCGAGCATGGCGAGCAGCCCTGACAGAGACGCCCCGGCGAGCGGCCACGCGGCCGAGGCAGCACCAAGGGCTCGGCCCGAGGCGAGCCCGGCGATGAGGGGCAGCACGATCCAGAGGAGGGGGGCCCGATGTCCGAGGCAGCGGTTGATCCCCCTATGATAGCAAGGGAATCGCGTCCGAGCTCGCCGGGAGCATATGCCCCCTCCGTCGGGTGCTGCCAATTCCCGGACCGCCGCCAATACCGGCCGCCAAGATCCGCCGGCGAGTTGCCGGCCGGATGGCGGCCCCGAGGCGTCGGATGCGGCAGCAACTCCTCGGGGGCATATGCTCCCGGCGAGCTCGGACGCCAGCCAACGACGCGCAGGCTTGCCTCGCTTCGCAGAGAGATCGTCATAGGTTCCCAGCATGCCGGAAGCCGACCAAGGCCATCTTTTTGCCGAGGAGGCACCGCCTGCCGGAGAGCCGAGGCTGGCGCCGAACGGCAAGGCGCACCAGCCGCTTGCCGCCCGGATGCGGCCACGGAGGCTGGACGAGGTCGTCGGCCAGGAGCATCTCCTGCGTCCGGGGAGCTTGCTTCCCCGACTCGTCGCCCAGAACCGGTTTGGCTCGCTGATCTTTTATGGGCCGCCCGGCTCCGGCAAGACGAGCATTGCCGAGGCGATAGCCGCCGAGACCGGAAGCCGGTTTGTCCGGGTGAACGCCGTCATGTCAAATGTCGCCGAGATGCGCGAGATCCTGGCGGCGGCCCGAAGGCGCCCCGAGGCGGGAACCATCCTCTTCATCGACGAGTTGCACCGCTTCAACAAGGCGCAGCAGGACCTGCTCCTTCCCGACGTCGAGGAGGGCGCCGTCCGGCTCATTGGCGCCACGACGCACAATCCGGGATTCTACGTGAATCCGCCGCTCCTGTCGCGCAGCCACCTCTTCCGCCTGGAACCGCTCGCCCCGGCGGCGATCGCCGGCGTCCTCGCGGGCGCGCTCGCCGACGCCGGACGCGGCCTCGGATCGCGGCGGGTGGGCGCGGATCCGCAGGTCCTCGCGGGGCTGGCCGCCCTGTGCGGCGGGGACCTTCGCCGCGCGCTAAACGCCCTTGAAGTGATCGTGCTCAGCCTCCCGGAGGGGGGCGCGATCACGAGCGCTGAATTGGAAGCCTTCGCCAGGGAGAGGCGCATCCGCTACGACGACGAGGACGAACACTACGACACGATTTCCGCATACATAAAGAGCTGCCGCGGCGGCGATCCGGATGCCGCCCTGTACTGGCTGGCGAAGATGCTCGCGGGCGGCGAGGACCCCCGCTTCATCGCGCGCCGGCTCGTCATTCTCGCAAGCGAGGATGTCGGCCTCGCGGATCCGCAGGCGCTGCCGCTGGCCGTCGCCGCGCACCACGCCGTGGATTTTATCGGCCTGCCCGAGGCCGAGCTGACCCTGGCGCACGCCACCCTCTACATAACAACCGCTCCGAAGAGCAATTCCTCAACCGTTGCCCTGGGCGAGGCAAAGCGGGCGCTCGCAGACCAGCCGGTGCAGCCCGTTCCCATCCACCTCCGCGACAAGGGCGGTTCGGCGAGCAAGCGGATGGGCCATGGGAAAGGGTACATTTACGCGCACGAATTCCCCGAGGCTATCGCACCGCAGGCGCACCTCGACATCCCGCTCAAGCTGTATTCCCCCGGCACGGCGGGCGCCGAGGCCGCGATCGGCGAGCGGCTGGGCCGCTGGCGGGCCCTGCGCGGCCGGACGGACCGCGATTGATGGTTCTTGCGGCGGGTGGGGCCGAGTCTAGTTTCCGCGGCATCTCGCACAGATAACAGCCATGGTTCTTTTCATCACAGCGGGCAGCCTGCCTCACTGAGCGTGTCCACCGCCTCACAGTCCTTTGACTCGGTCGAAGCGGCCGTTGCCGACATCGCGGCGGGCAAGCTCGTCATCGTAACGGATGACGAGAACCGCGAAAACGAGGGCGATCTCATCATGGCGGCAGCCAGGGTGACCCCCGAGGCGATCGGCATGATGGTCCGCTACGGCAGCGGAATCGTCTGCGTCCCCACGCTCGAGCCGCAGCTGCGGCGGCTGGGGCTCGGACCCATGGTGGCCGGCAACCGCGAGAGCCATCGCACCGATTTTACCGCCAGCGTCGACGCCGCTCAGGGGGTGACAACGGGCATCAGCGCGCAGGACAGGACCCGAACGATCCGAATACTGGCCGATCCCGGCTCGCGGGCCGAGGACCTCGTTCAGCCGGGGCATGTGTTCCCGCTTCGTGCCCGGCCCGGAGGCGTCCTCGAGCGCGCGGGCCACACGGAGGCCGCGGTCGACCTGGCGATCCTCGCCGGACAGCCCCCCGCCGGCGTCCTTTGCGAGCTGGTCAATGACGACGGCACGGTCCAGCGGCTGCCGCAGATCGTCGAGTTCAGCCGGAAGTTCGGCCTGAAGCTGATCTCCATCGCCCAGTTGATCGAGCACCGGGCCCGGCGCGACCGCCTTGTCGTGCCGGTCGGCACGAGGCCCTTTTCCTCTGAGTTCGGGGAGTTTACGCTCCACGTCTTCCGCAGCGTGCTCGACCAGCGCCAGCATCTCGCGCTGACGATGGGCGCCCTCGGCCCCGAGCCGACCCTCGTCCGGGTGCAGGGCGAAAATCCTCTGGCCGACGTCTTCCGGCTGCGCGGCCAGGGCAGCCAGCGCTCGCTCGCCACCTCGCTCGAGGCGGTGGCCCGAGCCGGCGGCGGAGCGGTCGTCTACCTGGAAAGCGCGCCCGGGGCCACCGATCTCCTTCGCCGCCTCGACGCCCGCCCCGAGGATGCCGCCCCCATGGACCTCCGCGATTACGGAGTGGGTGCGCAGATCCTGGTGGCGCTCGGCCTGTGCAAGATCCGGCTCCTCACCAACAATCCCCGCAAGGTCGTCGGCCTGGACGGCCACGGCCTCGAGATCGTCGAACAGGTACCTTTCTAGCCGAATGAGCCTCCTTGCACCCGCTTCCGCCTCCGTTTCCGGCTCCTCCTTCCGCGTCGCCATCGCGGCAGCCCGCTACAACGGGCCGTTCATCGAGCCCCTGCTTGCCCAAACGGCTGCGGCCCTGCGCGCTGCCGGCGTCGCCGAAGGGAACCTCCTGATCGCCCGGGTCCCCGGCTCGAACGAACTCCCCGCGGCCGCGCAACTGCTTGCCGCCCGGAAGCCCGACGCCGTGATCGCCCTCGGCGTCATCATCCGGGGGGGCACCCTTCACTATGAGCTGATCGCCCATGCCTCGGCCCACGCGCTCCAGCGCGTCGCCCTCGACGCCCGGGTGCCCGTGATCAATGGCGTCGTGGTCGCGGAGAACCGGGCCCAGGCACGGGAGCGCTGCCTCGGCCGCATCGACCGCGGCGCCGAGTTCGCCCGGGCCGCCCTGGAAATGGCCGCGCTCGGCCGGCGGCTGCGGAAGGGGAGGAAGCGATGAGCAAGGCGCAATTTGCCCAGCGCCGGGAAGGGCGCGTCGCCGCGGTGCAGTACCTCTATGCGTGGAGCCTCAACCGCCCCGACAATCTTGCGAATGACCTGCAGGTCTTCTTCACGAGCCTGGAGCAGCAGCGCGAGCACTACGCCTTCGGCGAGGAATTGATCCACGGAACGATCGGCCACGTGGAGGAGATCGACGGCCGTATCCGCGGACTCGCCAAGAACTGGGAGTTCGACCGCATTGCAAAGATAGACCTCGCAATCATGAGGGTGGCCATCTTCGAGATGCTCTTTCGCGGAGACATTCCCCCCGTCGTCTCGATCAACGAGGCGATCGACCTTTCCAAGGAGTTTTCCAATGCGGATGCCAAGCGCTTCATCAACGGCATCCTGGACCGCCTTAAGGACGACCTGGGACGGGACTCGAGGAAAGCGACCAACGGCTGAGAGCCTGCCGTCCCGTGGCTTCGCTTTTCCAGAAGTTCAAGAATGGCTTTGCGAAGACGGTCTCGGCCATAGCGGCCAAGACCGGAGGGCTCTTCGGCGGGCGCTCCATCGCCGCGTCCTCGCTCGAAGAGCTGGAGGAGGCCCTTTTCGCCGCCGATTTTGGGGTTGAGACGGCGACCGAGGTGGTCGCGGAGATCAAGGCTGCCCACAGGAAGGATCCCGCGATGCGCGGCCGCCAGGCGGCGGAGATCGGGGCTGCCGTCCTCGAGCGCGTCCTCGCCGGCAGCGAGGGCGTGCTGGCTCCGGCGCCCCGGCCGCCGACCGTCATCTGCCTCGTCGGAATCAACGGCTCGGGCAAGACGACGACCGCGGCCAAGCTCGCCTGGCGGCTGAAGCAGGAAGGTCGCACGGCCCTCCTCGCCGCGGGCGACACCTTTCGCGCCGCCGCCATCGAGCAGCTCAAGGTCTGGGCCGGCCGCCTCGAACTCGATGTCGTCGCGAGCCAGACCGGGGCGGACGCGGCGGCGGTAGCCTTCGACGCCTGGCAGGCGGCGAAGGCGCGGGGCCGAGACGCCCTGATCGTCGACACGGCCGGCCGCCTCCACACCAAGGACAACCTCATGGAGGAGCTCGCCAAGATCCGCCGCGTTCTCAGGAAGAACGACCCCGCGGCGCCCCACCATTCAATCCTCGTCGTCGACGGCTCGCTCGGGGCAAACTCCATCGAGCAGGCCCGGGTGTTTCACAAGAGTTTCGGCCTGACGGGCGTCGTCGTGACCAAGCTCGACGGCACCAGCCGAGGCGGCGCCCTGGTCGGCATCTGGCGGCAGCTGAAGCTGCCGATCTATTTCATCGGGCTCGGCGAGCAGGCCGAGGATCTCCAGCCGTTCAGCGCGGCCAACTACGCCAAGGCGGTCTTCGGGCTGGAAGATTAGGGTGATGCGTCTGCGTTTTCGGTATTTTACTGGTTCCACGCAACTTCGCGTGCCGGCACGGGGTTCTTGGCTGAGCATGCATTCCTTGTCCCGGGCAGTCATCCTGGTGCTGTTGGCGTCTTCCGCCGCCGATCTGTACGGCGCAGACTACAACCCTAAGCCGCTGGCAACAGACCCCCTGGCCGACGTGGCTCCGCTGGCCGCCCTGGTCGAATTTGCCGCCGGCCGGCATATTCCCATCGCCGGCATTACGGTGGCGGGCGAGGGTGCGACGCCCCGGAAAGGCGATGCGGCTACCCTGCTGGTGACCCTGTTTGACGGCCGTTTGGAGCGACAATGGCTTGCGCGCCTGGAGGCGGACGACTTGACGGCGGATGAGCGCCAGATGAAACCGCTGCCGGAGGGCGTGATGTTTTCCGGGACGGGGCGGACCTGGCGCTACCCCGTTTCGCGGACGGCGTTGAACGTCGTCTTCATCGGGCCTTTCTTTCAGGCGATGGCGCCCGGTTATGTTCCCAGGGAAAAACACGAGCGGGTGCTGACGAGTCCCGAATATCTAAGCTGCGGGCTGGATCAGTATTGCCGGGTGGAAATGAGCTACAGGCAGCGCCTCAAAGACGCGGGCATAAGGGATGCCTGGATCGGTTACTGGAGCGTCCCAGGTTCGGCCGATATCATCAAGATGGGGCAGCGCGTCGCCGCGCAGATCAACTTCACTCCGGATGAGGACCGGATCCGGACCGAAGGAGGGTTCCCTGTGGTCTCCTTCGTGGAGATTGCCACGGAAATCCCGGCGTTTAAAAGCGTGCTTGTTCACGTCCTGGACATGCCGTCGGTCTGGTCGATAGTCAGGCACCTGGGCGTCAGCAACTACTGGGACTATCACGATTTTGCCCGGGCAGGCGAACCGGGCCAGGGAATCGAATCCTCAACCTTTAGCTTTGGCCTTCGGATACACATGAACGAGCAGTTCAGCGTCAATTCAGCCTTTGCGGTGACCGCGCCGCGCCCGCCGCTGGAGGTATGCGCTGGAATTTTGGGAGTCTATGCGGAGCGCCCGAGCGACGCGGGACAGCGGCTTTTTATCCGCCTCGTGTCAGCGCGGCGCGCGGCGGATGCGCCGCTTTAGTTTGCGGCGTTGGACAGCGTGATCGGACCGAGAAGCCCGGCCGGGACTGCGCGGATCTCGTTCATTTCCTGCGGCTGGAAGCGCTCGCCGTAGCGGGCGTTCAGGGCCTTGTAGCCGGGCAGGGGGTGGGCGGCCATTTCGTTGACAGCGAGGTTGGCGACCTCGATCCGGAGGTGGTTCTCCCCAGGCTGCAGGAAGCCCGACAGATCGAGCGTGTAGGGCGGGCACCAGACCGAACCAGCCCGTTGTCCGTTGACGTAGACCACAGCCGCCTCGCGCACGGGGGCCTCGATCAACGCCTGGAAACGGCCCCGGTTGCGATTGGGAGCTCCCGCGGGCTTGGCAGGGCCAAAATCGAGCCAGATGCCTGCGCCGGGCGCGAGCATCCCGGCGGGGACGGCGACCGTCTTCTCGTAGACCGCAACGCCCGAGAAGTTCCTGGTCGCGGGGTCCTCGGTCCAGGACTTCAGGCTGGCCATCTGCCTTGGCGCCGAATCCGCCCCGAAGGCAACCGTCCAGCCTCCGCTGAGATCGATCGTGGGGCGAGCCTCGGCGGCCGGCAGGGAAGTATCCGGAGCCGGCTGGCTTGAAAAGACGAGGATTCGCGAGGCATAGGCCGCCAGGTCGAGAGCCACGGTGGTGCCGTCGCCCGGCCTTCCGGTCACGGGGGCCGGCTCAGCCTTCCCCGTCATGGGATCCCACCATTGCGGCACGAGGTTCCTCGCCCGGAAGGTCGCCTCGGTCCTGACCGCGGTGTTACCGGTGTTGGCGACGAAGTAGATCTCGTCGGCGCCGACCTGCCGGTGCACAAAGCCGACGTCCGGCGCCGGCGAACCGAAAGCGACGTCGGCCTGGAGCCGCCCATTCAGGGCCTCGCCGAGGTGATCTTCCAGGGGCAGGAAGATCCCGGGTGCTCCGGAATCGGTGAACAGGCGCCGCACGATCGCCCGCACTTCGGCCTGGTCGGCCTCCGTTGCGGCATAGCCCGGGGCAATCGCGGGAAGACGGCGCGTGGCGATCAGGATTCCGCCCTGGCGGGCAAAGGTTTCCAGCTTTCTCAGGGTCGCCAGGGGCATCCGCTCAACGCCTGCCAGGACGACCACGGGATAGCGGAGGTCCCCGAAGGCCAGGGCGCTCCCGTCGATCCGTCCGCGCCGGTCGAGCAGCGTGTCGTCGAAGAAGTCGAGGTTGTGGCCCGATTCCAGGATCTTCCGGAGAATGTCGGGCCCGAGGCGCTGGCCGACGATCGTGCTCAGCGCCACATGGCCCGGCGTGAACTCGGACCACGCGTCGTCCTCGCCCACGTACAGCGCCACATCGTTTGCGGGATTGCCCTGCCTGAGAATGAAGCTGACCCGCTGCAAGTAGGCCGCGACGTCCGGCATGACGATCCACCAGGGATTCTTCTCGTCGAACACGGCGGAGGCGTAGAACCGCCATCCGGGATAGGGCACCCCCTCGGCCGTGTAGGGCCAGCCGTGGCCGACCAGCTGGTTGCTGCCCTGGAGAAAATACGTGTCCGCGTCCGCCTTCATGTCGAGCGGAGTTGCCCGGAAGACCGGGGAGTGCAGCCACGTCCAGGTTTCGGTCGATGTCACGGGTTTTCCAAGGAGATGGCTCGCGGAGGAGGCCCACCGGGTCTGCCTGAAGATCTTCCAGCCATCCCCTTCGCCTTCCGGCAGGGCGGCGTCGGCGTAGCTGAAGAGCGCGGCCGGCGGGGTTCCGTATGCCTGGATACGGAATCGCGTGCCGTTGGCGGCGGCCCAGGTCTGGATCGGCACGATGAAGTGATCGCCGAACACCTCGGTCAGAGTGCGGCCCCAGTCATGGCGGATGTCCGCGGTCTTGCGACCATTGTCCGCGATCAGGGCCGGGAGGAGAGGGGTGAGGTCGTAACCGCGCCGCCGCTTGAACTCATCCAGGAGCCCGGGTGTCCAGTCGGTGTTGAACACTTCCAGGCTGTCGCAGAAGACGGAGTAGGGCACATTCGGCCCGCACGCGGCGAGCTCGGGCTGCGCCACGGTCCCGATGAACTTTCCCACGACGCCGGCATCGTAGTGGTCGATGACGTTGCCTTCGGCTCCGACCGCGGCCCGCTTGACCTGCATGCCCGTCCGGCTGGCTATGAAATACACGACGGGAGCGGGCCCCTTGATGCCGTTCGGGAGGAATGCCGCCTGGCCGCGGATCTCCATCCGCTGGTGGAAGTCCCGATAGGCGTCCGTCACGGCCTGCGCGCCGGGAGCCGGCCCCATGAAGGCGGCGATCAGGCTCTCGCCCGCGCCCAAGGCCGGAAGCGGCGCGGAGGGCTGGCCCGCCGCGACGACGGCATTCTGGATTCGCAACGACCCCGCACCCTCGGAGGCGGAGAACATCGGCCCGCCATAGGGCCAGCCGCTTCCCAACGTGAGGTCCATCCGAAGTCCGAGCTCCTTCGCCTTGCCCGCGGTGAAGCCCAGCATGTCGAGAAACTCCGGGGAAAGGAACGGAATGTTCCGCAGCCCGGGGCGTTCACCGTCCAGGGCAAGCGGATACACAGGCTGGACTTCGAAGCCGCCCATGCCGCCGGCCTTCATCATGCGCATCTCGCGCTCGAGCTCGGGTTTGGTGACCGCTGGGCCAAACCACCACCATCGCATCAGGATCCGAGAATCGTCCGGCGGCTTTGCGAAGGCGGTTTGAAGGGACGCCGTGTCGCCCAGGGCCGCTGTCGCGGCCAGGAACGGAAGAATGAGCGCGAGAAGCCGGGAGGGGTGCGTCGGGGTGGACATGGGGAAATGTTGGCCGGCTTGACGCGTCGCCGCCAGCTTCGTTGCGGTTGTCAGAAGACGTATATGATCGTTCCGAATATGCTCCTGCGGGGGCCGAATTGGGCGGCGTTGACGCCGATGCCCGAGCCGTCCCGCAGTTCGTACGGATCATCCGCAACATTGACGACGTCGATCCGGACCTTGACGGAGTGTCGCGGGTCCAGCCTGAAGGTCTGTTCCGCGCCCAGGCTGATCGTGCCGTACGAGGGAACCGTGCCTCCGTTCGGCACATCCGAGCCGTCGGGCGCCGTTGTGCTTGTCCGAAGGCCGGTGCCGTAGATCAGGTCGGCGTACAAGCGCGTGCTTCCGCCGCTCTCTTTCCAAAGCTGCGCCGCACCGAGGGAGCCGGTCAGCGCCTGGTCGTGATCGAGATGGATCCAGTGGTTTCTAATATAGGTCAGATCGTCGGGATCGAACAGGAATTCGGCGGACACCAGGTTCCGCCCCTTGGCCACGGAGCTGGCCAGGTTCGCATAGGCCGAGAAGCCTCCCTTTGCGTAGGATGTCGTGAATTCGAGCCCGTAGACCTCGCCCTCGGCGTAATTGAAGGCGGAGAGGATGAGCGTCTGTCCGAACAGGCCGTCGTCGAGCTGGTCCTTCGCCCGCTTGTAATAGCCGTCGAGGCCCGCCTGCCAGCCCTGCGCCAGCCGCTGGCTGATGCCCGCGTCAAAGTAATCCGCCCGCTCAGCCCTCACGGGATCGTCGAGGGTGGTGCCGCCGGCGATGGATGTGTTGTCGAACTTCTCCACGGTGCCGGCGGTGACGTTCTCGGCCGGCGGCGGAGTGAAGTAGCGCGCATAGCCGGCGTGCAGCGTCGTCCGTGTGGTCGGCTGCCAGATGAGATTGATCCGCGGGCTGAGCTGGTTCTCGTTGTCGAAGCTCGAATTGAAGACGTCGAAGCGAAGGCCGCAATTCAGCGTCAGGGCCGATCCAAGCTTCCATTCGTCCTGGAGGTAGGATCCGAGAAAAACCGCCCGGACCGAGGGATCGTCCACTATGGCGAACGCCGGTCCCGTGGGATTGCCGTCTCCGTCCACGGGAAACACCGACGTCCGGGTCCTTGTCGAGGCCTTTTCATCGAGGAAGAACAGGCCGCCGCGCAGCGTGTGCGTGTCGGCGAGATCATAGCTGCCGTCAGCCTGCGCGCCTCCCGAGTCGATTCCGCGCTCGACGTAACTCGAAGCGCCATTGAAGTAGAGATCCCCGGTTGTATCGGGCATGAAGCGCACGCTGCTTTCGCGGCCGAACACCGAACTCTGGAGATTCAGGTCACCCGCGGACTTCTGGTAGCTGACGACCCCGTAATAATTCTGCTCGTTCTGGTTTTCGTCCAGAAGGGAGGAATCAAATGTTCCCGGAAGCCATGGGGCTCCGTTCGGCGCGGTGCCCGGCGGCTGGCCGGGCGTATTCGGGATCTGGAAATCGCTGTACGAGGCGCTCGCCATCGCGCTCAGGCGGCTCGTGGCGTCAAGGATCCGTTCGATGTACGCAAATGCCCTGTATTGCTCGGTGGCGTCGTGGATCGCGGTCGAACCGATTGTGGGATTTTCGATGCCGAGGCTGTTGTGCTCGTAGCTTCCGTCGGCGAAATAACTCAGTCCTTCCGATGTGCCGGCGGATTCGAAGCTGGGGTGGACGGTGTCGTAGCTTCCCGTGTGAAATGAGGCGTTGCCGCCTGGGTCGAAGGCGCCGTTCTTGGTCTTGACGTCGACGATGCCGGCCGTGCGGAAGCCGTACTGCGCCGGAAGGGAGCCGGTTATCAATTGGAGGCTGCTCACGAATCGGGGATCGAGCTCGAGTCCGAATCCGCTAATCCCCTCCGGCAGCAGCACATCGTTGATCCGGTATTGGAGGTTTGCGTGCTCGCCCCGGACGTGGAGGTCGCCGTTGGCAGCCGAATCCTGGGCGACGCCGGGAGCCCGCAGGAGCACCTGGTTGAAGGGCGCGTCCTCTCCCTGGGGCTGATTCTCGATCTGCTTTTCGTCTATATAGAAGGACGTCGCCCCGAGATTGGGCAGGATGGATTCGCGCGCCTGGTCCAGGGCGCCGGTCACGACGACGGGATCGAGCACCACCGCCTGGCTGGCTGCGGGCGCTTGTGCCGGGCTGGTTTCCGGAGCGTTTTGCCGTGAGGGCGACTGCGCCGACGCGGTTACGGCAGTCGCGAGAAACGCAAACGAAAGTAAACGGGTATTCATGGCTGGTCTTGGCTCTAGTGTGCGCTCTGGGGACACGGCGGCGCTGAACGGTGCAGCCGCGGTCGGAAGAAACGACGGGCTCCCGCCGTTTCGCGATAGGCTATCGGAATTAGCCCAGCGGCGGGCCGCACACCGGCGGCAATGCGAACGCGGGAGCTTCGACAATGACGGCGAGCGGCGCCGGCTTCACGTCCCGACGGATGAGGACGAGGGCCAGAAGAACCAGAATGGCCAAGCCCGGCGTGACGCCCTGCGCAAAGAGGACAACCGCGCAATCGTCTTCCGGATCCAGATGCTTCTCGCCATGGAGCCACGCGTGAAGGGTCGGACATACCGCCAACAGGGTCAGGGCAAGGACCACCGAAACGCCGGCCGCAGCCACCAGTCGCTGCCAGGGGCGGGCCGCCGCCCGTCGGCCGTGGATCGCAGATGGAGGCATCATTGCAACGGGGATCAGACGCTCTGCCTGCCAAAAAGTTACAGAACTACCTGTCTTTTCGGTGCTGGAGGAGCGTCACGGCGAAGAGGAGGCTGAACGACAGGGCGAGAAGGACCGCCGCGAAGGCGTGGGCCTCCCCGGTGTTCAGGGCCTGGACCTCGTCGTAGAGGGCGATGCTCGCGACGCGCGTCACGCCCGGGATCGAGCCGCCGATCATCAGCACGACCCCGAACTCCCCGAGCGTGTGGGCAAAGCCGAGGGTCAGCCCGGCGGCGATCCCGCGGGAGGCGAGGGGGAGATGAATAAGCCGAAACACCCTCCAGGGTCCGGCGCCGAGCGTTGTTCCCGCATCGAGGAGCTCGCGGGGAACGGCGCGGAGCGCCGCCTGGAAGGGCTGGACCGCGAAGGGGAGGGAATAGAAGACGGAGGCCACGACGAGGCCGGCGAAGGAGAATGCGAGCGAATGCCCCGTCAGGTCCCGCCACCAGCTCCCTGGCGGATGGTTGGGCGAGAAGATCACGAGGAGGTAGAAGCCGATGACGGTTGGCGGAAGCACGACCGGCAGCGTGACGATGGTCTCGAGCGCTGGCGCGATGCGCGAGCGGGTAGTATTGAGCCACTGGGCCAGGGGCAGGCCGACCAGGCCAAGGAGCAGGGCGGTGACAGCCGCCAGCCGCAGCGTCAGGCCGAGCGACTGCCAGAGCGGCCAGGGCAACCCCATCATTCCACCGTGACCGACTTCGCCAGGTTCCTCGGCTTGTCCACGTCGCAGTCGCGCTCGACCGCGATGTAATAGCTGAGGAGCTGGACCGGGATGGACGCGATGATCGGCAGCACGGCTTCGTGGCAGTCGGGAATCGGGATCACCTCGTCGGCGAGGCCGGGGGGAAGTTCGCAGCCCTCGGTGACGATCGCAATGATCGGGCCCTTCCGCGCCTTGATCTCCTGCATGCTCGAGACGATCTTGTTGAAGATCTCGCCCTTCGGCACGAAAAAGACGCTCGGGCAGTCCGGCGTTATCAGGGCGATGGGGCCGTGCTTGATCTCGGCGGCGGGATAGCCCTCCGCGTGGATATAGGAGATCTCCTTGAGCTTGAGGGCGCCCTCGAGGGCTATGGGGAAGAGGGAGAGCCGGCCAAGAAACAGGCAGTCGGTCGCCTTCGCGTAGCGCTTCGCGATCTCGTGGATCCGGGGCGCCTGCTCGAGGACCTTGCGGACGAGGTCGGGCGCGCATTTGAGCGCCTGAACGTATTGCACGCCGTCGTTGAAGCTCATGTCCCGGAGGCGGGCGAGATAGAGGGCGATCATGGCCCCGAGCAGGAGCTGGGAGGTGAAGGCCTTCGTCGAGGCGACCCCGATCTCGGGGCCGACATGCTGGTAGATGCCCCCATCGGCCTCGCGGGCTATGCTCGAGCCGACGACATTGTTGATCGCGAGCACGCGGTAACCCTTCCGCTTCGCCTCGCGCAGCGCGCCCAGAGTGTCGATCGTCTCGCCCGACTGGCTCATCACAAAAAAGAGCGTCCCGCGGTCCAGGGGCGAGTTCCGGTAGCGGAATTCCGAGGCGTAATCCACCTCGACCGGAAGGCGGGCGAAGCGCTCGATGAGGTGCTCGGCCACGAGGCAGGCGTGCCACGCGGTGCCGCAGGCGCAGAAGACCAGCCGGTCCACCTGGCGGAACTCCGATGAGGACAGGTTCAGGCCGCCGAACTGGGCGGTGCTGCCATCCTCGGAGAAGCGGCCGCGCATGGTGTTTTCGAGCGCCTGGGGCTGCTCGAAGATCTCCTTCTCCATGAAGCGGCTGTACCCGTTCAGCTCGGCGTCGGCGATAGACCAGGTGATCCGGTCGACGACCGGAGGGACGTCGGTCTGGTCGAGGGTGATGATCGAAAAGTTTGCGGGCGTGACGTGCACCAGCTCGCCGTCCTTCAGGTAGACGACATTGCGGGTCCGGCTGATGAGGGCCGAGGCGTCGCTGGCGAGGAGGTATTCGCCGTCGCCCACGCCCAGGATGAGGGGGGACGCCTTGCGGGCCGCGACCATCTCGCCCGGAAAGTCGACGCAGAGAACGGCAAGCCCGTAGGTGCCCTCGACGTGGCGGAGCGTCTTGCGCACGCTCTCCAGCAGCCGGTTGTGGCCGTTGCGGTCGACCGGCTCCTTCGCGTAGTGGTAGGCGACCAGGTTGCAGAGCACCTCCGTGTCCGTCTCGGAGAGGAAGGTGTAGCCCTTTTCCAGCAGGAATCGCTTTATCTGGGAATAGTTCTCGATGACCCCGTTGTGGATCAGGGCGAACTTGCCGTCGCTGCTGAGGTGGGGATGGGCGTTGGCGTCGGTCACGCCGCCGTGGGTCGCCCAGCGGGTGTGCCCGATACCGGTCGTGCCCGTGAAGTGCCTCTTGGCGACGACCTTTGCCAGGACCTCGACGCGGCCGGCCTTCTTCGCCACGGCGATCTCGCCGGATTCGAGGACGGCCATTCCGGCGGAATCGTATCCCCGGTACTCAAGGCGCTTGAGCGCCTCCAGGATGATGGAGGCGGCCTTCTGCTGCCCGACATAGCCGACGATGCCGCACATTTGACTGGCGAAAATAGCGCCTGCGACAAAGGTTGGGCAAGATAAGAACACCACTATCCCCGGCATGAGCATCCAGAAACGCGTATTGGCGGTCATCATGGGAGGCGGGCGGGGCACGCGCCTGTCTCCGCTCACGCAGGAACGCTGCAAGCCGGCCGTGCCGCTCGCCGGCAAGTACCGGCTGGTCGACATCCCGATCAGCAACTGCCTCAACTCGGAAATCAACCGGATCTTCGTCCTGACGCAGTTCAACACGGCCTCGCTTCACCGCCACATCCAGACGACCTATGTCTTCGACCCTTTCGGCGGCGGCTTCGTCGACATCCTCTCCGCGGAACAGACCGAGAAGAACGTGGACTGGTACCAGGGAACCGCGGACGCGGTGCGCCGCAATCTTCTGCACTTTCGGGCCTTTCCGCACGAGTTCGTGCTCATCCTCTCCGGCGACCAGCTGTACCGGATGGACTTCCGGACGATCATCGA
>Ga0265313_10000376_pt1 | contig 48068 bp, 27 predicted proteins | sample 4123metaG_FD_203122 | JGI IMG/M metagenome (GOLD analysis project Ga0265313, IMG submission 203122) | Rhizosphere microbial communities from Carex aquatilis grown in University of Washington, Seatle, WA, United States - 4-1-23 metaG | ecosystem: Host-associated > Plants > Roots > Rhizosphere >... | reverse complement strand
GTCCCAAGAAGGCCATCGAGGTCGGCCGCATGCTGGAGCAGCATGGCGTTTGCCATTTCGAGGAGCCATGCCCCTATTGGGAATACCACTGGACCAAAGAAGTTGCCGACGCCCTGGACCTCGACGTGACCGGGGGCGAGCAGGATTGCGACCTGGCACTCTGGCGGTTCGCGATCGACATGCGGGCGGTCGATGTCGTGCAACCCGATGTTTGTTACCTGGGCGGCATCAACCGGACCCTGAAGGTGGTCGCCATGGCCAAGGCCGCCGGATTGCCGGTGACGCCCCACTCGGCCAATCTTTCCCTGGTTACCGTGTTCACCCTGCATCTGATGGGCGCCATCGAGAACGCAGGCCCTTACGTGGAGTTCTCGATCGAAGGTCCCGACTACTACCCTTGGCAGGACAATCTCTTTTCGCCGGCTCTCGTGGCCAAGGATGGCAAGGTCCAGATTCCCGAGGGTCCGGGCTGGGGGGTCGAGATCGACAAGCATTGGCTCGCCGCATCAAGTTACCGCAAGACCGAAGGGGCTTAATTCGCGGCCTTTCTCGAAGTGCAGGGCTCGGGGCAACACGACACTCCCGGCCTGCAAGCGCAGGCTTCCCGGCGTTCTGGCCAACGCAATCCTTGGCCAGAACGCCGGGTCGCTTGAGCTATGATTCTATGCGCGCCGGTTCAGCCGCGTGAGCCGACTCAGGGCATCCAATAGCCGCCCAGGATTACCTTCTGGAATCGGTCTGGCGCAGGATATGACTTGTAGCACATCTTGTAGAATGGGCTCGTCGGGTTATAGCCAGCGCAAGTCTTGTGAATACCGATCTGGGAGTAATTGGTGTGATAGCCTTTCCCAGCTCCGCTCGCGGCAACGCCTTCCGAGCTTACCCCCAGCGACGACACAAAGCCGAAGGCAGCCAGCACTGCTGCACATGCCGCAATTCTGTATATCTTAGACATCCCCGATCTCCCGCACCTGAAGTTGCAATCGGGCGCACATTAGGGAGGACGTATTGCGCTTGTATGACCGTCTGGCGAAGCGGCGATGTCAAAGTGGACGCGGGATCGATGAGCCAAAGGCGCGTCCAATGAACGCAGGCCGCCCCGAAGCGCGGAATTGACCATACTCGCGGCGCGAACTCTCGACCGGCGCTGCGATTTCAGCGTTTGAAGAAGGCAACCAACTTCGGGATGACCTGATCCGGCGCCTCGTCGATCAGCCAATGGCCGGCGCCCTTGACGACGACCCCTTCGACGTTCTCGGCCACAAGCCGGCCTTGGTCGATGAGGAATTGGCCGGACGCCTTTTCGCCGGTCAAGACCAGCATCGGCATTTTCAGTTTGGTCTTGCTGAAGCCGGCCAAATCTGCCGCGTCCTGCTCGAAGGCGCGGAAAACCTCGAACCCCGCTCGCATGCCGCCCGGTTGGGCGTAAGCCGCCGCGTAAACCTGGCGATCGGCTTCGGAGACCGAATGGGCCGGATCGGCCGCGAAGTCGTTCCAGAAGTGCTCGAAATAGATCCGCTCCCGCCCTTCCACCAGGGCCAGCGGCGTCTTGCCGTAGAAGTGGAAATGCCACAGGTCCCTGAGGAGCCAGACCTTGGTCCAGTCGCCGACACCAGGGAGAAACGCATCCGTAAGCGCGATCCGCACAACCTCATCCGGGTATTGCGCGGCGAAGGCGTAGGCCACCATCAGCCCGATATCATGGCCGGCGATCGCGACCCGCCGAAGGCCTAGGGAGGCAACAACCGCGCGGATATCTTGCGCCATCGTCTTCTTGTCGTAGCCGCTCTCCGGCTTCGAAGAGTCCCCGAAGCCCCGCAGATCGGGGGCAATGACCGTATGGGTCCGCGCCAATTCGGGAATCAAAGTCCGCCACATATGGCTGGTCTGGGCGTAGCCGTGCAGAAGCACGACCGGGTCGCCTTGGCCGGAAATCAGATAGTGGATCTTCACACCGCTCACTGTGGCGAAACGGCTTTCCATGGGTCGAGTCCTCCTCAGGTTTGTATCGCCAGGGCACCGAGATATTCCTGCTCCGGGAAGGCGATGCTGCGGACTATGTACGCGTACAACATGGCCGGAGTCAGTCCGTCTTCGATTTCGCTCTGCTCGCGCCACGCAATGCTCCCTCCATGATGACCGGCGAGCGCGCTGCCGCTTTCATCCGGGCCGCCTGGCAGCAAGCGGAATCCGTGCCGGACGATGCGGCCATCGACCCAATATCCCGGCCGGCTTTGCGCGGCCGCTTCGCTAGAACCGGCGCGGCACGAACCGGGTTAAGCGCGACATGCCGAGCATCATCAACCCCGTGGCGACGAAAACCGCCGGCAGGTGAAAGACCGCGAGCAAGGCGGAGAAGAAAGCGGGAGGCGCCACTTGCGCAACATCCCGATAGCTGACGTAGACGGCAGTCATCTCCGAGCGCTCATGGGGGTGCACTGCGCGGAGAAACAGGTTGTTGCCGACAGCATCGATGCATTCAGCGACGAATGCCGCCAAGGCGAGGATCACGGCGGCGACCCACGGCCACCCGCTGACGAGGGCCAGCGACATGGAAAGAGTGCCCGCCATCACGAAGCTTCCAAACAGGAGCCTGCGCATCCCGATGCGCGTTCCGACATACCGCCAGAACATCGCGCAGGCACTCCACCCCGCACCCAGTGAAACCAGAAGGCCGGCCATGTCATCGCCCAAGCCATGGGTCACGGCGAAGATCGGGGCATAGACGAAATAGACGCCCCACCAGCTGCCCCGACCCACGGCGATGAGCCACGCAAGCACCAGCCTCTTTTGCCGGAAATACCGAGGAAAGTACTGAAGGGGGTTCGATGAGCGACCGCGCGAGGAGACAGCCAGGGTCTTCTCAGGCAGCTTCAACAAGAGAAAACAGGAAAGCAGGGTCAAGGCGATGCCTGCGGCAACGGCGAACGGCAGCCACAATGCGAGATGTCTGGCGAGAAAGACACCCAGCCAGGGGCCGAGCAGCCAGGCCGGTGTCGTCCGTACAATCCGGCGAGGCTCGAAGGCGGCCAGTTCGCTTCGGGAAATATTGTCCAGCAGATAGAGGTTCAGGGAGACTTCGATGATCGCGAAAGATAATGCGTTCAGCACCATCCCCGGCAGCAGGCTGGCGAAGTTGCGCTGCGCCAGGAAGGCGGCGGCCAGCATCATGGCGCCACATCCAGCCGCAAAGGTTTGCTTCCGGCCAAGCATGGTGACGAGCCAGGGGATGGACTGCCGTCCCAGCATCGTGGTGATGCCGACAGCCAGATAGATCATGCTTACCCGCTGAGCATTGCCCAGCACTTCGTGCGCTTCAAGCGGCACGACAGTCAGGAGAATGCCCTGATAGGAGACGAGGAGCAGGAAGAGGCCGCTGAAGACCGTCGTTCCATGCCGCCGAAAATCCACCACGATTCGCCTTCATATGCGCCCCGGCCAACAGGATTACCCGATATTCGCAGTTATCGAAATATGGCAGCCGCAGTCGCAGTTCACCCCAGGGCCTCGGGGCATCATCTTGTTGGAGGGTCAGGTGCCCGCCCCCTGGGGCAGGCGCATGTAGAGTTCTTCGCGCCCGAATTCGCGATAAAGCACTCTCAGACTGGAATAGAACTCATCAAGATCGACATTGGCCGTGCGGACGTGCCGAAGGGATTTCGATCCGTCGAATGCCGTGCGCCCGTGCAGCAGGCGTTGATTGTTGAATACCAGGACCTGGCCTGGAAGGATCTTCACGACGAGACAATTTCGTTTGTCGTACAAAATCGAGAGCAGCTTCCTATAGGCCCGGTAGTAGGAATCGACCTCATTTTCGGCGAGATCAAAGGGTGCCGTGCCGCGATCGAGAAGCCGCAATCCCGAAACATTGCCGCTTTGGTCGAGGCGGATGATCGGCGCGGAAGCCCGAAAAATACGTCCCTCCGCCAGCACGCGGTGAAAATCCACCGGAACCGAAGATAGGAGACGAAACGCCTCGGGATCCTCGGAACGCAGGGTCTCCGCGACGTGGAGTCCGTCGATCAGGATGGAATCCCCTCCCTCGTCGCTCTGAACCAGAACATGAAAGAAAGTGATGCCCGGCGGGTGCTGCCGATAGGGTTCGTCCGTATGCGGCGCCAAAGCGACTGACGTGTCTCCGGCGAGCTGTGGATTGGGGCGCGATATCAATTCGTAGACGCCGTAGTTCGTGATACGCAGCAAGCCGACGGTCGCCGCCGCGGTTTCCGTGGCGCCCGATTCCGCGGGAACGTCCGTCAGGACCACGAAGCCGTAGTCCCTTAACCGCTCCAAATAGCGAAGCCGGTTCTGCTTGTCTTGCAACGAGCGCAAGCTTTCGTAGCGGACCAGGTCGTTGACTTCCGGATGCCAAATCCGTGGCTTGAACCGGCGGTATTCGCGCTCCGACGCGCTCAAGCAATTGCCGCGCAGCCAGGCGGGCGAATACAAGGACCGATGCCCTTCCGGCGCCCACGACACTTCCAGATTCCCATCCTGATCGACCGTGGCGCGCTGCGCGCGGACGTCCGCCGGTATGTCCGTCAGCCGCAGGTGCCGGCGCCCGGTTTCCGTGCTGCCGCATTCGGCGCATGTACAATTGTGGCGCAGCCAAATTGCCGGGAACCGGCTTTCGTGACCGTCTCTCCAGCGAACTACGACTTTATCCAGCGAGCAGTTGGAGCTGCGTATCGACAGTCTATCGGTGGTAGCCGGCTGTTCTTGCGCCTGGCCCATTCATGAGGCTCCCTTTTGCGCCCGCATTGTGCCTTCGCCTGATTGGCGATGATCGAGCCATCGCCAGCCAATGACAAGGGCGGTTATCCTTGGTTCGTGTTCAAATGCGAAGGACCCAGAGATAGGCCAATAGGAGTCGACGCCATCCCTTCCAACGAATCCTGGATGGAGTGGCGTTGCCTGAGGTCCAAACAACGAACGGTTAGATGCGATGGGAAGAAATGTTCTGGTCTTGCCAGGTGACGGCATCGGGCCCGAGGTGACGGCAGCGGGCGAGAGGGTCCTTCGATTCTTGCTGACGAAATATGGGCTGGAGGCGACCTTCAGCCACGCGCTGGTCGGCGGCGCCTGTTACGACCAGACCGGACAGTTCATCACCGACGGGACCATGGCTCTGGCGCGCAGCGCCGACGCCCTGTTGTTCGGCGCGGAGGGAGGGCCGAAGTGGGATGGCCTGGAGCTGACCGGGCCGCCTGAATCCCGAAGCGGGCTCACGCGATTGCGCCGCGAACTCAAGCTGTTCGCGAATCTGCGGCCTATCCGCCCCTTCGACACCCTCTTGTCCCGGTCTACCTTGAAGCCGGAGGTCATTCGCGGCGTCGATTTCATCGTCTTGCGCGAGCTCTGCGGCGGAATTTACTTCGGCATGCCGCGTGGGATCGAATGGAAATCTGACGGCACCTTGCGGGGCTTCGATACCCAGGAATACACGGAGCCTGAGATCGAGCGGATTGCTCGCGTCGGCTTTCAGCTGGCAATCTCGAGGCGCCGCAAGCTCTGCTCGGTCGACAAGGCCAACGTGATGGAAAGCGGCATCCTGTGGCGGCGCGTCGTCAGCCGCATCGGTGCCCAGGAATTTCCCCAGGTCGCCTTGAACCATCTCTATGTCGACAATGCGGCCATGCAGCTCGTTCGCGATCCGCGGCAGTTCGACGTGATCGTTACCGACAATCTCTTTGGCGACATCCTATCCGATGGTGCGGCCATGATCTCCGGATCGCTCGGCATGCTGCCTTCGGCTTCCTTGTCGGCTGAGCGCACGGACGGGCGAAGAACCGCCCTCTATGAACCCGTGCACGGCAGCGCACCCGACATCGCCGGCAAGGGCATCGCCAACCCGCTTGGAACGATCCTCAGTGTCGGGCTGATGCTCAAGCATAGCTTCGATCGACCCGACCTCAGCGACATTCTGGATCGTGCCGTGGTCGCGACCCTCGACGCAGGTCTGCTGACGCCGGACCTTGGCGGCAAATCGGGAACCGCGGAAGTGACCGACGCCGTGATCGCGGCCCTTGGCGAAAGCGTGCCATAGTTCCATCCCGCCGGCGGCCCTGGCGGCCCTCAAGTCGATTCGATCAACCGTGCTTGACCTGGATCGATGTCCGCATTCGCATTGATGGGCAGGGCCGCCACTTCCTCCCGTCGCCTCAATCGATGGGCGTATCCCGCCGGCAGCAGCGACAAGTAGTCTGCGACGCCCAGCTCCCTTGCGGCCTGCACCGGCCACTCCCCGTTCCACAGCAGTTCCCTGGCAAGGGCCACAAGATCGGCGCTGCCTTCCTGCAGGATGGACTCTGCCTGCTTTGCCTCGGTTATCAGGCCGACGGCACAGGTCATCATTTTTGCCTCTTGGCGGATACGCGCAGCGAAAGGCACGTGGTAACCCGGGGCACGAGGCAAGACCGGCATGGCTGACGAGCCCGTTATTCCGCCCGAGGAGCAGTCCACCACATCGACGCCGCGTGCCTTGAGTTCCTTTGCCAGAACTATCGAGTCCTCCAACGACCAGACGCCACCCATCCCGTCCACGCAGGAAATACGGAAGAACAGAGGTTTGGCCGGAGGCCACTCTTCCCGGACAGCTTCGCAAATCTCCAGCGCAAAGCGCATGCGCCCTGCCCTGTCGCCACCATAGGCATCGGTCCGGGTATTGGTGAGCGGCGACAGAAACTGATGGATGAGATAGCCATGGGCGCCGTGGATCTCGATGATGTCGAAGCCCGCCTCCGCGCTCAGGGCGGTGGCCCTGCGCCATGCGGTCGCGACCGCTCGGATATCCGCAAGTTCCATCGCCCGAGGAATGTGATGCCCTTCATCTTCGCGGATCGCACTGGGCGCCAATCCGACCCAGGGAGGAAGCCCCTTGGCCGCATCGGCTTCGGTCAGTGGAGCCCACTCCTGCTGCGGGCCGTGCACGGATGCTTTGCGGCCGGAGTGCCCGAGCTGCATCGCGGGCACCGCGCCCTGCTCGCGAATGAATGAACTGACGCGCTCGTAGGCAGCGACATGCGCCTTGCTCCAGATGCCGGCGCACTCATAGGTCTTCCGCCCGCGCGGCTCGACCGCGGTCTCCTCGCAAAACACAATTCCGGCTCCGCCCATCGCCAGGCGCCCAAGATGGACGATATGCCAGTCGGTCGGGCCGCCATCGACCGAACGATATTGACACATCGGCGAGGCAACAATCCGGTTGCGCGCCGCGACGCCGCGCAAGGAGATCGGCGTAAGAAGCAAGGGAAGCGCCTTGCCTGGCTGCGTCGAAGACTGCGGCTCTGGTGTCGCCATCGCCTCTCAACTCCGAACTATCGAATGACGTAACAGCGCGCTAACCGGCATCGGCGAACCACCACAAGGGAAGGCCAGGAAGTCACCGTGAAGCGGCGCGCCGGGGAAGAAACCTTGCACCGGTTATGACTCCCCGAAAACCGATCGGCGGCTTGATCGCGGCTACCCCACCTTGTCATCAGCCAGGCTGGCGAACATTGTGCTTGCATCGTTCCGCTTGAACCAATCCGCGGAAGAATAGTCGATGATCGTCAGCCCGCCGTCGACGATCAGGGTCGTCCCCGTTATGAATGCCGCGTCATCGCTGGCGAGAAAAAGTACGGCGCCGGCAATGTCCTCGGGCCGCCCACTCCGGCCGAACAGCGACGCGTCTTTCTGCCAGGTCTTGTCGGATCCATCCGCTGCAGCCGTATCGATCCAGCCGGGAGAGACACTGTTCGCGCGGACCCCGTGACGGGCCCCTTCGACGGCCAGGGACCGGCTGAGCGCTTCCACAGCGGCCTTGGCGATGCAGTAACTCCCCCAGGATCCATGAAATGTCGCGGTTGAGGAGATGTTGACGATGGCGCCGCCGCCGGCGACACGGAGGTGGGGCATGGCATAGGAAGCGACGTAGTAGGCGGCCCCCAGGTTCGAGGCCATGACCTTGTCCAGGCGCGCGCCTGGCGGATCCTGCCGGACCACGCCTGACTTCTTCGCGCCGCCGCCGGCGTTGTTGACCACGACGTCGATGCGTCCGAAGCGCCTGGCCGCGGCCTCGACAACCTCGCGAGCGGCGGCCTCCTTGCCGAGATCGGCCGGGTAGAACTCCACGTCGCCGCCGAGGGCGCGCATCTCGGCGACGGTGTCGGCACCCTTGGCCTTGTCCCGGCCCGCGAGCGCGACCCTGGCACCTTCCTTCACGAACCGGCGGACGATCGATCGGCCGATGCCGGAATTGCCGCCCGTCACGATGGCGACTTTGTCCTTGAATCTCATTTTCGCGTCTCTCCCAGGTTGATATTCAGCGCGGACGGTTGTGAGATATCTGAGCTGACCGAGTCATACCAGCTTCCGGTCCGATGGACTTTGCGTGACCGGTCGGATCCTCATTCAGTTGGAAACGGCGGGAAGTATGTGATGACAAAGAGTGGCTACCCGACCTTTCGCTGGTCACCGGCATATCATCGAGCCCCTATCGTTGGAAAGGAGTTGAGCAGATGAAATTCGGCGTACCCATGCTCGTCCTCGCCGCAGTTCTCGCGACGCCAGTCGCCGTTGCGGACGCGGCCCCCCTCGTCAAGGACCTGGCATTTCCGGGCGGCACCGAGCGCGTGCTTCTGCTTTAGCCTGATCATCCAAGGGCGACGGTTATATTGTTTCCCGGCGGCGATGGCGTCGTCCAGTTAGGGACTGACGGCAGCATCGGATCGCCAACCAATTTCCTGGTGCGCTCGCGCGCGAACTGGACGGAGCTGGGCTATGCGATCCTTCTGCCGGACGTGCCGATGGGTAGCTCAAACCTCATGGGCAGCCGCTTGAGCGACAGTTACGCCTCAGCCGTCGCAGCCATGGTGGATTTCGCCAGGCAACAGAACCATGTTCCCGTATGGCTGGTCGGCACGAGCCAGGGAACGAATGCAGTGGTAAACGCGGCAAGCCGGATGACCCATGGCGAGATTGCCGGCATCATCCTAAGTTCGACGCTCACCCGCCCGGGCAAGGCAAGCGATCTGAAAGAGGCGGTGTTCGATGCCAACCTGGGGGCGATCAACGTGCCCGCGCTGATCGTTTCCCATGCGGACGACGCTTGTAAGCTTTCACCGCCCGACGACGACGGAAAGTTGCAAGCCGCGCTCAGCGGATCGCCCCGCACGAAGACGATTGTGATCACCGGCGGCAATCCTCCTGCCTCCAACGCGTGCGAGGCCAAATCACCTCATGGCTTCTATGGAGTTGAGGTTGAGGCGATCAATGATATGGCGTCCTGGATCGCCGCCAATTGAGGACCATCGATCGGGCCACCAAATTTCTTGCGCGCACACCCACGCACGGCCGAGAGGGTCGATCAAGCGCCAGCCGCCGGATCGTGGCGGCGATCGACGAGCTCCGGGACATCCTTGGCCGACGGCACCCGCGGCGCGGTTGCACCTTGAATACCGACGAATTGGCTCACCAAGCTATTGAAGTCCCCGGCTGAAATTGGTGGTGCGGCCAGTCTTCAGCGAACCCGTCTCCACATCGAATTCCCTGATGAGCAGGGAATAAACAGGAAATTCGCCGGGGAATAGTCCTTTTCCGCTGAGCCGCCACCTCATAAGTCACTGCTGTTCCTGAAGTTTCTCAAGGAATTCCCTACGCAATTGAACAGGGAATTTTTCGGACAGATCAGGGAACTAAATCTGAACAACAGGGAATTGCACGGCCGGAACAGCGACGCCCGCCGCTTCCCCGTGTCCGCTAATGGAAGGTGGTCTTTCGGAGCGACGGAGGGCTGTCGATAGGGCTCGTCGCCGTCTCTTTCTGGGGTAACGACGGGCGTGCCGTCGGGCGCCATGCCTTTGACTTTCTTCAGCAGCGGAAGCTGACTGGCGCCGTTCTGCGATGCGGCGTTCCCGTTCTGAATGAGCGCCGGGCCTGGCGCGACAGTCTGCGCACCGACCGTATTGCCGCCCGCGCCGTTGCCGTTGGTCGCGGTGCCATTGCCCTTCTTCTTAAGCGCCGGCTATCCGGGGGTTCACGGCGGGCTGGGGCAGGCTCAGAAGACCGACTAATTCGTCTCCTTGTGTCGCACTCCAGACCTGATTGGTCCAGTGCTAATCGAGTTGCGCAGGTCCAACAATCGATAACTTTTTTTCAAAGAATCTAAACAGGCGAAGGTGCAACCTGAGGTACTTCGAGGTAGTCTTGGAGCGACCCACGGAACTGGGCAACTCATCGCGAATTTCACGCGTCGGTCGTGAACGGCATACAGTCCGTTGTGGTTTGGATCGCCCTGGTTGCGATGATGAAAGAAAACGCGCGGCACACAGATTCGGCTTCCAGCGGGAAATCAACCTGCCATCAGAGGAAAAGAAATCCGACGCCTGTTCAATCGGCGGTAGTTCCATGGCGGAAGTGGCCGACTTGCCACTCCGGCCTATGGCGCAACGGTATCCTCATCATTTGCCCGCGCCGTTGTTCAATCTTGGACAGCATCAGCGATTGAGGCCGGTACAATGCGTATGAAAGATTTCCTGCGAGCGGTTGGCGACGTCAGCAGCGCTCTCGGACTTCGGCAGACGACGGATACCGCGGGCCATTGGCGCGTGGCACATTGAGGAGCAGGTAAATGAACAATGTTTTCTACATCATCGGCGTGGTTGTCGTGATCCTTTTGGTGCTCGGGTATTTTGGCGTGCACGCCTAAGCACCATTTCGGCGCTTAGCCGGCGCAGTGAAAAGCTCCTTCGGTTATTCATGTGTTGAGCGGTCCCGACAGCCTGGCAGTCATGGTTGTGATCCAGGTCATCTGGTGGTGTATTTGGATGTGCGCCTCTCATTTTGCGCTCGGGGTAGAGCAAGGGCGAAGGAAATTTACAACGACAGAGAGTTCTTAGGCCGAATGGATACAGACGCATCGGGCGAACGCTATGCCACCCTTGGCATCGATCACATCGGAATGTCCATGCGCTCTGGCGCCGTTGGCGCCTGAGCAGATTCAGTTGGATTGGCGCCAACGCAATTCTGGACGCTTCGCCAGGACCAACCGGGATCACCGACAAGGCTTGGCGGTTTGCGTTCTTCAACTGCAACGTCTGTTGCATCGATTTGCGCCACCGTCGTCTCCTCAGGCGAGACATTGGAAGTTCCACCAAACGAGGACGTGATGAACGCCTTCTGGTGGCCTTCATCCAACATCAGGTTATAGAAATTATCTGTCCGGGCGTTCCAAGCCCTCACGATGCAGGCTCCCACGTCCTTGTAGTAGCCCGCTGCGACCAACTTGTTCGCCGGCGTGCTGCTTAGGAAATCGCCCATCATTTCGCAGCTGCTCAATATGACCAGCATAGATATCATGGGCGCGACCCGCATTAGGGTTGGCTCCTCTACAGGGAAGTGAACCGCCGGTAGACAACAATATCCGCTGGCCCACAGACGAGTTGTTGCTCGGGGACAACGAAACATCCCTTCTGGATCCATGGGTCCCAGCCCAAGGCTTCAGCGTTTCCTGACGGCAATTGCTTGAATTGGAACATGAATGACGCAATGCAAAATCCGACAGCAACAATAACAATTGATAGGGCAACCCCAGTTAGGTGAGCCTGCAAGGGAATCTCCCCGTGAGGTGCTCGAACAGGCAGGCTCATGGCCGCCAGTTGTCCAGCTTCCCAGAGCTTTGGGCCTCGGCGAGCTCTGTCGCGTCTTGCAAGATGCTCAATAGAGAAATCGCCGGCCTCTCGGAGCTCCGCGCCAATTGCGGATACTCCCCGTACAGGGTTCCTCGATGGCGAAGCATCTCAACGCAATCGTGCATCGTCAATTTGCCCACATAGCCGGGGTCACCGGCTGTTCAAATGAGTACACCGCCCTCCACCTCTCTCAAGGCGGTGCGGTCCAAATTGCGAGGAATTTTGGTGAAGCCAGGCAGTTGCTCCTGGCCGAGACGCCTATCGCACGGCATCACTTCAAGCAGCTGTTTCTCAGCGCGTCATGTGCGGCAGGAAGTGCGGCAACAGGCCCAGCACCCCGACGGCAATGAGATAGACGCCAACGATGACATGCAATAGCCGCGGGATCATTAGAATCAGCAGCCCCGCGATCAGCGCCACGATGGGCTGTAGGTCGATGAGAGTGATGGTCATGAGTCTGTCTCCGCTGCAACTGGTTAGACCGGTTCCTCCGCCAAGGTTCGCGCCGCAATGCCCGCGGCCTCCAGGGGTGTCCCGATGCAGAGTTGGTTCGAGACCCGCGTTCTAATCGACGATCGCATTGGGAAATGTTCAGAACTGCACGGGAATATCGATCGAACTCCGGTTGATCATATGAGCCGGCGCGCGTCACCCTTTGGAAGCGCGAACCGCCCAGCGGAGCGCATTGTCAAGAATACAGATCGATCGCGGCGCCGCCGGCCGCGTCCGCACGCTCTTCGCCGGTCTATGCGTTAACGCCGGAAAAGCGGCTTTCTTCCGGGAGAGCTAGGCTGTGCCGGCGATTCCGGCGCGCTCGGCGGCGTGGGCGCGCCGGACACGCCCTGTTCGTTCTCTCGAACTTCCGGACGCGCCCGCTCTGGGGTCGTCGGCGCTTGATCACGTGTGATTTTCGCCTGGGTCATGTCGGTCATGAGGTCTCCTCGCGAGATGCGATAAGCACTCGCTTGGACGGCACCGTGCCGAACCCGATAGGTGTGGGCTGTTCAGAAGGGAACACTTCCGGGTGAGGTGAGTCATTAAGGTTCAGTGGCGGGTTTGGCATCCGACAATCGGCTTGGGCATTCCGGACCAATATTTTGCAGGTCCAACGTGTCGGACTCGCCGTCGATGATCACGTGCTGCCATGCGCTATCCCCGATCGTATGACACCGGTCCCGACAATGCTCTTGAGGAGGTCTATCGTTTCTACATTTACCGCCGGGCTATTACGGCAGACTCTGGGACCGCGAGGCGCATCGAACACGCCCGACCATAGGGCCGCGAGGCCCATGTGTGGCCGCCAACCGCACGGGCGGGCGGTCTACTTCCATCGGTCCAAGAAATCGTAACCTGACCAGCCTATCGAATGTCAGTCATGCCTACGCAGACCACGGCCGGGCCAATCGGGGAACCGACGGTAGGCCGTCCGATTGGCGATCTCAAGCCACATGAAAAGCGCGCCCTCCTCGCCGAACTCCTGCGAAAGAAAGCTGGCAACCGAGAACAATTTCATCCTCTCTCTGACAACCAGCAGGGCATCTGGTTTCTTTGCCAGTTCGCGCCGGAAAGCTCCGTCTATAATGTAAGCTTCGCCGGACGCATCCGCTCTCATCTGGACATCCCCGCTTTGCGGCGCGCGTTTCAGGCGCTGGTGGACCGCCACCCTTCTCTTCGAACGACGATTGCGGTGCAGGCCGGTAAGCCCATTCAACGGATTCACGAAGGCCAGTCGGTCCACTTTGAAGAGACGGACGCCTCGACCTGGAGCGAGGAAGTGCTAAAGGCGCGGTTTGTCAGGGAAACGCAACGCCCGTTCGATCTGGAACGCGGGCCGCTGATGCGCGTCGATCTCCTCACCCGGTCGGCAGAAGAGCACATCCTGTTGCTGATCATTCATCACATCGTGGTCGACTTCTGGTCGCTCACGGTGATGCTGAATGAACTCGGTGCACTGTATACGGCGGAAACAGCCGGTCGGGTGGCCGTCCTGCCTCCTCTCGACCTGCAATACACGGACTTCGTACGCTGGCAGAGCAAGATGCTGGCGGGTTCGGCAGGCGATCGCCTCTGGGACTACTGGAAGCAGCAGCTGGCTGGCCCGTTACCCGTGCTGAGTCTGGTGACGGACCGGCCGCGGCCGACGATTCAAATGTTCCGCGGCGCGAAGCATGATTTCACACTGGGCGAAGAGCTGGCCCGGCAGCTCAGGGCTCTCGCGAAAGCCGAAGGCGCCACGTTGTATATGGTTCTGCTGGCGGCATTCGAGTTGCTGCTCTCCTACCACAGCGGCCAACAAGACATTCTCGTGGCCTCCCCCATGGTCGGCCGGAGCCGCGCCGAGTTCGAGGGCCTGGTAGGCTTCTTCGCCAATCCCGCGATCTTGCGCGCAAATCTGTCGGGGAACCCAACCTTCCGGGCCTTCCTCGGCCGTGTGCGCCAGACGGTCCTGGCAGCCCTTGAGCATCAGGACTACCCGACCTTGCGACTGGTTCAGCGCCTCAGACCGCCGCGCGACCTCAGCCGATCGCCGCTCTGCCAGGCCATGTTCGTCCTGGATAAGCCGCATAAGGTTGCCGAACAAGCCGCGCGGGCGCTGGTGGGGGGCGAAACCGGACTGCTAATGAATCTCGGCGGGTTGGTGATGGAGTCGATCCCGCTGGAACGACCGGCCGCGACACTGGACCTGGTCATGTTCGTCATCGAGACGAGCGGATCGCTTGCCGCTTCGCTGCGGTTCAACACCGATCTGTTCGATGCCGCCACCATGGCCCGAATGGCGGGGCATTTTCATACGCTCCTGGAAAGCATCATCCGCGACCCCGGCACCGGAATCGGTGATTTGCAGATTCTGACCGATGCCGAACGCCATGGGCTACTGGTCGAGTTCAACGATTCCAGGACCGACTATCCCAAAGACAAATGCATCCACCAATTGTTCGAGGACCAGGTTCGGCGCACGCCACGCAACATCGCCGTTGCGTTTGAGGAGCAGCAGCTGACCTATGCTGAACTCAATGCCCGCGCCAATCGGTTGGCCCATCACCTGCAAGCGCTGGGTGTCGGGCCGGAGGTACCGGTCGCCATCTGCATGGGGCGCTGCCCGGAATTGGTCGTGGGCCTGCTCGGGATTCTGAAGGCGGGCGGGGCCTATGTGCCGCTGGATCCTGCCTACCCAGTGGAGCGCTTGACTTTCATGATCACCGATGCTCGGGCGGCCGTGGTGCTTACCCGAGGGCAGATGACGGAAAACCTGTCGCGGCAGGGGATCCAGGCCGTGGATCAGGATTTGGACCGGGACGCGATCGCTTCCACGAGCGAAGAGAACCCGATCACCGCGACAACCGCCAGGAACCTCGCCTATATCCTTTACACTTCGGGCTCGACCGGGCAACCCAAAGGGGTGATGGTCGAGCATGCCGGGCTGTGCAATGCCATCGACTGGATAGTTCGGACACTCGAGCTGACGGCCGAAGACAGATGCCTTCTGAAGACGCCCATCACCTTCGACGCTGCAGGGCGGGAGTTGTATCCAACCCTGCTGACGGGTGGGTTGCTGGTCGTTGCCGAGCCCGGCGGCCATCGCGACAGCCGCTACTTGGCGGAAACGATCCGCAACGCGCGGATCACCATTTTTCACTGCGTTCCATCAATTCTGCAGCTCCTCGTCGAAGAGCCCGATTTCGACGACTCTGTCGCCCTGCGTGCGGTGATGTGCGGTGGTGAGGCCTTGTCAGCCGCGATTGCCTCACGGTTCGAGGGTCGCTCGACGGCCAAGCTGTACAACGTCTATGGCCCGACCGAGACGATCATCGATTCGACCTATTGGCTCTGCGAGGAAGTCGGCCGTCGCTCCTCCTGTCCGATCGGACGGCCGATACCCAATGCCCGCGTCTACATCCTGGACCACGCGCTTCGCCCGCTGCCGATCGGCATTGCCGGCGACATGCATATCGGCGGAGTCGGCCTGGCGCGGGGATATCTCAATCGGCCGGAGTTGACCGCCGAGAAGTTCGTCCCGGATCCCTTCAGCGACGAGCCGGGCGCAAGAATGTACAAGACAGGAGATTTGGCCCGCTATCTGTCTGATGGGACCATCGAATTCCTCGGCCGTGGCGATAACCAGGTAAAAATTCGCGGATTTCGCATCGAGCTCGGGGAGATCGAGGCCGCGCTCTGCCGACATCCCGCCGTGCGGCATGCGGCTGTGCTAGCGCGCGAAGACGGGCCGGCAGACAAGCGCCTGGTCGCCTATGTGGTCGCCGACTCGACTACCGATGAGCTGCGCCGCTTTCTGAAGGACAAGCTGCCCGATCACATGGTGCCGACGGTGTTCGTGCCGCTCGATGCCTTGCCCCTGCTTTCCAATGGGAAAACAGACCGTCAGGCACTGCCGGCACCAGACCGTGTGCGATCCGACCAGGGCCATGCTTTCACCGCGGCCCGCACTCCGACCGAGGAGCTGCTGGCGGAAATCTGGGCCCAGACCCTCGACATCGAGCGGGTAGGCATTCACGACAACTTCTTCGACCTTGGCGGCCATTCCCTCCTGGCAACCCAGGTCGTTTCCCGCATGCGCGAGGCATTCCAGGTAGAGATCCCGTTGCGCCGCCTGTTCGAGGTGCCGACCGTGGCCGGGCTGGCCGAAAGCATCGAGGCTGCCCTTCGGGCCGGTGAGAATTTGCAGGCCCCTCCCATCTTGCCGATTCCGCGCGACGGAGATTTGCCGCTCTCATTCGCACAGCAGCGACTTTGGTTCTTCGATCAGATTGAGCCGGGCCTCCCCGCCTACAATATGCCGGCCGCCTTGGGCATCAGAGGACCGCTTAACCTGGCGGCGCTGGAACAGAGCCTCAATGAGATCGTGCGGCGCCACGAATCCTTGCGCGCGTCCTTTGGGCAGCTGGAAGGGCGGCCCGTGCTGGCGATCGCATCTGTCTTGACCATCGCTCTGCCCGTCGTTGACCTGCGGAAATTGCCGGCGAAGGAGCAAGAGGCAGAAGTCCGGCGATTGGTCACTGCCGAGGCCCTGCGTCCTTTCGATCTATCCCAAGGGCCACTACTTCGCGGCACCGTCGTCCGGTTGGCTGACGAAGAGCATGTTGGGCTGCTGACCATGCACCACATTGTCTCCGACGGCTGGTCGGCGGGCGTTCTGATTCGAGAGGCGGCAACGCTTTATGTCGCGTTCTGCGCCGGCAGACCTTCGCCATTGCCGGAGCTGTCGGTTCAATATGCCGACTTCGCCCACTGGCAGCGGCAATGGATGCAAGGTGACGTCCTGGAAAGCCAACTTACCTATTGGAGAAGGCAACTGGCCGGCGCTCCCGCCTTTGTCGATTTCCCGACGGACCGACCCAGACCGCCAAGGCAGACCTTTCGGGGCGCCCATCGATCCTTGGCACTATCCAGGCAACTTCAGGACGGATTCAAGGCGTTGGGTCGTCAGGAGGGCGTGACGCAGTTCATGCTGCTGTTGGCGGCTTTTTTGGTCTTGCTATGCCGCTACACCGGTCAAGACGATCTGGTGGTCGGCACGCCGGTTGCCAACCGCAATCGGCTGGAGACAGAGGGGCTAATCGGATTCTTCGTCAATGCACTGGCCCTGCGGACGAGTCTTTCCGGCAATCCCAGTTTCCGGCAACTCTTGTGGCGGGTGCGGGAAACCTGTCTGGGGGCCTATGCCCATCAGGATTTGCCCTTCGATCGGTTGGTCGAAGAAATGCACCTGACTCGCGATCTGAGTCGCAATCCGCTCTTTCAGATAATGTTCGTGCTGCACAATGCCTCACTACGGACAGCCGAGCTGGCGGGATTGACTCTCAGCCCCGTCGAAGCGGACGTGGAAACGGCGCACTTCGATCTGACCCTGCAAATTGTCGACACCGACCAGGGGCTGACGGCCGCGTTCGTGTACAACACCGACTTGTTCGAGGCGGGCACGATCACCCGCATGCTGGGGAGTTTTCAGACCCTGTTGGATGCCCTGGTCGCCGATCCCGAACAGCAGATATTGGACATGCCGATCCTGGCAGAGCCCGAGCGTCAGCAGCTGCTCGTGGCGTGGAGCGACAAGAAGACCGATCGCCCGGCGGATTACCCTGTTCATCAGCTCTTCGAGACGCAAGTAAACCGGACTCCCGATGCTATCGCCGTGCAATCCCAAGAGGAGCAACTGACCTATCGGGAGCTGAATCGTCGCGCCAATCGGCTCGCGCATCATTTGCGGAGATTGGGCGTCGGACCCGACGTGCTGGTGGCGGTCTGCTTGGAGCGTTCGTTGGACACGATCGTGGCCTTGCTGGGAATCCTCAAGGCCGGCGGTGCTTATCTGCCCATGGACCCGGCCTATCCGATGGAACGCCTTGCCTTCATGCTGAAGGACTCTCGAGCGCCTGTGCTGCTGACTCGAGAGCAGTTGATTGGTGGGCTGGCGATCGGGGGGGCGGAAATCGTCCACTTCGACTCCAGCGGGGAGACCATAGCGCAAGAGGGTGGAGAGAACCTTGCCGGCCCGTCCCGCCCCGAAGACCTAGCTTACGTCATCTATACCTCCGGTTCGACGGGAAAGCCCAAGGGAGTTCTTGTTTCCCATGCCGCAATCGCCCGCCACTGTCGGAATATGCAAGGTTGCTACGAGTTGGACTCCCGCGACGTCGTGCTCCAGTTCACTTCGCCAAGTTTCGATGTGTCGCTCGAAGAGATCCTGCCGACCTTGATCGTCGGAGGCCGGCTGGTGGTCATGGGGCCGAGGGTCTGGGCACCCGCGGAGTTGCATCGCAAGATTTTGGAGCACGGGCTCACGGTCCTCAATCTGCCGACGGCCTATTGGCAGGAATTGACCCGAGAATGGGCGTCCGTCCAGGGTATGACACCGGAAGGTCTGCCCAGGCTCTTCATTGTCGGCGGCGAGGCTATGCCGCCCGACGCTCTCAAGCTCTGGCAGCAGACGCCCGCGCGAGCGATCCGGCTCCTTAATGCATATGGCCCCACTGAAGCGACAATCACGGCAACCATCTTCGACACTGCCTGCGGTCCCGGCGTGGGCGGGGCATTTCAGCGGGTGCCTGTCGGTCGCCCCCTGCCGGACCGGGCGATCTATGTCCTGGACCAGCGGGGCAATCCCGTTCCGATCGGTGTTGGCGGACACCTGCACATTGGGGGAGCCGGCCTGGCGCGGGGATATCTGAACCAGCCCGAATTGACCGCTGAGAGGTTCCTTCCGGATCCCTTCCGCGCGGGGCCGGATGCGCGAATGTACAAGACCGGCGACCTGGCCCGCTATCGGCCCGATGGGAATATCGAATTTCTTGGCCGCGCCGACGACCAGGTGAAAATCCGAGGGTATCGCATCGAATTGGGCGAGATAGAAGCTGCGCTGGCGGAGCACCCGGCCGTGCGGGAGGTCGTGGTGCTGGCGCGGGAAGACAGGCCGGGCGAGAAACGGCTGGTGGCCTATGCGGTCGCGGGCTGCAAGGCCGATGAGTTGCGTCGCTTTCTCAAGAGCAAACTGCCGGAGCCCATGGTGCCGGCGGTGATCATGCTGCTCGAGGCCTTGCCCGTGGCGCCCAACGGAAAACTGGACCGCCAAGCGCTGCCGGCGCCGGACCGATCGAGGCCGGAGCTGGAAAAGCTGTTCGTCGCGCCCCGCGACGAACTGGAGTGCCATCTCGCGCGCATCTGGGAGGAGGTCTTAGGCGTCAGCCCAGTCGGGATCAGGGACAATTTCTTCGAGCTGGGAGGCCACTCTTTGCTGGCGGTGCGCCTGTTCGCCATCATCGAGCGTCAACTGGGCAAGAAGCTTCCTGTGACAACCGTCTTTCAGGGCGCAACGGTCGAGCAATTGGCCGCTGTTCTGCGCCAGCAGGCTGCGGCCGGTTCGCAGTCGTCGCTGGTGGCGATCCAGGCGGGTGGCACCAAGCGGCCGCTCTTTCTGGTACATCCCGCGGGCGGGCAGGTGTTTCCTTACGTTCATCTGGCGCAGCTTCTGGGTCCCGATCAACCCTGCTACGGGTTGCAGTCGAGGGGCCTGGAAGCGGGCCAGGAGCCTCACGCCCGGATCGAGGACATGGCGGCGCACTACATCCAGGCGATCCAGAGGGTGCAGCCGAAGGGACCTTACCTACTCGGCGGATGGTCCATGGGAGGCGTGGTCGCCTTCGAGATGGCGCTCCAGCTTGATGCGCAGGGCCAGCGGGTATCATTGCTGGCCATGCTGGATGGTCGCATTCCCGGCCCCGAGGAGTCGTTCCCCGAGGAGGACGCCGAAGCCGTCTCCTTGGCAGAGCGTTACTTCGGCATTTCATTCGGTCCGAAAGCATCCCTGGCGCAGCTGCCCAGGGACGAACAGCTCGCTTTCATGCTGGACCAGGCGAAAAGCGCTGGTTTGATACCCGCCGAACTTGATGTGCCCCAGGCGCGGCGATTCGTCAGGGTCCTGAGGAGCGACCTGCGCGCGACCCAGAATTACGGTCTGCGCCTCTATCCCGGTCGCATCGCGTTCTTCAAGGCGAGCGAGATGCTGACAGGCTCCGCGGCGGACCCGACCATGGGCTGGAGCGACTGGGCCAGAGACGGCGTGGAAGTGCATACCGTCCCCGGCAATCACGCGAATCTGATGTATGAGCCTCATGTCGAGGTCCTGGCTCGGAAGCTCACGGCTTGCCTGGATCAGGCGCAGGCCGCGGAGGCAGAAGAGAGCGGCCCAGAAGGAAAGCTCGTTCGATAGCAAGCGCATCCGACTCCTGGATTGCCTTCCGCAAGCCGAATCCCAAGGCTCAGCTTCGCCTGTTCTGCTTTCCCTATGCGGGCGCCGGCGCCTCGATTTTTCGCCGCTGGTCGGACGGCCTGCCGGCCGATGTGGAGGTCTGCCCGGTCGAACTGCCGGGGCGGGGTACGCGACCGATGGAGCCGCCGTTCACGCGGCTCCCGCCTCTGGTCCGGGCCCTTGCTCAGGGCCTGACTCCACTCCTGGACAGGCCCTTCGCCTTCTTCGGTCACAGCCTGGGTGCACTTGTTGCTTTCGAACTCGCACGACAACTCCGCGGACAGTCTGGTCTTCGGCCGGCCCGCCTGCTCGTCTCCGCCGCCGGCGCGCCGCAGATTCCTCGCCGAAATCGTCCAGTCCATGCCCTGCCCGAGGAGGAGTTCCTCAGCGAGCTGCGGCAGCTGAACGGCGTTCCGGTGAAAGTCCTGGAAGATTCGGAACTCATGCAGCTGTTGCTTCCCATGCTGCGCGCCGATTTCGCCATTTTCGAGACCTATCAGTACATGCCCGAGCCGCCGCTCGACTGCGCCCTATCCGGCTTCTGCGGCCTGCAGGATCAAAGGGTGAGCCGTGAGGATATGGAAGCCTGGCGCGGTCAAACGAGTGGGCTCTTTTCGCTGCGGGTGTTGCCCGGCGACCACTTCTTCTTGAATACGGCTCAGCCCCTTCTTCTCCAGCGGCTTTACCAAGAACTGGGAATTGGCGAATGAGGACCGCGGTATGATATCCGGGCCCCTGGCGTGCCCCGCCGAAGTCCGCCGGGCCATTATTCTGACTGCCGCGACTCGCTTCTTTGTCTGACCCATTTCTCAGCAAGCCGTTTGACCGCCAGATAAGTCAGCAACGTGACCGGCGTCGCCAGCACGATCGAACCGACCAACATCGCCGCGTAGACGTCCCAACTCTGTTGCAAGTCGTTCCATAGCCGTGCCGGGTCCAGCGACAGCGGATGTCGCACAGGCAGAATCAGCCTGCCTATCTGAAATTCCGCCAACCACATCAGTGGGACCAGCGGCGTATAGAGAATCGCAATCGTCCCACCTGCGGCGGCAGCGATCACGTTTCTCCTCAGCAACCAGGCGACCACCGTCGCCACGATGATAGGAGAAGGATTCAGCGGTAGGAAGCTCGCGGCAATCCCGATGGAAAAGCCGGCGGCAATCTGGCTCGGATGCGCATCGAGCCGCGCCAGCTTCTGCCAAGCTCCCCGGATTCGTTGCTTGAGCGGGATTGTGCCCAAGGTTCAAAGCGCGGAACCGGCATGCGCCACGTCGCTGGCGATCTGGCCGTCGCGCACTCGTATCAACCGCCGTGCCCGTTCCATGACTTGAGGATCGTGGGTGGCATAGACAAATGTCGTGCCGTGATCACGATTGAGCTGTTCCATGACCTCGAGGAGAGCGGTCGCCGTCACCGAGTCCAGGTTCGCCGTGGGCTCGTCCGCCAGAATCAAAGCCGGCTCGGTAACCATGGCCCGCGCCACCGCAACGCGCTGCTGCTGCCCGCCGGATAGTTCGCCGGGGCGGCGATCCTCAAGGCCGGCAAGACCTATTTCCGAAAACAGCTTGCGCACTCGTTCCCGCCGCTGCTTTGCGGGGATACCCTGCAGCAGCAGGGTGAATTCGGCATTCTCCAGTGCCGTCAGAACCGGCAACAGATTATAGGCCTGGAACACGAAGCCCAGGCGTCGCAGGCGCAGATGGGCCAGTTCTCCCGCGCTTAGCAGCTGCAGGTTGCTTCCTTCCACGAACACCTCGCCGCTATCGGCTCGGTCGAGCCCGCCGATAATGTTGAGCAAGGTGGTCTTGCCTGAGCCAGACGAACCTGCGATCGCGAGAAATTCCCCAGGAGCGATGTCGAGACTGATCCCGCGCAGCGCCGGGACGTCGATCGACCCCGTGCGATAGGATTTCTTCACATTCTTCAGTTCCACTGCCCATTCGCTCATTTGGTCCTCAAAACACCTTTAATGCATCGGGCAGTTTGGTTCTCGCCGCCTTGTAGGCCGGATAGAAGGAGATGAGGGTCGCCGTCACAAACACGATGCCGACGGACGAAGCGATCCGCGAGAAGCTCAAATGCGCGTATATGATCGGGTCGAACACGAGGGCGGTGGGCAGGCTGCTCCTGAAGAACCAGCGCAGATCCAGCCCGCTCGTGGCGAAGTAACGCTGGACGCTCAACCCGAGCAGCAGGCCGAAAACAAGGCTGACGGAGGTGAGCGCCAGCGACTCGCCGATGATCATGATCGCAAGCTGCTTGGGCCGCAGGCCCAGAGCCGAACACAGACCGAATTCATAGCGCCGCTCGAGTACGCGCATGAGGATGGTGTTCAGAATCCCCAGGCCGACCATCGTGAGGACCACGCCGTTCATGACGTAGTTGAAGGCTTCGTCCAATACGAAAAGCTGAGCCAGTGGAGGCATGGCCTCGCGCCATGGAAGAATTTCGACCGGGACGCCAGTGAATTGCTTCCGCAGACCCTCGGCCACCATGACCGAATTGCCTTCCCGGTTCAGGAGGATCGCGACCTGCGTCACCCGATCGGGCACGCCGAGCAGTGCCTGGGCATCGGCCAGCGGCACCTGAATGATGTGGGCATCGATCTCTGGGATGCCGGTGCGAAAGATTCCGGCTACCCGCAGCAGAGCGCTCTGCATTTCGCCGCCACCGGCGTTCGCGGCTTCCATGGCCGGCGATTGCACTGCCTGGGTCATGACCACGACCTTGGCCCCGACCTTGACCGCGAGCTTCCGCGCCAGATCGGCACCAATGACAACGCCCGATTGCTGGTCGTCCGCCAGATAGCTCCCCTGAACGATACGCTGGGGAATCAGGGATACCGCCCGCTCCTCTTTCGGGATGACTCCCATGATCCGCACCCCGTCCGAGTTGACCGCAGAGCTCATCAGCCCCGAAGCCAGCAGCCGGGGGCTCACGCCCCGCGCTTCGTGTTGCATGGCGCCGGCTCGCAGGAACGCCTCGGCCTCGGACGCGACCTGAACCGGCAGCAGCAACGCCTGAGAGCCGCTGTCCTGATACCCCGCGGCCTGAATGACAACGTGCCCGGTCCCGAATCTCACGCCGTTGTCGATCATTTGGTCGTGGCTGCCATCGAGCAGCCCCAATGAAACCAGCAGGAGTGTCAATCCCATACCCAGCGCCAGCGCGGTCAGCAGCGTCCCGCGGGGGTTGCGCCAGAGATTGCGCCAGCCGATCTTCACCAGCAGGAGAACACCCATTGCCGTCAGACCTTTCGCAGCGCCTCGGCCGGACGGAAGCGAGCCGCTCGCATGGCGGGATAGAGAGCTGCCGCCAGAGCCGTGATGGCCAGCCCCAGAGCAGCCTCGCTGTAGGCGGTGAAATCCTGTTTGCCGTGCCAGAGGGGACCCACCACGATCCCGGCCAGGGAGACGGCTCCCCTATTGCCGCCCAGATTCAGGCCGTGAACTTGGAGATACCAGAGCAGCGGAATCCCGAGCGTTGCTCCCAAGATCAGGCTCGCTGCCGCCAGACTTCCGGCCTCGGCGACGATGAGGCCGACCACCTGAACCGGGCGCATGCCAACGGCCATCAGCATGCCGAGCTCGCGCGTGCGCTCGATGATGGCCATGAGCATGGTGTTGACGATGCCCATGGCCGCCGACAGGAAGAAGATGAAGAAGAGAATGAACGTGACGCGACGGTTGAACTGAACATAGTCGGCCAGCTCCGGCGCAAGCTCCTGCCATGGCATGACCCGAACCGGAAAAGCCTTGCCAAGTTGCGCTTCCAGCGCAGCCGCGACCGCCGTCGCCGTGGCGATGTCGTGGAGCTTGATCCCAACTTCATGGATTCTTCCCGGCGGCAAGCGCAGCAGATCCTGCAGGGCAGGGAGAGGCATGACCACGAGGCCCTGGTCCATGGCCTCGAGGCCCGTGTGAAACATCCCGGAAACCTTGTACAGGTCGTTTCCCGTGGAGCCGTCGGCCGCCGGCGTCAACAGCACGACCTCCGAGCCGACATCGACGCCGATCGTCGCGGCGAGCTTGTCTCCCATCACGACTCCCTTTGGCGCCCCGTCGTTCAGGTAGGCGCCCTTGACCATCCGGGTTTGCAGCATCGTGACTTTCTGCTCCAGATCGGGCACGACTCCGAAAAGCTGCACTCCGGCGGATTGATGAGTCCCGCTGACCAAACCGTAGGCATAGGCGCGGGGGCTCACTGCCTGAACCCGAGGGTCGGCTGCGGTCGCGGCAAGCAGCGCCCCCACCTCGGTTCCCTTTCGGCCCCCCAAGGTCAGCTGAATGGGTCGGTCCGGGTAGTAATCCGGCGCATGTACCTCGATATCCGAGAGAATGAGGCCGGTGCCGCTTTCGATCATCTGCTGTCGCAGGCCGCCCATCAGGCAGGCAACGAACAGCAGCATGGCGTATCCCACGCCGATCGCCGTCATGGCGATAAGCGTCCGCCGGGAGTTGTACCAGAGGTTTCGCCATGCAAGCGCCAGTAGGCGGCCGATCATGGCTTCAGGTTGCTTAGAAAAAATGTCTCCGGGCCGATTTTGGCATCGAAGACGATGTTCTCGTAGGTGATCGTCGTCTGTTCATTGCCCTGGCCCACCGGCCGCATGAGCAGGCGCGTCGGGATGAGCCTTCCGCCGACGGTCTTATACTCGGAAAAGCTCAACTCTCGAATCAACGTCCCAGTCTCGTCGTAATAGCGCTGCCATATGGGCATCTCGTCGGACTGGCGGACCTCCAGGGTGATTTTGCCCCACACCACCGCGGCCGTGGGTTTTGGCGTCAGGGTATATTCGGATATCGTCACCCCATCCCGCTCGCCCTCAAAGGAGGTCACGCTATCGTAGTCATTGGTTAGGCGACTCTCGTTCACCAGGTCGTTGAGGGTGAAGTCGCTTCCCATCCAGGACGTCATCATCATCGAAGGCGGCATCTCAACCTTCCGGTTCGCCTTCGGAAGGTACATCCAGGTCTTGCCGCCGACTTTGAGTATGGCCGTGCCGGCATCCTCCGAAGGGCTGAGAATGCGCACGAGGATATTCGCATCGCCGACCGACCAGAACTGCATGGCGATCTTGCGCTGCAAATCTTCCTTGGTGATCTGCATTTCCACGGTGGCGGTGCTGGATTGGCTGGCAAACAGACGGGCCGTGCCTTCGACAACCTTCTGCGCCCGTTGGTCGTCCGCGGCCCGGGAGGCCTGCCCCAGGCTCAGCAGCATCGGGCCCAGAAGCATTGCAAAGAGCGCTTTGCGCCATCGCACGGAAAGACCCGTCGTCCCGTGGAGCCGAACATGACGAGCAACGATGAAGCGAGGCGTTTGTGGAACCAAGGTGATTGGCATCAACTTCCTGAACCGCGCTCGTAACTGAACGCTAAAGGAGGCCCCGGGATTTTCCCGCCGTGTTTATCGAACAGGACTCTAATGGGTGGCGGAGCGGTCATTTCCCTCGCGCACCATATCGGCGAGCATTGCGCCTACCTGCTCATCGGAAAGCTGGTCGAGGTTGGCCAGCAAGCGTTCCGCATTACGCTGGTCGCCAGTTCGTGCGGCCGCCGGAACCAGAGGCGTCGTCGGGTCTGCGGCGTCGGCCGCAAGTTGAGCGAGCACCTGGGTGATGGCTTCGTCGACACTGAAGCCTTGAAGAAACTTCGCCACCGGCACGTTCACTCCCAGGTCAAGTGCTATCCGGTTCTTCAACTCGACCGCCATCAAGGAGTCCATGCCCAGTTCGCTCAGAGGCTGCTGAAGATCAAGCTTGGATGGGCTGAGCCCGAGGACCCGGGCCACTTGCTCGCTCAGGTAGGATTGCAGCTTCTGCCTGCGCTCGGCAGGTTCGGCCGCGAGCAGGCCGTCCCTGCTTTGGTTTCCGCGTGCCCTCGGCCCGGCGGATTCTGTATCCAGGCGCGCTAGTTCAGACAGTAGTGGCGAGGCAGTGCCGGTGAGGTGGAATTCCCGATATTGCCTCCAGTCGACCGGTACCACTACGACCTGCGTTGCATTTTGCCCGAGGAGGCGGCCTAACACTTCGAGTGCCTGCTTGGGCGCCATGCTGCTGATTCCGAGCAGCGCCAATCGCGCGGCGAGGCGCTTCCCGCCGACCGAATCCGCGAATCCCTCTCCGGTCCAGGCACCCCAGTTGATGCTGAGGCCCGGGAGGCCTTGGGATTGCCGGTGATGCGCCAGCGCATCCAGGAACGAATTCGCGGCGGCATAGTTCCCTTGGCCGGGCTGCCCGAGCATGGAGCCTGCGGACGAGAATAGTACGAAAAAATCCAAGGGTTGGCCCTGGAGCAGACGGTGCAGCAGCCAGCCACCCATCACCTTGGGCCGCAAGACCTTGCGAAGCGCCGGCGCGTCGAGCTGCGCCAGCAGCCCGTCTTGCAGCACGCCTGCCGCATGCACCACACCCCGAATCGGCGGCCAGCCTTCGGCGCGGAACGCCTCCAGAAAGTTCCTCAGCTCTCCTTCTTCTGCCACGTCGACGGAAGCCAGATGCACGCTTGCCCCCAGAGACTCGAGCTCCTGGATAGCGCCGATTTGCCGGGCCAAGGCGCTCCCCGGTTCAACCGAGCTCCAGTTCGTGCGAGGAGGAAGCTTGCCGCGCCCCAGGAGGATCAGCCGCCGCGCCCCTTGCTCGACCATCCAGCGCGCGACCAGGCGGCCAAGGTCGCCGAGGCCGCCGCTGATCAAATAGGTGCCGTCAACCCGCCACCGGATGGGGATGGGGTGCGCAGCCTCCGGCTGCCGGCGGACCAAACGGCCGACGTATCTTTGTCCTTCACGAAATGCGAGCTGGTCTTCTCCATCGGCGTCCAGGATTTCCTGCAACAACTGGGTGCTGGAAGCGCGGGACGGCAAGGTTTCCGGCTCCAGATCTATCAGGCCACCCCAGAAGCTTGGGTGCTCCTGAGCGATGACACGACCCAATCCCCACAGCGGCGATTGCGCGATCGCCAGCGGGAAAGGGCTCTCGCCGGCCGCCTGAGCGCCCCGGGTGACAAGCCATAGTCGGGGAGGAGCGGGCGTCTCCGTGCGAGCCAGCGCTTGCACCAGCAAAAGGGCGCTGCCGCAGCCCAGGACCTGGGCGCGAGTCAGCGAGTCGACAGTGGTTGCCTCTGGATCGGTGGCGTCGAGGCTCCAGAGATGGACAACGCCACGACAACCCCCTTGGCCGGTTGCCAGGGCCGCTTCGAAAAGCCGCGGGATGTCTTCAGCTCGATCCGGGCGGATACGAAAGCGGTGTTCGCCCGATTGCTCGTACGACTCCCCATGGGCGACCAAAATGCATCGCTCGCCTTTGGCTTCCAGCTCCGTGGACAATGCTTCGCCGACGCCGCTCTTGTCGGCAAAGATCAGCCAGCTTGCTCGATGGCCCAAGTCGGGAGCCGTCGGAGTTCCGCGTTCCTTGAGTTGCCATTGAAACTCATAGAGCCAATCTTCGGGATTGCCGACAGCCGCGCGCTGAGTCTGCTCGCTCAAGTATTCAAAGCGGAGTCCCTTGATCGCGATCGCCACTTGCCCCGCTTCGTCGAGAAGCCGTACTTCTCCGGTCGCGGCAGCCGCGTCGCGATGCTGCACCCGGGCGTGGCTCCAGATGCGCCGGCCCGGAAGACCGTGAAACCGAATCTCCTCGATGCGGGTCGGGAGGCAGAGTCCGCGTTGGTCGTTTTGGGTGAGCCCAGCCGCGACCGCAGCCCCTAGGACCTGCAACCCGGCATCGATGACCGCCGGATGGCTGTGAAAGCCGTTCGAGCCGGGCTCGGGCCGGTTCGGCACTTGCACTTCGCCTAGCATGTCTCCGTTGTTCCAGGACAACCGGGCGACGCTCTGGAAGAATGGGCCGTATTGGATGCCGCTTTCACCAAGTCTCCGATAATAGTCGCGGCCGGAAAGGGTCTCGGCGCAGCGGGTCCGCAGTTGGGCGAGGGTTTCCCCCGCGGCGTCCGCGTCCGAGATGCCGACATCCATTGCACGACAGGCCTTGCCGACCGCATGCAACATCCAAGAGGCGCCGGCCTGCGCCGCGCCGCGTGGGCGACTGTAGATATGAAAAGTGGCCGTATCGGCTTCGTGGCGGGAAAGGACGACCTGAACTTCATGGCTGCCGCCTTCGGGCAAGAACAGGGCCTTGCGAAATTCCACGTGCTTCAGCACAACGGCGCGGGACCCGAAGACTTCCTCTGCGGCAGCATGGGCCATCTCGACAAAGGCCGAGGCCGGCAAAACGGATATGCCCTGGATGCGATGATCGTCCGCATAGGGCATGGAATCCCTGTCCAAGGTGGATTCCCAGAACTCGGTTTCGGGGTGATACGGCGATTTGAAGTGCCGACCGAGAACAGGTTGTCTCCCGGCAACGTCTTGCGAGGACGGATGCTGATGGGATACCGATTTTTTCGTTGATGGCTCGAACCAGAAGCGTTCCCTTTGCCACGGGTATGCCGGCAATTGAACGCAGCGGCCGCCCGTCGGATAGATTAGGGACCAGTCGACCGGATGCCCCAGGGCATAGAGCGCGCCCAGAGATCGGAGCATGACCAGAGCCTCGTCTTCCCCGCGCTGCAGGGATGGAAGCACGGCGCATGCCTGGCCGAAGTGGTGAAACCCCTGCTGCATGGCGCTGAGCAGAATGGGGTGCGGGCTGATTTCCAGGAAGATGTCATGCGCGTCCTCGACCAGGCGCTGAATCGCGCCGGAGAAGAGGACTGGCTCCCGCATGTTTCTCGCCCAATAGGCCGCATCGAATTCCTGCCCATGGATGACCTGGCCCGTCACGGTCGAGTAGATCGGCAGGGATTCGGCCCGTGGCTGCAAACCCGCCAACGCCTGTAGCAGATCGGCGCGCAGCGGCGCCATCTGGGGGCTGTGCGACGCGAAATCGACCTTAATCATGCGGCAAAAAACGTCATCCTGCTGCAGCCGGTCGAGAATGGTCGCGAGCACGGCCGGATCGCCAGAAAGGACCGTCGAAGTGGGACCGTTGCTGGCGGCGATCGACACGCGATCCTCGGCGCCGGCCAGGACGTGTTGCGCCTCCTCGATGGACAGCTCGACTGCTGCCATCGCCCCTCCGCCGATGGCCGGCTTGAACACACGGCTGCGATGGCAGATCACCCGGACGGCATCCTCGAGGCTCAGGGCGCCGGCGACATATGCGGCGGAGACCTCCCCCAGGCTGTGGCCGACGACGGCCTGAGGTTCGATGCCCCAGGAGCGCCACAAGGCGGCCAGGGCGATTTGGATCGCGAACAAGGTCGGCTGCACGACGTCGACTTCATTCAATCGCGACCGGACGGCGTCGGCGTTGGTGAGTTCGCCGAGCAACGACCAATCTCCATATGACTGCATGGCCTCATCGCAGCGCTCGATCACTGCGCGGAAAACGGCTTCTTGCTCCAGTAGCTGCCGGCCCATGCCGAGCCATTGGCTCCCTTGCCCGGAGAACACGAACACGAGTTTCCGCCGGCGCCCCGAAGGCCTGCGGCCGGACGACAGGCCAGGCCGGGCCTCGCCCTCCAGGAAGGCCTGCAGGCTCTCCCGCAATTGTGCTGGCGAAGCACTGGTCACAGCGAGCCTGTGGTCGTGGTGAGCGAGCCGCGCGCTTGCCGTGTAACAGACATCCGGCAACGAAGCCGTTGGCTCGGCAGCCGTGAGGAGATCAATGTAGGCGCTGGCCATGGACCGGAGGGCCTCCGGACTACGCGCCGACAGCGGCAGCAGGTGGATTCCGGATTTCCGCTCTCCGCTTGGCGCCCTCACAGCGGCCGGGGGTGCCTCTTCCAGCACCACATGAGCATTGGTGCCCCCGAAGCCGAACGAACTGACGCCGGCCAAAGCGGCTCCAGAGTCCGCGGGCCACGGGCCCAGCACCGTCTGCACCTGAATCGGGAGCTCGCCAAAGGGAATATGCGGGTTGGGCTTTTCGAAATGGAGGCTCGGCGGGATCTGGCGATGCCGCAGCGCCAATGCCACCTTGATCAAGCTGGCGATGCCGGCGGCAGCTTCAAGGTGGCCCAGGTTGGTCTTGACAGACCCTATAGCGCAGGGCTGTCCCGCCAGGCGTTCGACGCCCATCACGGCTCCCAGAGCCTTCGCCTCTATCGGATCGCCCAGCAATGTGCCCGTGCCGTGGGCCTCGACATAGTGAACCTGGCCAGGCAGGACACCGGCTTGTCGGTAGGCCTCGCGCAGGACCGCCTCTTGGGCCAGCGGGTTCGGCGCCATGAGCCCGTTGCTTCGCCCGTCCTGGTTCACGGCGCTGCCGCGAATGACGGCATAGATAGGATCGCCGTCGGCCAAGGCATTCGACAGAAGCTTCAGCACGACGATCCCGGCACCCTCGCTGCGAACGTAGCCGTTGGCCCGGGCGTCGAACGCCTTGCAGCGCCCGTCCGGCGCCATGGCGCCGGCCTTGGTGAAGTTGATCGCAATTGCCGGCGAGAGAATCAGGTTCACGCCCCCGGCCAATGCCATCGTTGATTCGCCGCTTCGCAGGCTGCCGCAAGCCAAGTGAACGGCAACGAGCGACGAGGAACAGGCCGTGTCGATGGCGAGACTTGGTCCCCGGAAATCGAACACATAGGAGATCCGGTTGGCGGCAATGCTCAGCGCATTTCCGGTGCCGGCATAGGCATCGATGCGCTCGAGATCATCCCATTGCAGCCGGCCGTAGTCGTTGGTGGCGATGCCGATGAATACGCCCGCCCGGGTGCCCGTCAGTCGCTCCGGCGCCTGCCCGGCGTCCTGCAGGGCCTCCCATGCGACCTCAAGCAGAAGGCGCTGCTGCGGATCCATGCACAACGCTTCTCGTGGGGAAATGCCGAAGAATCTGGCGTCGAATCCATCCGCCTGATCCAGAAAACCGCCCCAGCGGGTGTTCATCTTGCCCGGAATTGCAGGATCCGGATCGTAGAAGGCATTCTGGTCGAAACGGTCGGTGGGAACCTCGCTGATGGCGTCCACGCCATTGCGTAGCAGCTCCCAGAAGGCCGCCGGGTCGTTCGCGCCGGGAAACCGGCAGCCGATGCCGACGATGGCGACGGGCTCGCTTCCGGCATCCCGAACCACGTCGGATTCGGCCGCGGTCCTCGAAGGGCTCGATGCGCCCGCCAAATGACGAGCCAGGGATTCGATTGTGGGATACTCGTAGACCAATGCCGGAGAAAGCTTTCGCCCCAGCCATTCGGCCAATTCGCCAGCAAGGCTGACCGCCTCCGTCGACCCTAGCCCGTAACTGGCGAAAAGCTCGCCGGCATCGATCTCAGCCGGCTCGATCTCGAGTCTCTCGGAAAGTTTGGAGATCAGCCACGCTTGGATGACGTCTGCGCTGAAGATGTTCCCCGGCATGGCCTAGTTCACACCGAGTCCTTCCAGCGCGCCTTTGAGGAAGCCCGCCTGGCAAGCATGGCGCTGGACCTTGCCGCTGCTCGTCCTTGGAATGCGTCCCGCCCGGAGCAGCTGTACTTTGTGAACGCGCACGTCATGCTCTTCGGCGACGGCCCTGCGAATGGACCGAACGACGGCTTCCACGTCCAGCGGCATGCGGCCCTTTGGCAAAGCGCGCGTTTCTCCATCTTGCGCGCCGCTGGGCATCAGTTGATAGCGCGGCTCGATCTCTGCTGCGACGATCAGTCGTTCTCCTCCTCTCCCCTCGGTCGAAAAGGCAGCGGAGCTGGCTGGCCGTATGGCTGGGTGACTTTGTTCCACCGTCAATTCGATATCCTGGGGATAGAGCTTGCGACCGCTGATGATGATCAGGTCCTTCAGGCGGCCGGTGACGAACAGCTCGCCGTCTTTGATGAAACCCAGATCCCCTGTGCGCAGAAACGGCCCCTCGCCGGTATCCTTCAGGTAGGCCCGGCAGGCGCGTTCCGTGTCCTCGGGCCGGTTCCAGTAGCCACGCGTCACGCTCGGTCCGGATACCCAGATCTCGCCCACTTGATCCGGAGCACAAGCAATCGACGATTCCGGATCGGTGATGACAATCTTGGTGTCGTGCACCGTGTGCCCGCTTCCTACCAGCGTCCGCACATTCTGCGTCAGGGGGCCCGCGTCTACGACACGGTTCTGCTCGAACTCTGGCACCTGCACCGCGCAGAGCATCTTGTCCTTCAGCGAACCGCCGGAGACCAGCAGCGTGGCCTCGGCGAGGCCATAGCACGGATGAAAGGAACTGGGGCGGAAACCGCTGGGGGCGAAAGCGTCCGTGAACCGCTTCATGGTGTCGGCCCGGACCGGTTCTGCGCCGTTGTAGGCCACGTCCCAGCTGCTGAGGTCGAGGCTCTCGCTCTGCTCGGAGGTGATTCCGCGGGTGCACAGGTCGTAAGCGAAATTCGGGCCGCCGCTGATCGTGGCCCTGTAGCGCGATATCGCCTCCAGCCATCGCACCGGCCGCATGAGAAAAGATACCGCGGGCATCAAGTAGCACGGACGCCCCTTGTAGACCGGTTGGATGATCCCGTTGGTCAGTCCCATGTCATGAAAGGCGGGCAGCCAGGTGACGGTGACGCCGTCGGGATTGAGCGCGAACACGCGACCGATATAGGCGGAGTTGTGGAGGAGGTTTCCGTGGCTGATCATCACGCCCTTGGGCTCCGCCGTGGAACCGGAGGTGTATTGGAGCAGCGCCAGGGTATTGCTGGTTGCTTCCGGATCCCGCCACTCCTGCGCCATGCCATCTGCGACAGCATCGGTGGCCAGCCATCGCATCTTCTGTAACTCGGGTGCCTGCTCGAACAGGTTCTCGGTGTTGGACAGCATTGCCGATGTAGTCAGCACCAGCGAAGGCTCCGCATTGGCGATGATGGCCCGAAGCCTGGGGAGCGTGCGGTGCGGCTGATTCAGATTGGGCGGCGGCAGCGGAACAGCGATCACCCCGGCATATAGGCAGCCGAAGAACGCGGCGATGAATTCGAGGCCGGCAGGGTAAAGCAATAGCGCGCGTTCGCCCTCCGCTCGGTAACTTTGGAGCTGGGCCCCGATGCTCCGGGCCTGACGCTCCAAAGTTTCATGGGTCAGGTGATCGCCTTCCCCTTCTCCATCGAGCAGATAGGTGAAAATCCGCTGCTCAGGCTGCCGAAGCGCCCGCCACTGGAGGATTTCAACCAGTGTAAAATAATCGGTAACCCGTTCTGTAAGTTCTTTCGCCAATGTCCCTCGTCATCACAGGCCTTATTTAGTGGCCTGCCTGATTATCGCCGTCGCCCCTGAGTGGGCAGTTCAAAAGTGAACAGCGATATCTGGGACCGATTTCCCCCCGACCATCGCCGGTTCTGTCCTCTTCAGGCCCGCGCGGCCAGGAGCACCGCATTGAGACCGCCGAAGGCGAAGGAGTTCGAGATCGCGACGTTGACCTTGGCTTGGCGCGCCACGTTCGGAACAATGTCGAGATCGCATTCCGGATCGGCCTCCTCGAAATTGGCGGTGGGGGGAACGGTTTGATTGTGGATGGCAAGCGCCGTCACGGCCATTTCCAGCGCACCGGCGGCCCCCAATCCATGGCCGAGCACGGCCTTGCTCGATGACACCGCCAGGCGGGCCGCATGCGGGCCGAAGACCGTCCTCAGAGCCGCCGTCTCCGATCGATCGTTCTGCGTCGTTCCGGTGCCGTGGGCATTGACGTAATCGACGTCGTCCGGGCTCTTTCCTGCATCCCTTAGCGCGGCTCGAATGGCCCGCACGGCGCCATCTGGATCAGGTGTCATTATGTCGCTAGCATCGGCACTCATGCCGAAGCCGAGCAGCTCGGCATAGACGCGGGCCCCCCGCGCAAGCGCATGCGAGCGCTCTTCCAGAACCAGAACGGCCGCCCCCTCGCCGAGCACCAGCCCGGATCGCGTGCGCGAAAAGGGCCTGCAGTTATCCTGGCTCAGAACCCGCAAAGCCTCCCATGCCTTGATGGTTCCCGCCGTAAGGCAAGCTTCGGCACCGCCGGCAAGGGCAACGGACGCCTGCCCGCTGCGAAGCATGTGGAACGCCAGCCCGATCGCATGCGTACCCGCCGCACAGGCCGTTGCCACGCAAAAGGTGGGCCCTTTCAGGCCGAGATCCATCGATACTTGGCTTGCCCCAGCGTTCGTCATCAATCGAGGGATAGTCAGCGGATGCAGTCGCGGGGAGTTTTCCGAATAGAGCCGGAAGTAGGAGTCGTCGAACGTCGTCTGGCCGCCCGACGAACTGCCGATGACGGTGACCGCCTCAAGAGCCAGATCTTCGGATATCTCCAGGCCCGAATCGCGAACCGCGGCGCGCGCGGCCGCAACGGCGAATTGGGAAAATCGATCCATGAGGCCGAGCTGCTTGGTCCCGAAGAGTGTTTCCGGCTGAAACTGAGAAACCTGGGCCGCAATGTCCGTCTTGAGTCTCTCACTGCGAGCGATTGCGAAGCGCCCGATGGCCGAGCGGCCCTCCACCATGGCCGGCCAGAAGTCCTCGAGAGTGCAACCCGCTGGAGAAATGACGCCCAACCCCGTGACCACGACACGGTTCATGCGGGAATCTTCGCGTCCAAGAGTCCTTTCACAGCCGCGGCTATCTGGGCAATCGTCGTGAATTTTCCCGTGCCGGCTTTCGCGGAGCCGGCCTTCCCGGCGGTCTCCCCCGTATTTGCGTTATAGGGTATGCTGATGTCGAACTTGTCCTCCAAGGCGAAGACAAGCTCGATCAGATCCAGCGATTCGACGCCGAGATCCTGAAGGGGCGTGTCCGGGGTCAAACGCTCGAGCGGGATCTTGAGTTCCCTCGCAACTATCTGCCCAACTTCATCCGTGATCGTTTCCACCGGTCACCTCTTTAACTTGCCAGCCGATACTGTCGTCGCTGTCGCCGGCCTAGGATTTTGCGGGCGAACAACGGGCGCGAACCTCCAAAAACTCCTGCCCATCCCGACCGTTACGATTTGCGGCATCTCGGCGCGGGCAAAACGAAGCTAGCAAACGCCGACCAGGGCGGAAGGGCCCGGCGGGACAAGCTGTTCAAGCTTGACCGGACCTGTAGCCCTCGTATTCAAGGTCGCGGCATGGGCAGCCGCGAGGAAAACGCGGGCCCGCGGGGGAGGCCCTGAGCCGTGATGAGGGCGCACGGCAACCATCATGGAGGGCTTGGTAGGTGCCGCTGTTCAATTTTGAACAGCGGCTCACCGGGCCTGGATCAATTCGGGGATTGCGCGGCCCTGCGAATGAGGAGCCGCGACCGCTCTCGACTGCTGCGTCCGACGACGCCTTACTTCGGTGCGCTCGGCTGTCGAATCAATGGAAAGGCTTTCCAAGAATCGGCCGAATTGCCCCCGGCCATGGAGGGCACATTCTGCAGCATGAAGTCGATCGCCGTTCCGTCCTCGACGGTGCGGAACATGATCGGGATTTCCTGATCGTCGAGCCAGACCTCCTGCTGCCTGTCGCCCATCACGATGAAGTGTCTGGCCGACACCGAGGTGCCATTCACGGAAACCATCTCGTAACCGCCGCCAGAAACGTGCATTTTTATGATCCTGCCGGTGTCCGTGAAGACCACGGTTTCATCGCCGGTGCGGTTGAGGACCCACGGATCTGAAGGTGCAATGGCGGCCGGACCGTCATATGAGCCGCCCGTCGCAATCACCACGAACCTGTCACCCTGAATTTTGCCGTGTACTTCGAGGTGTTGACCGTCCTTGTCGGTGACGCTTTGCAGCGACACTAGACGATCGCCGTGCATGATCTCGGTTGTATCCGAGTCTTGGCGAAAGGCGACCACGCCGAGGAACGTCACAGCGATGCGCAGTTGGGAGTCGATCCGGGTGGATATCGAGTTGCGGTCGATCCTGTCCGTGAATGTGCCGATGTCACCATAGAGTGGATGCATGACGGAGTAGACATATACCTGCTGTCCCGCAAGGGCCGGGCAGATGCCTGCAACAAAGCCGAAACTCATGGCAGCGGCGATTGCCGCGGCTCGCGTCATCACGCGTCCTCTGCATTCGGCCTGACGGGGGAGGGGTCGCGCTTATGGGCGCAGTGGGGGCGAATGTCAAGCGGTCCGGCGGATTGCCACGTTTACAAGAAATCGCAAGGCTTTATGAACACCTACTGGGCCCCGCATGACCGCGGCCGAGGATGCGAACCCGGCCAGCGGCGGAGCCCGCACCGGGCCAGCCGCCCTTCGACGCCAGGATTTGGAGGCCGCCGTCGCGCAGGAGTCCCGTATTGAACATTGCTGGAAGTAAACCTGCACTATAAAAAATGTGACGTGCGCAAAGCGCGTCACGACTCCAACTGGTTCCCCCGCTGGTTGGAGTCATCTAGGCAAAGACTGCCCCATCTGCCGGATTCACTAATCCTGCGGGTGGGGCTTTCTCTTGCCTGGCTCTCGCATCAACGCATTCTGCCGACAAGGTGGCCGCTGCTTGCTTCGTCGCGGCGCCCTAATTCAATGCAGGCAGGCGTTGCGCCGTGCCATCCCAAGCAAATCTGGGGACAATCCGCGTGTCGGATTGCCGTTGATCAGGGCCTGGCGCGAGTTCGAGTCGAGGCTCAACTGCGGCTCGATGCTGGGATTCGCAAACCGGCCGCTGATCCGAATCGGAATATCCAAAGCGAAGAATTCCGTGGACGCCGACTCCGACTGAACGGTGACATCCAAGCGACTGCCGAGGACGTCGACCTTGCCCCCACCGATCAGCGTGCCCGTGTCGCTTTTCAACCTGATTAGCGGAATTGCCGCCACCCCATTCTGGAAGTCAGCGACGCCCAGCATGCAGGAAACGTGCACCGATCCCTCCCCGGCACCAATCAGGTTGCGCATGTTGGTCGACAGCTTCTCCATGAGATCGCGCGAGACGCTGCCCCGAGCCACCGACAGCACGGCATGGCCGCGACCCACCCGCAGCGCATTGCCAAGCGTGTCACCCGTCATGTCCATGTCGAGCGCACCATCGACCTCTCCGCTGAGTTTTCCCGCCAGTGCATCGACGAGGCGCGCGAGCTGCGCCCCATCCGCATTTGAAAGATTGCCACGGGCGACAATTTGCGTTCCGCGCGTGGTCGTGGTCGCCCGCCCCGAAGCTTGAATCTTGCCGCTGGCAAAGTTCAGGTCCAGCTGGCTGACCGCGACCGAACCGGCAGCGAGTTTCACATGCAGGTTGAATCCAGCGATATGGGTCTTGCCGAACGCCAACTGCCCGGCATCGATGCCGGCGTCGACATTCGCCGCGGGGTTTGGGTCGAGCCGAAGCGAAACCGAGTTCAGATCCGTGGCTCGCCCGCTTGCGGCTTCCCCGGTGCTCGGCAGCAGTGGGTTTAGATCCAGTTCCCCGAATCGGAGCGTTGCGCTGACGTTGTCGGGTCTTTCGCGCGGGCCCTCGTCAACGGCCAGATCGCCATCGAAGGCGCTCGTTGCAAGCTTCCCTTTGGCATTCTCCATCTGCCAATGGTCGCCGGCACGTCGGAACCCTGCAACCAGCAACATCGGAGGATTGATCCCGATGTCCACGTTGAGGAACTTCAAGAGATCGCCGAGCTTGACCGCATCGATTTTGATCGTGCCGGCGACCCCGTCGAAATTAAGCGGATCCGTCACGGTCCCGCTGAAATCCAGATTGGCCGCCGCTGCGGTCATGGAAAGAACCATGCCGAACGGGCGTGAATCGTCCCGCAGAACCCCGAATGAATCGGTCTTGGCCGAGAGTTTGACCGGCGTGCCGTTGTAGGCGCCCTCCGCCGTCAGCGTCACCGGTTCGCCGTCGCCGGCCGACTGGATTGTTGCCGACTGGAGATCGATTCGCAGCCGATAGCTGCCGACGCCTTTGTAACTCACCATGCCGTCTTGCATGCTGAAATCCAGCAAGGTTGGAAACTGCATGCGGTTCTTCGGCACGGTGGCGAAGCCGACCGGTCGGGAAGAAACGGGTCCCTTGAACTTCCAGTTGCCCACGCCGTCCTTGTCGCGCTCGAGGACGATGATCGGCCGTACAGCCTGCAATTTGTGAAATCGCAGAGTGGCGCCAAAGATTGACCAGGGATCGATCAGGGCCGAGACGCGGTCGATGGAGATCATGTCGACCGTGCTGCCCCACGGCGCATTGGCGACTTTCAGGTCGGTCAACTCCAGGGAGAGCGGATTGCCCCAGCCGATCCGCATGGTGCCGATTGAGACATGACGCTCAATTGCCTTGCTGGCATAGTCCTCGACCCAAGATGTGAAATCTGTCGTCAAAAGCCACGTGACGGCGGCGATTGCGAATATCAGGACGGCACACGAGGCGGCCAGGACCCAGAGCGCGGCGCGCTTGAGGTTTACGAAGCGGCGCCTGCGATGGGACGGTTGCGCATTCTCTCCGCGGCTTTCATTCTCGCGGCCGGAGGAAGTGCGAGCGTCCACATCCAGCGTCATGCTGCGTCACCCGCACGTCCTTGCACGACCCGTTTGTCCGCCAAAGGGTCATTCGACGCGCGAATCCGGAACTGGCCGCTGGAGGGCACCATGAGGACGGCTGTCTTTCAGTTGTTTTCCATATTGGAGGCAAAGTTTTCCAGCCAGGCGTTGTCTTGTGGCGATTCCGCGTCCGGGCGCCTATTCGGCCGCAAAGTTGGAATGTCCTTTGCCCACAGATGCTGCCACTCGAGCCCCGGTAACCGCACGTCGCCGCCTTTTTTTGCGTATTCCGAAAATTTCCACCGCTCATCCAGGAAAAAGCTGGAATCCGCCATCATCAATAGTCTTTGCAAAGTCGTGGAGCGGCTACAGGCGTAGTAACAAATAGGCGCATATCAAATTTGCTACGAACAGCAACAAGCCGCAGACGGGATGTTCCCGATCCAGCCTCTCGGCGGAACCTCTTCTCGAGCTGCCTATCCCACTGCTCACTTAGGCTGAACCGCCAGCAAGTTGCGGCTTAGGCATAGTCCAGCGGCCCGACAGCTTGCGGCGGCGAAATCCTTTGACGACCCCAAGAGCCACAACGCCAATGCTTTCGGCCAAAGCGTCACAACAGCACATCGGGCACCTTTCAATCGCCACCCGATACAGGCTCGACCTAGGGTCCTTTAGTCTTCTGGCGCCCGCTTTCGCACCACGGGGCCAGGGCGGGGGACAATCCTCATCGGCGTCGCCTCAACCGGGAGACCTCCTACAGAGTAGCGATCTCGCCGTCTCAACTTAGCGCCATCGAACGCGTGCGATGTCCCAAATGATACAGTCGCGGCAGGGAGGTAAGAGCACTGCCGTCTTGCCTAACCACCGGCGAAGGTGGTCATGGCTGACGAGTGGTGCCGGCAACAGCCAAGGTGGCCAGTGCGAGACGATCCGCAGGCCTGATCTTGTCGGCCGAACCTAGTTGGCCGACCAAACTGCCCCGGTGGGGGACCGCTGACGATCGGCTGCCGACTGTGCCGTTCTGAACAGGCGGCGGCTCCTTGTTCCGCTATGTATTGGGCCGGCCGCGATGGATCCAGCGCATTGACTGCCAGAGCGACCTCAACAGGTACATTGAGGAGATTGAACATGACCGCCGTATCGCGACGTGTGTTCTTTACTTTGCCTGCGGCGGTTGCATCCTTGGCTTTCATCAAGCCTGCCTTGGCCCTGTCGGATCCGCAGCAGCTTGTCGAGACATCCCGCATTGCATTTCTCGACATGATGACCGATTCCGACTATTCGGAGATGCAAAGCTACGTCAAGCAGGCGCGCGCATTGTTGATCTTTCCGGAACTGGTGAAAGGCGCGTTCATCATCGGTGGGGAGGGTGGCTCGGGTGTTCTCGTCGCACGGGGCGCTAGCGACTGGAGCTATCCTGCATTTTACACTCTCGCGTCGGGTAGCCTGGGCTTTCAGATCGGCGGCCAAGTGGCCGAGATGGTGCTGACGATTATGAGCGCCAGGGCGCTGGCCGCCGTGATCGACAATCAATTCAAGATCGGTGGCAATATTGACGTGGCCGCCGGTCCGGTAGGAAAGGGTCTCGCGGCATCTACCACGACCAACTTGAGCGCGGATGCTTACAGCTTCGCCAAGACACAAGGGCTCTATGCCGGCGTGTCCCTGGAAGGGGCGGGCATTCTGAAGCGCGACGCCTGGAATCAAGAATACTATGGCAGCGGCGCGACACCTGACAGCATCGTCGTAGGAGGCCGGAGCAGAAATAAGAACGCAGACATGCTTCGCAATGCGCTGGCGCCATACTGAGTGGGCCGCCGACACGCAAGCAGGGTGGCCGGTTAGTGACGCAGTTCGCTATCGCTTAATGGGTGCGCGCTTCGGCAATGGGCGGATGTCCTGCCACGGGAGCATCCATCTTCCAGAATCGATCGTTGCCCGTGCTTGAGGTTCGTGGATATCTCCGCCCCATCAACGCCACCGACCCTCTAGTCAACGGGTGAGGTGTTTGCGTGCTCGCAGGCCTCTCTTGCCGCTGATGCGCGGTCTGTTTGACATTGCCTCGCGTGCCGGCCCTCTGAGTTGGTTTCCGTAAACCCTGCAGGATCGTCGACCAGGCATGGACCCGTGCGGTGATGGCCGAGCCTTCCAACCCAGAGGAGGTTGACTATGGCGACAGGCCAGAAGAGAAGCGGCCGAAGTTGAACCTGAATCTTTTCCTGGGCCATCGAACCGGACTTGCGGCTCTCTTTCAAGCACCGGAAGGTCCGATCCGCGCCGAGCTCTTCAGTGCCGAACGCCTCGAGCAGCACGCCGAAAGTCTTGCCATCGCGCAACGGGTCACGACCAGACCCTCCGCCGGCCGGTCGCTCTCTCCCCGTCTTCGCGACAATGAACGTGTTCTTCGCGGCGCCTATCGCGCCATCGCCAAGGCTACCCATGAAGACGATCCAATCACGCCGGCCGCCGAGTGGCTGGTCGACAATTTCTTTGTGGTAGAAGATCAGATCCGCGAGATCAGGGACGATCTGCCTGCCGGCTTCTACAGCAAGCTGCCGAAACTCGCAGATGGCCCATTGGCGGGCTATCCGCGCGTTTTCGGTCTTGCCTGGGCCTTCGTCGCCCACACCGACAGCCGGTTCGATGCGCCTCTGTTGTGTCGGTTCGTGCAGGCCTATCAGCGGGCGGAGCCGCTTACCATCGGAGAACTGTGGGCGATCGCAATCACGCTGAGGATGCTGCTCGTCGAGAACCTGAGGCGCCTGGCCGAGCAAATCGTCGCCGGCCGCGTAGCCCGGCGAAGCGCCGACGACCTGGCCGATCGTCTCTTGAGAGTAGCCGGCCATGAACCCGAGTCGGCTCTCCACGTCCTGGGCACCCTAGAGCGGCAGCCGCTGGCAACCGCTTTCGCTGTTCAATTGGTTCAACGTCTTCGGGACCTGGACCCAAGAGCGACGCCTGCGCTGCACTGGCTGGACGAGCGCCTGAGAACCCAGGGGACCACTGCGGAAGACATCGTCCGCGAAGAACATCAGAGGCTCGGTGCGTCCAACGTGACGGTCCGCAACATCATCACGAGCATGCGGCTGATTTCTGCCGTCGACTGGACGGAGTTGTTCGAGAGCATGAGTCTCGTCGATTCGATTTTCCGTGCCGGCAGCGCCTTCGGAGAGATGGACTTTCCGACGCGCGACCTCTATCGGCGCGCCATTGAGGAAATTGCGCGAGGCTCTCGGCTTCCGGAACTCGATATCGCCCGACGCGCCCTTCTTGCTGCAACTGCGGCCGGCGATCGACCGGAAATCTGCGACGGGGCGACCGCTGCCCGGGAACGGGATCCTGGGCATTACCTCATAGGCCGCGGGCGCCGGTCGTTCGAGAGGCAATGCGGGTACCGCGTGCCGATGGCGGCCTGGCTAGCACGCGGCAACGCAGCCGTTGGCATTTCAGGCTATCTCGGGATCATCGGGATCATCGGGGCGATCATCCTCGCCCTGGGGGTGGCCTGGGGTGCCGAGCCCGGAGCAAGATGGACCATCGCAATGCTCGGGCTTCTGGCCATGTTTCCGGCATCGGACGCGGCCATGGCATTGGTGAACCGCGGCGCGTTGGACCGGTTCAGGGCCATGATCCTGCCTGCTCTGGAACTCCGTGAGGGCGTGCCATCGAACCTGCGGACGATCATCGTCGTGCCCACGCTGCTGACCACGCGGGCGGCGATCGAGGAGCAGATCGAGCGGCTGGAGGTTCATCACCTGGCGAGTCCCGAAGGGGACTTGCGCTTTGCGCTTCTCTCCGACTTTACGGATGCCGCCAAAGAAACCGCGCCCGACGATGACGCGCTTCTCGAAGCCGCCGCCGAAGGAATGGCGCGGCTGAACGGCCGCTACGGATCTGCGGGTGAGGGCGAACGCTTCCTGCTCCTCCATCGTCGCCGGGTCTGGAACGAGGCCCAGGGGGCCTGGATGGGTTGGGAGCGCAAGCGGGGAAAGCTGCACGAGCTCAATCGGCTGTTGCGGGGCGCGACCGACACGACCTTCATGCCGGTCAAAGGTCGTCCGGCGGTCGCGCCCGCCGGTGTACGCTATGTCATCACCCTCGATAGCGACACGCGACTTCCCCGGGGCGCGGCCAAGCGGCTTGTGGGCAAGATGGCCCATCCTCTCAATCGCCCGAGCCTCGACCCCGGCAGCCGCCGGGTGACCGAGGGCTACGCGGTACTTCAGCCGCGGGTCACGCCTTCTCTGCCCATGGGACGCGAGGGATCGCTGTTCCAGCGTGTCTTTTCAAGCCCGGGCGGCATCGACCCCTACGCCTTCGCCGCATCCGATCTGTACCAGGACCTGTTCGGTGAAGGCTCCTATTCCGGCAAGGGAATCTACGACGTGGACGTATTCGAGGCTGCACTCGAAGGCCGGATTCGGGAGAACAGTGTCCTCAGCCATGACCTGCTGGAGGGAATTTTTGCGCGAGCCGGCCTCGTCTCGGATATCGAAGTCGTCGAGGAGTATCCATCGCGCTACGACGTGGCCGCGGCGCGCCAACATCGCTGGGCTCGGGGCGATTGGCAGCTGCTCCCCTGGATCCTGGGCCTTGAAAAGACCTCGAAATCGAGCCGGGCCCGGCTTTCTATCCCGCTCATCGGGCGTTGGAAGATGATCGACAATCTGCGCCGGAGCCTGTCGGCACCGGCGGCATTCCTGGCCCTGGTCGGCGGATGGACCTTGCCTTTCGCCGCCGGCGGGTACTGGACCGCATTCATCCTGGCGACCATCGCCGTCCCGCCCGTTCTGCCCGTGGTGGGAGGCATCCTGCCTCGGCGTCTCGGCATATCGAAACGGTCCCATTTGCGCGCGCTTGGCGTAGATCTCGGCCACGCCCTGTGGCAGATCGCGTTGCTCGTCACGTTTCTGGCGCATCAAGCCTGGTTGATGACCGATGCCATTCTGCGGACTCTGTTCCGGCTGTATGTATCGCATCGACGGCTGCTCGAATGGGTGACCGCCGCCCAGGCCAAGGTCAGCCCCCGTCTCGATCTCCTCGGCTTCTATCAGCAGATGGCTGGTGCCGTCGTCCTCGCGATAGGCGCGGCGACTCTGATCGGCTGGGTCGGGCGCGGCTCGTGGGCATTTCCCCTGCCGTTCGTGGCCCTATGGGCCGTTTCGCCCGCCGTGGCGCGCTGGGCCAGCCTTTCCCCGAAGCTTGCGGTCTACAAGCCCGTCTCCGCGCCCGACTCTCAATTCCTGCGCCTGGCCGCGCGCCGCACCTGGCGGTTCTTCGAGACCTTCGTCACGGCGGAGGAACACATGCTGCCTCCCGACAACTTCCAGGAGGAGCCAAAGCCGGTCATCGCGCACCGGACTTCGCCCACCAATCTCGGGCTTTATCTTCTTTCCGTGATCGCCGCCCGCGACTTCGGGTGGCTGGGAACCCTCGATAGCGTGGAACGCCTGGAGCAAACCCTGGGGTCGATGAGCGCACTCGAGCGCTTTCGCGGACATTTCTTCAATTGGTACGACACCCGTGACTTGCGCTCGCTTGAGCCCAAGTACATCTCATCTGTGGACAGCGGCAATCTCGCCGGGCACCTGATCACCCTCGCCCAGGCCTGCCGGGAGGTTGTCGGCCAGCGCGCAGTGCATCCGGAATGGATCGCCGGCATCCTGGATGCTCTCCAACTCACTCGGGATTCGCTGCGCGACCTTCCGGACAGGGCCGGCTTGCGGTCTTCCGAGCGCAGCGAGCTGGATGCGGCGCTCGACGTCCTCACAGGTTCTCTGGAGCGAATTTCGCGCGACCCCGGCGACATCGCCGGGCAGATCGCGAGGCTCGAGACGAACAGCGAGCGCGTCGCGGGCGCGGCTCGACGCTTCGCCACGAGCCAGAAGGAAGCGGACGGCGCCGACGTGGTGAACTGGGCCGAAGCCATTCTGGCGACCGTCCTCAGCCACCAGCGCGACGGCGCGGCGCCATCGGGCGCCCGAGAATCCCTCGATCGCCGCCTTGCCGCGCTCGCCGAGCTTGCCGAGGCCATGGCAGGGTCCATGGAGTTCGGTTTCCTCCTGAACCCCGAGCGCCAGCTCCTGTCGATCGGATACCGGGTTGCCGACGGGACTCTGGATCCGAGTTGTTACGACCTGCTCGCTTCCGAAGCCCGTCTTGCGAGCTTCGTCGCCATCGCCAAGGGCGATGTCCCGGCCCGGCACTGGTTTCGCCTCGGGCGACCCGTCACGCCCGTCGATCGCGGCTCGGCCTTGGTCTCCTGGTCAGGATCCATGTTCGAATATCTCATGCCCTCACTCGTGATGCGCGCACCTGCCGGCAGCTTGCTCGAGCAGACGGCGCGCTTTGTCGTCCGGCGGCAGATCAGATATGGCGCCTCTCTTGGCGTGCCCTGGGGTGTGTCAGAGTCCGCCTACAACGTCCGGGATATGGACCTGACCTACCAATATTCCAATTTCGGGGTTCCGGGCCTGGGCCTGAAACGAGGCCTGAGCGAGAATGTGGTCATCGCCCCTTACGCGACGGCCTTGGCGGCCATGGTAGACCCCGAGGCCGCGGCACGGAATCTCGCCCGCCTGGAAGCCGCCGGCGGTCGAGGAAAATATGGCTGGTACGAGGCCCTGGACTATACGCCCGCGCGCTTGCGTGAGGGCGAAAGCGTATCCGTCATCCACGCCTATATGGCGCATCATCAGGCCATGACCGTGATCGCCGTCCTCAACGCGGTTCGTGACGGCATCATGCGCGCGCGCTTTCACGCCGATCCGATCATCCAGGCCACAGAGCTTCTGCTGCAAGAACGACCACCGCGAGACGTCGCCGTCGCTCGGCCGCGTACCGATGAGGTGGCGGCTGCCGCCAACGTCCGCGAGCTCGTTCCACCCATAATGCGCCGCTTCCAGTCGGCGCACGATCCCGTGCCGCGCACGCATCTGATGTCGAACGGCGCCTATGCCGTGATGATCACCAGTGCTGGCTCCGGGTACAGCCGCTGGCGCGATCTGGATGTTACGCGGTGGCGGGAAGACGTTACCCGCGATTGCTACGGGTCTTACGTCTTTCTGCGGGATACTCGCAGCGGCGAAGTCTGGTCGGCCGGCTATCAACCGAGCGGCGCCGAACCGGACCGCTACGAAGTGACATTCTCGGAGGGTCGGGCGGAATTCATCCGGAATGACAAAGGCATCAAGACCACCCTTGAGGTCGCCGTTTCGCCGGAGGACGACGCCGAAGTTCGCCGTCTCTCGATTGCCAATCTGGGCGGCAGGACGCGGGAACTTGACGTCACGTCCTACGCGGAGATCGTGCTGGCCCCATACGCGGCGGATCAGTCGCACCCCGCCTTCTCCAAGCTTTTCGTAGAGACGGAATTCGTCGCCGATGTGGGTACCCTGCTTGCCACCCGTCGGCGACGTTCTCCCAACGACCCGGAGGCCTGGGCAGCGCAGCTCGTCGTCGTGGAGGGCGAGACTACCGGCGACCTGCAGTTCGAAACCGACAGGGCCCGCTTCCTAGGTCGCGGCCGGGGTATCCGGGCGCCATTCGCCATGGCCGGTGATCGGCCGCTCTCGAATACGGCGGGCACCGTGCTCGACCCGATCTTCAGCCTTCGCCGGCGCCTGCGCGTTCCGCCGCGATCGAGCGTGCGAATCGCGTTCTGGACCCTGATTGCGCCGACGCGCGTGGAAGTGCTGGACCTCGCCGACAAGCATCGGGATGCGACGGCCTTCGAGCGGGCGGTGACCCTGTCCTGGACCCAGGCTCAGGTGCAGCTCCGCCATCTCGGCATCTCCAGCGACGAGGCCCACCTTTTCCAGCGCATTGCCAACCGGGTGCTCTACTCCGACCCGACCTCGCGCCCGCCATCCGAGCTGTTAGCGAGAAACGAGTGCGGACCGTCTGCCCTCTGGGCCCATGGCATCTCGGGCGATCTGCCGATCGTCTTGCTTCGCATCGACGCGACCGAGGACCTTGAGGCCGTTCGCCAGCTGCTGCGCGCCCAGGAGTATTGGCGCATGAAGCAGCTGGCGGTGGATCTGGTCATCTTGAACGAGAGGCCTCCGTCCTACGATCAGGATCTGCAGACTGCCATCGACGCCCTGCTTCGCACAATTCCACCGCGCGTTCATTCGGAACGCGCAACGGTGTTGGGCGCGGCATTCCATCTGCGTGCGGAGCTGGTTTCCGCGGAGACGAGAGGTGTCCTCCAATCCGTGGCGAGGGCAGTCTTCCGCAGCCGTCGCGGAAGCCTGGCCGAGCAGGTCAGGCGGCTGAGAGAACCCGCATATATTCCTGTGCCGCCGCCACGTTCGATGCGGGCGCGGATCCAGGAACCTGCGCCGCCGCCAAGGCCGGAGCTGGAGTTCTTCAATGGCCTTGGCGGATTCGCTCTCGAGGGACGGGAGTACGTGACGGTCCTCGCAGACGGGCAGTCGACCCCAGCGCCCTGGATCAACGTGATCGCGAATCCAACCTTCGGCTTTCAAGCTTCGGCGGAAGGCGCCGGCTATAGCTGGTCCGCCAACAGTCGCGAGAATCAACTATCCCCCTGGTCGAACGATCCGGTCGCCGATCCGGCGGGAGAGGCGATCTATCTGCGCGACGAGGAAAGCGGGGACCTATGGACCCCCACGGCATCGCCGATTCGCGAAGCCGGCACGCTCTATATCGCCCGCCATGGTCAGGGTTATAGCCAGTTCGAGCATGGCTCGCGCGGAATCTGGCTGGAGCTGCTGCAATACGTGCCCCTGCTCGATTCGGTAAAGATCACGCGACTGAAGATCCGCAACAACTCGGCCAGGATTCGGCGCCTCTCGATCACGGCTTATGTCGAATGGGCCCTGGGGCCTTCGCGCGCGGCCACAGCACCTTATGTGGTGACCGAAATGGATCCGGATACCGGAGCCATGATTGCGCGCAACCCCTGGCGCAGCGACTTCGGCGCGCGTATCGCCTTCGCCGATCTCGCAGGTCGCCAGAGTTCCTGGACCGGCGACAGGACCGAGTTCCTGGGGCGGAACGGTGAGCCTGCCCGTCCCGCCGCTCTCGTGCTCAGGAGCCCCCTCTCCAAGCGCGTCGGCGCTGGCCTTGATCCCTGCGCCGCCCTTCAGACCATGATGCAGCTCGAACCAGGAGAGGAAAGGGAAATCGTCTTCCTTCTCGGCGATGCGGCGACCAGGCCCGATGCGCTTTCCCTGATCGAACGCTACAGGACCGCCGATCTAAATGCCGTGCTCGGCGCTGTGAAGAAGCACTGGGAGGACCTTCTGGGCGTAGTC
>Ga0265313_10000374_pt1 | contig 48486 bp, 43 predicted proteins | sample 4123metaG_FD_203122 | JGI IMG/M metagenome (GOLD analysis project Ga0265313, IMG submission 203122) | Rhizosphere microbial communities from Carex aquatilis grown in University of Washington, Seatle, WA, United States - 4-1-23 metaG | ecosystem: Host-associated > Plants > Roots > Rhizosphere >... | reverse complement strand
GATTGACCGCCATGGTCTGGCGCCAGTTGTCCGCGGCTTCTTCCCAGATCGGGCGATCCATGTAGCCGGCGCGTCCGGCGTTGTTGACCAGGATCCCGATCGGGCCGAGGCGCCGGCGCGTCTCTTCGATGGCCTGGCCGCAGCCTTCGGCGGTTTCGAGAGAGACGGCGTGAGTCTGGACTCCCGTCTCCCGCGCGAGATCGCCGAGACGCTTCGCATCGCGCGCGACGGCCATGACCCGGGCGCCGCGCTCGGCCAGGAGCTTCGCCGTCGCCCGGCCGATGCCGCTGCTGGCGCCGGTGACGAGGGCGACCCGGCCCGAGAGATCCCATGGTCCCCGGGCGGTCGGTTGTTCGGCGCTCATGCTTTCGCTCCTTTGCCATGGACGGCTTTGCCGAGGCTCGCAACCATCTCTGCAGGATTATCCGCGCCCCAAACGTTGCGGCCGAAGGCGACACCGGCAGCGCCGCTGGCGACCGCGGTCGAGACTTCCGCCAACAGGCGATCGCGATCGCTGGCGAAGGCTCCGCCGGCGAGGATCACCGGAATGCCGCAGGCCTGCACCGCCTCGGCGACCCCTGCCGCCGGCACCGGCATGGTCGTCTTGATGACATGGGCGCCGAGTTCGGCACCGGCGCGCGACGCGGCGGCAATGGCCTCGGGCGCAGCAGGGTCGGGGAACATGGCGCTCTCGATGGGCATGATCTCGCAGACATAGGTGATTCCGGCCCGGTCGCAGGCGGCCGCCACCTCGCCGGCGAATTTCAGCGCCGCGATCTCGAACGGCGCGCCGAGCTGCACGTAGGTCAGCACCGCGCCCACCTCCAGGCGCAGCGCATCCTCCACGGTCCAGGCGGGCACATATTCGCTCAAGGGATAGTTCGTGCCCAGCGTGACGCTGGTGAGGTCGAGCTTCAGGATCGGCTCGGCCTTGCCGAACAGCGGGCGCAAGTCGCGGATGGTACCGTAGGAAGCGATGATCGCATCGGCGCCGGCGACCTGCTTCAGCAGGCGCCCGCGGTCCTCGAGCCCACGGCAGGGCCAGGAATAAAGCGGATGGTCCATGGCCACGATCACCGCGCGGCCCTTGGCGCTGAGAAAGCTCTTACGCTTCACGCTGACCTCCCGGGACGAAATACGGTCTTGATGCCAGCCAGGCTGCCGCGAGTGCGGATGTTGTCTTCGAGATCCTCGAATCCGCAATGCCCGGTGACCAGCCGGTCGATGGGAAAGGCGCCGGTCACCAGCAGGTTTCGCGCCTGGTCATAGCGCTCGCGACGCTGGTTGGGCGGGGTGCCGACCCACTCGCTGCCGACCACGGCGATTTCCTTGTAATGGATGACATTGAGATCGAGGGTGGCTTGAGGCCGATTGCCGAAGCCGGCGAAGAGAACGACGCGCCCGCCCGGCCGGCAGGCGGCGATGGCCGGGCCGACCAGGCTCGCCTCTCCGATGGTGAGGATCACCGCATCGACCCCCTTGCCGTCGCTCCAGCTGGCGACGGCCTCGGCCCAGCCGGCGCTGTCGATGGCGACCTCGGCGCCGAACTCCGAGGCCAGGCCGCGCCTGACTTCGTGGGGTTCCACCGCCAGGACACGGACACCCAGGCGCGCCGCCGCGGCGATTATCTTCAGGCCCATGGCGCCGGCGGCGAAGACCAGCGCGCGCTGGCCGGGCGCCAGGGCTGCCTGGTCATGCACCGCATGGAGGCAATCGGCCAGCGGCTCCAGGAACACGGCGCGGTCGAGGGGCAGTTCTTCTGGCAGGTGGAGCGGACCGGCCGACCACGGAATCGGCTCGACCGGAATCACCGCGTATTCGGCATAGCCGCCATAGGTGTCGCCATAGACGCGCTCGCCCAGGCGCCAGCCGGTGACGCCGTCGCCGAGCGAGGCCACGCGCCCGACCCATTCGTGGCCGGGATTGAAGGGATAGTGGCCGTCGTTGACGCCGACCTCGTATTTGCGCGCGTCGGTGGCGCAGACGCCGCAGGCTTCGATGCGGATCAGCAGCTCGCCGGGCGCCGGCGCCGGAACGGGAATCCTTTCCACCCGCATGTCGCGAATGCCGTGCAGCCTGGCGACCTGCATCGAGTCCTCAGTCATCGATCCTCCTTCTGGTCGGCCAGATGGCCGAGTTCATGCATGGCGTCGGCGAGAGCGGGATAGAGCCCGCGGTAGATGGCGTAGAGGCGGGCGAAGCGCGCGTGGCGCGCCGGGTCGGGTGCGAGCCTGCGCTCGACCCGCGGCATGACAGTCCGCCCGATGGCGGCGAACGCCAGCAGGGCCGGGGCAGTCGCCTCGCCCGGATGGGCGAGAAGGGCCAGCGCCTCACCGAGGGCGTCGGCGAGTGCTTGGGCCAGCACCGCGTTGCGGGCACCGCCGCCGGCAAGCCGCCAGGCCCCGGCCGCATCGTCCCGGCCGGGCAGCCGCGTTGCGATATCGAGGGCGGAGAGGGCGACGCCGTCGATCGCCGCCCGGGCAAGCTCCTGCCCGGTGGTGGCCAGCGTCGCGCCGAGGATCGCGCCGCGGGCCGCGGGGTCCCAGACCGGCGCGCGCTCGCCAGCGAAATAGGGCAGCAACACGAGCCCGCCCGCGCCCGGCATCAGGGACGCAAGAGCCGCCCGGTCGGCCGCGCCGTCGCCCAGCAGGCCGCGCGACCAGTCCAGCAGGCTGCCGGCCGCCGACGTCCAGCCGCCGAGAAAGCGGCCCTCGCCGATATGGGGCTGGCAGCGAAGTCCCGGCGCGTGCTCGGGCCCGGCCGTGACGCGGCCGAGGATCAAGGTCGAGCCGAGGACGATGCAACGCTCGCCGGGCTTCCGCGCGCCGCTGCCCCAGATGTCGACGTAGCTGTCGTAGCTGCCGACCGCGACGGGGACTCCGGGGGGCAGGCCGAGACGCTCCGCCGTTCCCGGCAACAGGGATCCGGCGAGGGAATCGGCCCGGGCCAAGGGCGGCAGCGGCACCGGCGGCGCGATGCCCGGCGCCGTGTAGTCCTCCGCCGTGATCGGGTCCATGACCGCCCGGCCGGTCAGTCGCGCGACCAGAAAGCCCGTCGCATCCACGACGCAGGTCGCGCGGCCGATGAGCGCGGGTTCCCGCTCGTGCCACCAATGCAGCTTCGGCAGGGCATGATCGGGACCAAGCGCTTCCGGTGACAGGCCATGGGCTGCCATCAGCCGCTGACGCGTCGCCTCCGCCCTCTGGTCGAGGGAGAACAGGGGTGCCGGCGCCAGCGGTCTCAATGCCGCATCCAGCAGGACGGGGCAGGGGCCCAGCGCCCCGACGCCGATGGCGGCGATTCCGGGATGACCCGCCTCATCGAGGGCCATGCGCCCGGCGGCGATCGTCTCTTCGTACCACTCCTCGGGATCGCGTTCGGCCGGGCCAGCTTGCCGGGGCTTGCCCGCGACCCGGCCGCGGCCGAGAAGCTCGCCCGACTCGTCCACGACGGCGGCCCGCGCGCCGCTGAGACCGAGATCGAGCCCGAGAGCGGCAAGGCTCACAGGCCGGCGTCCTCGCCCTTCAATCGGCCGGCGAGCCAGAGCTCGGCCGGATGCCGGACATTCTTCGGCCGGAAGGGCAGCGCGACCTTGCGGCCCTCCCCGGCCGAGGCATAGCCGGCCAGCAGCACCTCCAGCACGGCGCGGCCGTCCTCGCCGGTCGTGATCGGCTGATCCACGCCGCGCACGCAGCGGGCGAAATGCGCGAGTTCCTGGGGCATGCCGTAATTGTAGAGCTCGTCGTAGACCGCATAGCTCCAGCCCTTGGTGCCGGGCGCCTTCTCGCCGGCATAGCCGTAGCCGGTCTCGCTGTAGGTCGGCAGCGCGTTGCCCATGTGCAGGTCGCCCATGGTGAGCCCGCGGGAGCCGTAGACCTCGATCCGGTCGTCCATGCCGCCGGCGCGGGTCCAGCTGTTCTCCACCAGCCCGACGGCGCCGTTCTCGAACTCCAGGATGCACAGGCTGTTGTCCTCGAGGGCGTCTTCGCCCGCGGGTTCCTGGGCGTTCATCTGGCAATAGACCGTCGCGACGGGCGAGCGGCCGAGGAACCAGTAGCAGAAGGCGACGCCGTGGCAGCCCATGTCCATGAACACGCCGCCGCCGGCCTGGTGCAGATCCCGGAACCAGGCCGCGTGGGGCCCCGGATGGCGCTCGCACTGGGTGATCAGGTGAATGCGCCCGAAGGCGCCTTCGTCGGCCATGGCCTTGGCCTTGAGATACTTGGGCGTGAACAGCAGTTCCTCGCCGTAGAGCAGCAGCACGCCCTTGGTCCGGCAGATGTCAATCATCTGATCGGCCTCGTCGAGGGTGAGGCAGAGCGGCTTCTCGCAGATCACATGCTTGCCGGCCTCGGCCGCGTGGCGGACCATCCCGGCATGGAGGTGGTTCGGCGCGGCGATGGTGACCATCTCGATGTCCGGCTCAGCCAGCATCTCCCGGTAGTCGCGATAGGCCCCGGAAATGCCATGCCGGTCAGCCAGGGCCCGGGCCCGGCCGGGCGTCGGTGAGGCGACGGCGACCACCTCGCCATGCTCGCCAAGGATGCGGCAGGAGGCGCAGTGGATGTCGGCCTGGAAGCCGGAGCCGATGACGCCGATCTTGACCTTGTTCATGACGCTCCTGGGTTCGTGATGCCTGCGTGGATCATCGTCCGCCTCGGTCGCCGGCGGGCACGCGGCCGGCGCGCAGAAGCGTGGCGCGGAAGCGATACCGGTCGCCGCGGAAAATGCTGAGGCTGAGCTCGATGGCGCGGCCGCCGAGATCGTAGGTCCTGGCCGTCGCCATCAGCAGCGGTGCGCCTTCCGGCAGCTCCAGGTGTTTCGCCTGGCGCGCCTCGGCCGGGATCGCCTGCAGGACGTAGTCGGCGCGCGCCGGCACCGCGCCCGCCTTGCCCAGCAGCTCATAGAGCGAGCCGGCGGCGAGATCGGCCTCGGGCAGGGCCGGCGCGATGGCGAGCGGCAGGCGGCTGCGCTCGATGGCGACGGGCACGCCGTCGAGCAGGCGCAGGCGCTCCAGATCGAAGACCTCGCCGCCGGGCGCGATGTGCAGCGCCTCGGCCTCGTCAATGGTCGCCGGCCTCACCGCGCGGCCTAGTATCCGCGCGCCGGGCTGGAGGCCCCGGCTGCGCGCCATCTCGCTGAAGCTCATGAGCGCATTGGGTTCGCCCAGCGCCGTCGACGTGACGAACCAGCCCCGGGCGCTCTCCGGCTCGATCAGGCCCCGGTCCCGGAGCTCGCTGAGGGCGTGGCGCACGGTGACCCGGCTCACCGCGAAATGCCGGCAGAGCTCCCGCTCGCCCGGCAGCCGCTCGCCCGGCGCCACCTTGCCCTGGGCGATATCGCCCGCAAGCGCCCGGGCCACCGCCAGATAGCGCGGCTGGGCCTCGGAAAAAGCGATCACATTGCCGGCAGCGGGTTTGGTCATCGGGACGCACTGTACCGGCGGGATTTGGCGGAATCAATACCAGATAGATACCAGTTATGGTCCCTGCCAATGAACTGGTGTGGATCAAGCCAGCTTGCCGTTGGCGATCCGGGGCGGAACGGGCCGCCCAAATCGGCTATAAGCGACGGCTCAAAAGAGTGAAAGGGCCGCCCTTTGCGCATCATCAGCTGGAACGTCAACTCGGTTCGCCTGCGCGTGGACAATCTGGCCAGGCTGGCGAGCGAATGGCAGCCGGACGTGGTCTGCATCCAGGAGGTCAAGGCCGAGGCCAAGGACTTCCCGTTCGAGGCCTTGAAGGCCATCGGCTTCGAGCACATCCATCTTCGGGGCATGAAGGGCTACAACGGCGTAGCGGTTCTGTCGCGCCTCCCGCTGCAGAAACCGGGCGGGGAAAACTGGTGCGGCAAGGAAGACAGCCGCCATGCCATGGTCCGCCTGCCGGGCGGCATCGAGCTGCACAACTTCTACATCCCCGCCGGGGGCGACATCCCCGATCCCGACGCCAACGACAAGTTCGCCCATAAGCTCGGTTTCCTCGACGAGGCGACGACCTGGTTCGCCGAGGGTCGGCGCAACGGACGCAAGATGATCCTGCTGGGCGATCTCAACATCGCTCCGCTGGAGACCGATGTCTGGTCCCACAAGGAACTCCTGAACGTGGTCAGCCACACGGCCATCGAGGTCGAGAAGCTGAAGCAACTCCAGGCCTCGGCCAAATGGGTCGACGCGGTGCGCAAGATCGTGCCGCCGGCCGAGCGCCTGTACAGCTGGTGGAGCTATCGCGCCGCCGATTGGAGCGCCTCGGATCGCGGCCGGCGCCTGGATCACGTCTGGGTGACGCCGGCGCTGGCCGGCGCGGTCACCGGCGCGCGGGTGCTGAAGGAAGCCCGCGGCTGGAAAATGCCCTCTGACCACGCGCCCGTCATCGTCGATTTCAGCTGACGGCCCCAGCCCTCAAGGTGTCCACGAACCAGGAGACGCCAGGCGAGACCGGGCAGCGGTTCGCGGCCAGCGGGCAGGCGCGGCGGAGGGCCTTCCGGTTCGTCTGCCGGGCTCTTTCGCGCCAACCGCCCGAGCCGCTCCTGACGCCCGAAGAGGTAGCGGAAATCGACTGGCCTTGCGTGGCGGAGCAGATCAACCGCGAGCAGGTGGTCGCAAACCTCTTCGCCGCGCTTGAGAGACAGGGCTGGCCGGCCTTCCTTCCAGCTGACTTTCGGGATTACCTAACCTGGATCCACGAAGCGAACACGGCACAGAATCGACGGATCCGCGGCCAGGTCCTCGACCTCGGAGGAATACTCGGCGCCGCGGGGATCCCCTTCGTCCTGCTCAAGGGCGCCAATTGGCTCATGGAGGCGGGAAGCGAAATCGGCGACCGGCAACTGACCGACATCGACCTTCTGGTTGCCCCCGACACCTGCGAAGCGGCGTTCGGCGCGCTGAAGGCGGCGGGCTTTCGCGCCGCCGCGCCCGCGGAGACTTACGTGCGGCATTTCCATTGCGTCCCGCTGGCCCGGCCGGGTGACGCGGTCACGATCGAGGTGCATCGGCATCTCGGCTGGCAGCGCCATCTTCTGACTCCCGGCGAGGTGATCGCCGCAGCCGAGCCGCTTGGCGAGACGGCCTCGGTCGGGATCATGAGCCCCGCCCATCGCTTCATCTTCGGCTGCCTCCACGCCCAGCTGCAGAACATGGGCTATCGCAGCGGCCTATTCAGCCTGCGCGACCTCATGGACATCCGGCATCTGCTCGAGCACAAGGCCGATGCGCTCGACTGGCCGGCCATCGCCGCCTTCGGGCGCGAGCGCGGCATCTATCCCTATCTGGCACTGCCCCTGCATCTGGCCCGGCATCTCCTGGGCGTGGAGGTGCCCGAACCCTTCGCCAGCAGCGGGGTCGCCCGCCTCAATGCGCTGCGCTGTCTCGGGCAACGCAGGCTCGATCCGGGGCAGAAATTCGGCCGCCTGGCGATGAAGGTCGCCTGGCTGATGGATGCCCGGCGCCACAGCTATGAGCGCGACTGCGAGGAGGCCGCCTGGCCCTTGCGCCAGGCCGCCATCGCGCGGGGCAGGCTGAAGTCCGTCTTCGATGCCGCGAGGGGCCGCAAGCGCGTCGTCACATCCACCAGCCTGGAAGACGCGGCCGACGGTTAGCTGTAGGCCGGTCGCGCGCCGCGTCGATGGCAATCGCGGATGTCAGGCCGCGCCGAGATGACGCGCCAGCTTGCCCAGGGTCTGATAGCCGAACTCCACAGCGCCGAAGCCGATCGTCGCATCGCGTTGCTCCTTGGTCGGGTGGAGCTGGCGCAGGGTCAGCACGGTCTTTCCGTCGCTCTGCGCGTCGAACGTCACAGTGACATGGAAGCGGGCGGGATCTTCGTCCTTGTCGGAGCCGTGCTCGATCTCGATCAGCCGCGGCGCTTCCAGCCGCAGGAACACCATGCGGTTCTCCCAACGCGTGCCGTCGGGCCCCGTGTAGATGAAGCGCCAGCGCCCGCCGGTGCGGACATCGCACTCCAGCGATTCAATCTTGAATCCGTCGGGCCCGAACCATTGCACGAGCTGCTTCGGGTCGGTCCATGCCTGGAAGACGCGCTCGCGCGGTGCGGCGATCACACGGCTCAGCACGATCTCGCGATCGAGCGCCCAGGTTCTGCGGGGGTCAGCGTTCATGGTCGTCACCTTTCGTCTCTGTCATTGCGAGGAATCGTTCCAGACGGTCGAAGCGCGCCTCCCAGGCGGCGCGGGTGTGGTCGAACCAGCGGGCGGTCTCCATGAGACGCTCGACATTCAGCCGGCACGGACGCTTCTGCCCGTCGCGTCCGCGCTCGATGAGGCCGGCGCGCTCCAGCACCTTCAGATGCTGCGACACGGCCGGCAGGCTCATCGCGAAGGGTGCGGCGATCTCCTGCACCGTCAGGTCGCCCTCAGTCGCCAGGCGGCTCAGGATGGCCAGCCGGGTCGGGTCACCTAGCGCGGCAAACGTCTGGGTAAGAGGTTGAGATGCCTGCACGTTTCCGGACCGTCCAGTATTTAAGCAATTACTTAAATAACAGAGGTCGGACCGTCCGTCAAGCGTGCGAGCCCGCGCCGTGGCCGGACTTCAGCCATTCGTCCACGGCGCCCGCCACCTTCCGGCCGTCGCGGATGGCGTAGTTCGTGCCCCGGTCCTCGGGATAGACCTGGGCCATGCTGGCGATGTAGACGCCCGGAACGGAGGTGCGGTGGTCGGGGATCATCCGGCTATAGCCGCGGACCACGATGGGCTGGGCATATCTGGCGCGCCAGACATGGACGTCGCGGATCCAGTCGTCGGAAAACGCCGGAAACATGCGGCGCAGATGGGGCAGGGCGAATTCCGCCAGGCGATCGTCCGGCCAGCCATAGGCGGGATCGTTCGCGGGCAGGTAGCGCGACAGATAGACGATATGGCGCCGGCGGGCGGGATCCGCCTGATCGAGATGGGTGTGCTCGATCACGCCGACGAACGGAAAGGACGGGTCGTTGACGTTCATCCAGTAGAGCTCGGACAGGCTGCGATCCAGCTCGAGCACGATGCAGATGTTGGCCAGATAGTCGATCGCCGCCAGCCGCTCGGCCTCCTTCGCCGGAACATGGGGCGTCAGGAGGGGCGCTATCAGCGGCGGAGCTGGCGTCAGAACGACGGCGTCCGCGGCGATGCTTTCGCCAGATGCGATCACCGCGCGCACGCGACCGTTCTCCACGGTGATGGCCGAAACCGCGGATCCGAGGCGCAGTTCGCCGCCGTGGTCCGCCACATGCCCGGCGATCGCTTCCGCGAGCGCGGCGAAGCCGCCGCGGAAATAGGCGAGGCGCTCCTCGCCGCCGCGGCCCCGGCTGCCGCCGCGGAGCCTCAGCTTGGACCAGATCCAGCTGGCGGAGACGCTCTCCGCATGCCGCCCGAACTTGCCCCGCAGCAGCGGCTCCCAGACGATTTGGTACACGCGCTCACCGCCCAGGCGCCTCAGCCATTCCGCCGCGCTCATGTCGTCGATGTCCCGCCAATCGCCGACGCTGCGCGCCTTCAGGACCAGCCGGCCGAGACGGAACCGGTCGACGAGGGAAAGGGGCGTGAAACGGAGCAGGTCGAGCGGCTTGGAGAGCCGGTAAAGACGATTGGCGAAATACATGCCGGTGCGCGTGCTCGAATAGACGATGCGGTCGGCGAGGCCGAGCTCAGCCAGCAGCTCCGGCACATAGCGGTCGCTGGTGAACCAATGATGATAGAAACGCTCGATGCGGCTGTCGCCCACGGGGAAGCCCGCCGCCAGGCCGCCGACCTCGGCCTCGGTTTCGAAGAGGATCGGGCGATGGCCGCGCTTCGCCAGCTCATAGGCCGTCGCCAAGCCGGAAAAGCCGGCGCCGACGACGGCGACACTTCGACCGGCGCCCATCCTCAAGACGCCACCGTCAGGCGATCCGCCGTCGCGAGATCGCCATCACGTCCGGGCGCCCGCCGGCCGCCTGGCCCGGCCGGCATAGACGCTCGGCCGGAGGCTCTCCGCGATGTAGGCAGGGCGGTTCTTCACCTCGAGAAAGATGCGGCCGAGATATTCCCCGACGACGCCGATGGAAAGAAGCTGCACGCCGCTCAGCAGCACCATCGCAAGCGCCAAGGTCTGCGAGCCCGGCGCGCCGCCAGGGCCGCCAAAGAGCAAGGACAGGACCAGGGCGAAGGCGCCGAGGGCGGAAAGGATCGCGCCCAGCAGCGCTATCAGGCGCAGCGGCGCCAGGGAGAAGCCGCAGATGCCGTCGAGCGCCAGCTTGAAGTAGCGGCGGAGCGAATACTTGCTGCGGCCGGCGGCGCGCGGCGCGCGATCGTAGACGAGGCCGAATTGGCGCCCGCCGTACCAGGCGCGCAGGCCCCGGAGGAACCGATTCTTCTCCGGCATCGCGTTCAGCGTATCGATGACGCGCCGGTCGATGACCGAGAAGTCGCCGCTGTCGAAGGGAATCGGAACGTCCGAGAGCAGTGCCAGCACCCTATAGAAGGCCCGGCACAGGAAGCGCAGGACCGCGGATTCCGGCCTCTCCCGCCTGACGGCATAGACCACCGGATAGCCTTCCCGCCATTTCTCCAGCATCGCGAGGGCGACTTCCGGGGGATCCTGAAGATCGGCATCCATGAGGGCCGCGACGTCGCCGCAGCAATGGCGAAGGCCCGCCGACAGGGCCGCCTGCTGGCCGAAGTTGCGCGACAGGGTCACGGCGCAGATGCGGGGATCCGCCGCGGCAAGCTGGGCGAGGCGGGCCGGCGTTTCGTCCCGGCTGCCGTCGTCGACATAGACGAATTCGAGGTCGAGGTCGGCGATGCCGCCCAGAACCGCCACCAGACGCCGATGCAGGATCTCGACGACGTCCTGCTCGTTGAACAGCGGGACGATGACCGAGAGCACGGGCCGCCCGGCCCCGCCATCTTCTCCGATCGAGCTATCGGGCTGCACGACGTCGCCAACTCCCTCTCGCATGCACTCGCGCCGGCGCCGGCCACGGCCGCCGCTTAACGCCCGGGAAGCAGATCCTCCGCCCACCGGGCCGCGGAATCGGCATTGTCGTAGGCGATTTCGTAGACCGGGATGCCTTGCACGAGCGTCGCCACGCGCTCGACGGCTGCATCGGTCAGAGGGATGCCGATTCGCGTCGGCGCCTTCATGATGCGGGACAGCGCGCCGAAGGCATCGAGCCGCGTCGCGGCGAATGGCGTGTTGCCGGCGAAGCGGGGGAAGACGATGGCCCTGATGGGCACCGGACCTTGGGCGATGCGCTCCCGCGGCGGCATCCAGTATTTTACGTCCCGCCCGGCGCGACGGAACACGCGGGCCGCGCCGAGGCCCGGCAGCAGCCCGTCCAGATCGGCCCAGCTTCCGCGCTTCAGCACCAGCGGCATGGCGATCGGCAGGACGGCCAGATCGGGCGGCATCGCGAGCACGAGATCGTCGGCGACGTAGTCGAGCCCGCAGCTCAGCATGCGCGCGACCAGCGTGGTCTTGCCGCTGCCGGATTCGCCGGCGATCAGGATGCAGCCGGCCGGGCGACCGACGGCGGCGCTATGCATGGAGATCTGGCAGTCGGTGACGTTGAAGACGTGGCGTATCATGCCCGTCTGCACGCTCTCCACCACGGCATCCAGCGTGGGCGCGAGCGCGGCCGCCCCTTCGTCGACTGAGACCAGGTATTTTCCCTCGCGCTCGGTCACCTCGATGGTCGCTTCGCGCCGGAACGGGAGCGCGCCGGCTTCCTCGCAAACCAGGCTCGAGAGGATCGTCGCCAGGGCGTCCTGAACCTCCGGCGGCCCCAGGCGGAGCAGGAACCGGCAGCCGCCGACGACGCAGGCGAGGCGCGGCCGGCCGGATTCGATCAGGCCCTCTTCGCGCCATTGCCGCAGAACCGCGTCGACATCGCGCCGGGCGAGAGAAGGCTCGATGCCGTAAGCCTCGGCCAGTCTTTCGCCCATCTCGGCGGGGGTCAGGTTCTGAAGATGGCATTCCCAGACGAACCGCGCCGTCTCGTTGAGGGCGAACAGGCGATGGGCGCGACGACGGGCGAGCAGGAGTCCATTGCCAACCGGCGCGCTGATGAATTCGTCGGCTTGCATGGCGGCGGACGGAAGGCCCTCTGCTGATCGGTTCGCAAGACAAAACAGTAGAGCAGGGGTCAAGGATCGGCAAACCGTTCCTTCCACGGGCGTTCACGTGCCTTGACAGGCGCGCACGCTGGCGAGCCTCATAGGAAAGGGCGGTCCTCCTCGTAGCGCCCCGGCTCCTGGCTGCTTCCGCCATAGGGTGAATAGGCGACATGGAACGGCAAGAAGTGCCGGGCGTTTCCGGCCTCGCCCGCGGCTTCTGCATGGGGCTGGCGCTGTTCTATATCGCTGGCCCGCTCATCATCATGGCCGAGCTGCTGAAGCCGGTCTTCTGGATTCCCGTCTTCGCTCTCTTTCCTGCCTGGCTCGCCGAGTTCGATTCGTTCTTGTTCCGAGATGCGAGGGCGAGCGGCGCGGTTCCAGGCGCCGCCGTTCGGCGCTCTTCACGGCCCCTCGGTCTGCTCGCGCCGGCCGCCGTTTTCCTGCTCGGCGCGTTCTGGATCTATTGCTCGGGCATCGGCGGCTTCACCATCTGCCGATGGGATTACCTGAAGCATAATCTCGTGTTCTCCAGTCTGCTGACCGGGCATCTGCCGATCAAATCGGATTCCGGGAACCCGAACGCCACATTCATCCACTATTACTTCGCCTATTACATTATCCCGGTCAGGATCTACCAGGGCTTGCAGATCCTGATCGGATCGCTCCGGTTCGACCACGTGCTCTTTGCGATCTATTGCCTCGTCCTGTTCGTGGCGCTCCGGGTCATGGCGGCCAGCCAGAAGCTGCCAGCCGCGGGTTTGCTGGCCTTGTTGGCGCTCACCGGCGGGCTGGACTTGGTCGGCCAGGCGCTTCTCGGTCCTGGGCCGAGGATCATCGGGCGGGGCTTCGGCATTCCAGTGTTCTCCGAATGGGACTGGTGGGGCGTCCCGATGGCGCCCCAATCCGCGACCATGAACCTGTTCTTCGCCCCCCAGCATTTCTTTGCCGCGCTCATCGGCACCGCACTCCTCGCCTTTGTCTTCGGTCTGGAGCGTCCGGCGGGCGCCAAGCTCCTGCATGGGTCCGCCGTCATCGCGGCGAGCACGCTCTGGAGCCCCTATGTCGCGGTCGGGCTCGCGGCGGTGTCGCTCGCGGCGGTCCCTGGGCTGCTGCGGGAGGTTGTCGCCGGCTGGCAGGGGGAAGTGCGCCGGGCCCGGCGAGTCGCCCTGCGATTCCCGTTCGCCTGTGCCTTCGTGGCCTTGCTGCTCGTCTTCGCCGTGCTGTTCTATTCCGCTTCGCTCGCGACTTCGCCGCCCACCCTGATCTTTCAGCACCAGTCGCTGGGACCCTGGGTGTTGAGTTTCCTCATCCGCCAGGCTCCCGCCATCGCCGCCCTGACGGCCCTCGCCGTCGAGCGCTTCCGCGGTCGGCCAGCCGGCGAAAACTCCAGGAAGAGCGGCGGCAATCTGCTTTCGGCATTTGCCTTCCTGCTGGTTGCCGAGGCGGTTCTGCTTTGCTTCCAGCATGGCGCCTATGACGACTGGGGCCTGCGCACGACCCTGCCCGTTTCCATCCTGCTGGCTGTCGCTCTCGGCCGTTTCCTGGCGGACTGGCCGGGCAGGACAGGGAAGATCGTCGTGGTCCTGCTGCTTGCGGCTTCGAGCCTGTCGAGCGTGAATGAGTTCGCGCAAAGCCTGGTGCTGCCGCCCCAATGCGCTCCCTATGGCATTTTCAACTGGCGGGACATGGGCAGCCTCATCACGCAATACGAGGGCCGGAGCGATGCGCTGCTCTACCGCCGGCTTACCCGCGAGCCCTGAGCCCGGCCGTCAAACACGGTGAGGGGCTGGATTGATCGGAACGAATGAGTTAAGCATATATTCCGCTGTGGACGATGGACTTGAGCGCCTGCGCCTTCAGTTCAAAGGGTGAGTCAAGATGTCCGAGGACGACCAGAAGACAGGCGAGGCCGGGCATCCGGCCAATCCCGAGAAGCGCGACGTCCTGAAAAAGCTCGGCCGTTTTGCCGCGTACACCGCTCCGGCCACCCTTGTCCTGCTCGGCTATACCGCCGCCACCAAGGAAGGCCTGGCCGTTTCCACATCGCCACCGCCACCGCCGCCGCCATCCCCACCGGGGCCGCCCCCGCCGCCCTAAGCGGGCACGGTCGATTCTGGACACCGCGTCGCGGGGATATTCTTGCGGTCAGGCGTCGGCGCCGGAAAGAGGGAGCCAGAATGTCAGAGGGCGACAAGACGACGAGCGATGGCGAAGGTCCGTCAAAACCCGACAAGCGCGACGCCCTGAAAAAACTCGGCCGCTTCGCCGCCTATACTGCGCCGGCCACCCTCGTTCTGCTCGGCTATACCGCCGCCACCAAGGAGGGCTTGGCTGTTTCCGGATCTCCGCCACCACCACCGCTGTCGCCGCCGCCGCTGCCGCCGACCTGAACGGGAAGCGGCCGGTCCTGTCGCCGGGCGATTGGCTCGGTCATGCCGGGGGTTGCTTGAGCGGGAAAGCGCCCTCGCAGGCGTGAAGCGCGCGGCGCTGGAAAAACATCGGCGCTGAACCGGCCAGCCATGCGTGCCCTCTACTTCCTCGCCCTCGTGGCCGTCGTCTACGTCAACTTCGCGGCCGTGACGCTGGTCATGGCGCGCTGGCTGCCATCCTTCGCGATCGCGCGGGCGGCAGGCATCCTGGGCTTTTGCATCGGCCTGTTCTTCATCGAGCATTTCGTCGGCCTCGGGTCGCTGCAATGGACCCTGCCGATGTTCACGGCAGCGGCGGCCTGGGTGCTGTGGCGGCACCACTCCACCCTGGGGCAGAGACCGTTCATCGAATCGGAAGCGGTGTTCGTGGCCGCGGCCGCCTATGGCCTGGTGTGGAAGCTGGCGTTCCCTGAGATCGTCGAGAGCTACGATCGCCTTTCCGACGTTCATCTGGTGGCCAACTACATGACCGGCCAGCGCCTGCCGCCAGTGGACATGTGGCTGCCCTGGCAACATCTCGACTACTACTACGCCTTCCAGCAATACGCCGGCGCGCTTCTGGGGCGGATCACCGGCCTCTCGGCGGGTGCTGCCTTCAATGTTTCGGCGCCCATCCTCTCCGCCCTCGTCATCGCGCTCGCCTGGGATTTCGCCAGCTGCTTCGGCCTGAAGGCATGGGCGAAGCTGCTGGCCGTTGCCTGCCTCGCGATCGGGGGGACGGGGATTTCGCCGCTCTTCCATCTGATCGCCGCGCCCGATCCGGCAGGGTTCTTCTCGGCGGCCTCGGCGCAAGCGGCGCTGCTGCACAACACGCGTTTCATCGGCTGGTTCGAGGACGCGGTCGCTTCCGAATTCTGGCGCCATCTCACGGCCGGCGCGCCGACGGCAAAGGGACTTCAGCTCCCCATCGAGACGTTCGGCCAGCAATATGCGGTCGGCGGCTTCCACGCGCCCCTCTCCGGCTTCCTCACCTTGTTCCTGGCCCTTGCTTCCATGGCGCGCCTGACCCAGTCGCGCGCCGATGCCCGCCCGCCGCTGGAGTTCCTCCTCGGACTCTCCTTGCCGCTGACGATTTGTTCGAACGCCTGGGTGTTCCCGCTGCAGGCGGTCCTCGTCGGCACATGGAAGCTGTGGGACATTGGCACGTCGCCTCTTCGCCAGTGGTGTGCTTCGCTGGCTGGACTTGCGGCGGGCGTGGCGCTGATCCTGCCGTTTCTGGCGGGATTCGCCTTGCATGGGCACCCGATCGCCCTGACGCGCGTGCAGCCCGACGAGCACAGCCCCTGGGCCCAGTTCCTGATCGTCCATTGGCCGCTGATCGCCGTCGCGGTCCTGGCGCCGTTCGCGGGCAAGTGCAGCAACCAGGCGCTTCGCTTCACCCTGATCTTCCTGCCGCTGCTGGCGGGCAGCGAGCTGCTCAACGCATTCGACGGGGCTTATGGCGGCGATCTCATACGGTTCAATCCCGCCCTGAAGTGGTGGGGCTGGATCTTCACCGGCGGACTGTTCGCCATCTCGACCTGCCTGCTGGCGAGCGAAAGGCGCGCGGTGCGCTGGGCCACGGCCGCCGTCCTGGTGCTGGTGGCATCGATGGTCGTCGACGTCGCCTGCTTCCTGGCTTTTGAGCCGAAGCCCTATTTCGGCAAGCTCGAAGGGGACGGGTTCTACACGGCCGATCCCGCCAATGCGCGGATGCTCAACTACCTGCGGAACGCCGAGCAGGGCCTGGTCCTCGAGAAGGTCTACGACGAGCGCCCGCGGGACACGGGAATCTACGGCAGCCTTTCGGGCCAGCCCGACCTGATCGGGGTACCCTGGATCATGGGGGTGTGGAAGCCCAACCTGACGGAGCTGCCGGGCCTGGTTGCGCAAGTCGAGCAATTCTATCGCGGCGAAAGTCCCTCGCCGCTCGCGTTCCTCAGCGATTATGGCGTCCGCTACGTCGTCTGGTCGGTTCGCGAGAGCGGCGATGGGGCAACCTGGGCCAGGATCGACCGCTCGATCGGCGAAGGCTATCGATGGATGGAGTTCTCGGCGACGCCCGACAAGCATATCGGGCTGTGGATCCGCCGCCAGTAACGCGCCCGCTGATCCTCAGGTCTTCCAGGGTCTGACGCGCAGCTTGATCCTGTGGTCCGGGGAGCCGTCCTTGCCATCGAACCGGACGCCCCGGTAGTAGTGCTTTTGCCAGCGCTGCTGATGGGCCGGGCTGCCGGCCTCCTTGATCTCCCGATTGAACGCAAGCCGCGCCGCATGCCAGCTGCGGTACTCCTCGGCCAGTTCGGGATCGCTCTCGATCGGCCTCACCTCCGGCTGCACGGTTTCGATCATCCCGCGCTCCAGGGGGAAGAAGAACAGGAAGGCCTCGCCCTTTTTCCAGCTCACGTCGATGTTGGGCGCGGTAAATTTCCAGTTCATGGTGAAGGTGTATGGCGACCAGTCGGTCTCGACGATGCCCGAAAGGGCGGTGACGCCGTGCTTCGGCTGATTGAGCGGACCGGTCACGAACAGGTTGATGCCGGGCGGCGACCGGAAGAGGAAAGGCACCGGGAAAGTCAGCACGCCATGACCGAAATGGGTGAGCGGAAGCTCGCCCTCGGAATCATCGCCCTTGATCGCGATGGCTTCGCGGTCGCCGCCGCCGTCCCAGCGCGCCGTGAAGCCGCGCTGGCAGCCGATCTCCCATCCGTGGGAATTCGCGATGTTGAGAGGCAGGCAGCGATAGGCAAAGGCCTCGGGAAGCTGGTCCATCCAGTCCCGGGTGGCCGGCGCCGGGCGGATCTCCGGCGCGGTTTCGCTCGTCCTGTAGGCGATCAGCTTCATCGTCTCGGGATGGTGCATCAGCGTTCGCCCGCGGACCAGTCCATTGCACCAACCCCGGTCAGGTATTTGATCGAACCCGATGCTTTGCCGGCATGGCTTCGCGCCGGCGCTCGCGCTAACTTGCGCCGGTTCTGGCTCTGGCCCCATAAACCGTCGAGGAATGAAACCCACGTCCTTGCAGCAGCTCAGGCCCGATCGGCTCCAAAGGGCGATTGCCGCCCACCGGAAGGGTGATCTCGGCACCGCCGAGCGCCTCTATCTGGAGATCCTCAAGGCCGTGCCGGTCGAATTCAACGCCCTGCATCTGCTGGGCGTGATCCGAGCCCAGCAGCGCCGGCTGGACGAGGCCGAGCGGCTGATCCGCCGCGCGGTCGAGGCCAATCCCATGCATGCCGAGGCCCAGAACAACCTCGGCAACGTCCTCTTCGAGTCCGGCCGTCCGCAGGACGCCATTCCTTGTTTCCGCCAGGCGCTCACCCTCAAGCCGGCCTATCCCGAAGCCCACTACAATCTCGGCAATGCGCTTCGCGATTCGGACGAGCCGGAAGCCGCGATCCGCGCCTTCGAGACGGCCATCGGCCTCAGGCCCGGCTATCGCGACGCGTTCATCAACCTGGCCTCGCTGCTGCGTCGGATGGGCCAGCCGCTGGAGGCGGTGGCTCACCTGAAGCAGATCCTCGCCTCGCGGCCCGACGATGCGGAAGCCTGGAACCTCATGGGTCATGCCCTCGACGAGGCGGGGCGGGGCGCGGAGGCCATCGCCGCCTATGACCGGTCCTTGAGCTTGGCGCCCGGCTCCGCCGGTGCCCATTTCGATCGCATCATGGCCGGCAAGGTGACGGCGGAGGACGGGCTCCTGGCCGGGCTCCAGACCCTGGCCGCCCGGGCGGCGGCGCTGGTGCCTCGCGACCGGGCCATGCTGTATTTCGCCCGCGGCAAGGCCGAGGAGGATCTGGGCCGCTATGACAAGGCCTTCGCCGATCTGGCGGAAGGCAACCGGGTGAAGCGCGGCCTGGTCACTTATGACGAAGCCGCCGAGGCCGAGGGCGCCGAGCGCGTCCGCGCGGCCTATACGAGCGCCCTGATGCAGGACAAGGCGGGCCTGGGCGCAGACTCCGATCTGCCGATCTTCGTCCTCGGCTTTCCCCGTTCGGGCACGACCCTGGTGGAGCAGATCCTGGCCAGCCACCCCATGGTGCACGGCGCCGGCGAGCTCAAACTGGTGCCGAGGCTGGTGCGGAACTTCGCCGCCGAAGCCGGCATTGCCGTAACCTATCCCGAGGCGATCGGTGAGCTCGACGGCAGCGGCCTTCACCGGCTGGGCGAACGCTATATCGAGCGCGTCCGCAAGCTGGCGCCAGCGGCGGCCCACATCACCGACAAGCTGCCTGGAAACTACCTGCATCTCGGATTCATCCGCCTGATCCTCCCCCGGGCGAAGGTCCTGCATGTGAGGCGCGATCCGCTCGACGCTTGCGTTTCCTGTTTCTCCCGCAGCTTCGGGGAGGAGCTCAATTTCGTCTACGACCTCGGCGAGCTCGGCCGGGCCTATCGCCGCTACGCCATGCTGATGGACCACTGGCGCCAGGTCCTGCCGGCGAACTCCATGCTGGAGGTCCGCTATGAGGACGTGGTCGAGGACCTGGAGGGCCAGGCCCGGCGCATCCTCGACTATCTGGGCCTGCCCTGGGATCCGCGCTGTCTCGACTTCCACCGGACCGAGCGCGCGGTCCAGACCGCAAGCGTTTCCCAGGTGCGCCAGCCGATCTTCCGCTCCTCGCTCGCCCGCTGGCGGCGCTATGAGAAGCATCTCGGTCCCTTGCAGGCCGCCCTCGCCGGCGAGGCGGCAGCATGATCCTCGTGCGCGACTCTTCCGCGGAGCCCCGTCGATGGCCGGCCTAGCGGCCCTGCAGCAGGGGCTCGCCGCCCATAGCCGCGGCGATCTGGCGACGGCCGAGCGCCTGTACCGCCAGCATCTCGCCGCCGCGCCCGACGATTTCGATGCGCTCCACATGCTGGGCGTCGCCTGCGCCCAGCAGCGCAAATACCCCGAGGCCGAGCGGTTGATCCGCCGGGCCCTGGAAGTGCGGCCGGTCAGCGCGGAGGCCCATGGCAACCTGGGCCGGTTGCTGATCGAGGCGGATCGGCCCCGGGACGCGGTCGCGAGCCTGAGGCGCGTGGTCGCCCTCAGCCCCCGGAATGCGGAGGGGCACTACAACCTGGGCATCGCGCTGCGCCGGCTGGGGCAGCCCGGGGAAGCGACGGCGAGCTTCGAGGCGGCGCTGCGCCTGCAGCCCGATCACAGTCTCGCCCTGTTCAACTATGCCGACACGCTGTGCGAGATCGACCGCCACGCCGAGGCGATCGCCTACCTGGACCGGCTGGAGCGCTTGAAGCCCAACGACCCGGCGACCCTCACCCTCAAGGGCCGGGCCTACCAGGAGACCGGCGCGCTCGACGAGGCGCGGGCCCTCTTCGCGCGGGCCGTCGCCCACCCGCCGGTGCTGGCCGCGGCCTGGTTCGATCTCACCTCCGCCGGCGAATTGACGCCCGACCAGTTGGCCCGGCTGGCAACCCTGGCCGCCGACAAGCGCCAGCCGGCAGCGGACCGGGCCGTGCTGCTGTTCGCGCTCGGGAAAGCCTATGAGGATCTCAAGCGCTTCGACGAGGCTTTCGCCTGCTTCCTCGAGGGCAATCGCCTGAAGCGCAGCCTCGGCGCCTATGACGAGCCGGCGCTGCTGGCGCGGGTCGCGCGGCTGAAACAGGGCTTCACGCGCGAGCTCATGCAAGCGCGCGCCGGCGAGGGCAGCGATTCCGAGCTGCCCATTTTCGTCGTCGGCTATCCGCGTTCCGGCACCACGCTCGCGGAGCAGATCGTCGCCAGCCATCCCCTTGTGCATGGCGCCGGCGAGCGCGACTACATCGGCGAGATCGCCTCGGCGCTCCATGCGCCAGGCAGTACGAGCGTCGGTTTTCCCGAATGCCTGCCGCTGCTGCCGCCCGGAATTTTGCGCCAGGCGGGCGATGCCTATGTGGCGCGCCTGCAAGCCCTGGCGCCGGCGGCGCCGCGCATCACCGACAAGTTCCCGCTCAACTACTATTTCCTGGGGCTCATCCGCCTGATCCTGCCGCGCGCCCGCATCCTGCATGTGCGGCGCGAGCCCATGGACAGCTGCCTGTCCTGTTTCGCGACCCATTTCTCGGCCGATCTCGCCTTCAGCTATGATCTCGCCGAGCTGGGGCGCAACTACCGCCTCTATCTCGACATGATGGAACTGTGGCGCCGCGTGCTGCCGGAAGGAGCCATGTTGGAAATCGACTATGAGTCGGTCGTCGGCGACCTGGAAGGCCAGGCCCGGCGCATCATCGACTATTGCGGCCTTCCCTGGGACGAGCGCTGCCTTGCCTTCCACCAAACCCGGCGCTCGGTCCGGACCGCGAGCATCGTCCAGGTACGCCAGCCGATCTACCGCTCCTCGCTCGCGCGCTGGCGGCGCTACGAGAAGCATCTCGGTCCGCTGGCCGAGGCGCTGAAGCCGGCGGCATCCGGCGCCGGCAGGGCGGAGGCCTGATCGACCATGGCCGCCGATCTCGATTTCGATGCCCACCGGTTCCAGACCGCTGCCGCCCATTATCTGCAGGGCCGCCCGCCTTACGCCCGGACCCTGATGCGCCGGATCGTCCAGTTCTGCGGGCTGGACGGCTCCCAGCGCCTGCTCGATCTCGGTTGCGGGCCGGGCCAGATCACCTTCGCGCTTGCCCCCTATGTGCGCGAAGCGGTCGGCATCGATCCCGAGCCCGCGATGCTGGCGCTCGCGCGCGGCCGGACCGGGGCGCCGGCCAATGCGCGTTTCGTCGAAGGCAGCTCCAACGATCTCGGTCCGGCGCTCGGGCGCTTCGACGCGGTGACGATCGGGCGCGCCTTCCACTGGATGAACCGGGCCGAGACTCTTGCCCGCCTCGATCCGATGATCGAGACGGGCGGCGCGGTGCTGCTGCTCAGCACCGAGATCCCCGAACTGCCCCAGAACGCCTGGTACAGGGCCTATCGGGAGGTGACCGAGCCTTACGCCAACCAGGATCCCGATCGGATCCGGCGCAAGTCCGCCGACTGGGCCAAGGACGAGGCGGTGCTGCTTGCCTCGCCCTTCGACCGGCTGGAGCGCATCGTCGTCATGGAGCGCCATGAGACGCCTGTCGAATCTTTGGTCGACCGGGCGCTTTCCACCTCGAGCATGACGCGCGCCAAGCTGGCCGGGCAGGCGGACGACCTGGCGAACAAGCTGCGGGCGGCCCTGACGCCGTTCGCCGCCGGGGGCAGGATCGCGGAGCAGGTAGAATCCGAGGCGCTCATCGCCCGGCGTGGCAGCGAGGCCGATTAGACGGATGGGCGGATGCTGAAGTTCTGGGCAGAGATGGCGGCGCCCGACTTCGCCCGGCTGGACGTCCGGACCGTGGCCATCTTGCCGGTGGCCGCAACCGAGCAGCATGGCGCCCATTTGCCCGCCGGCACCGATGCCATGATTCTGGACGGAATACTCGCCGCCGCCGCAGCGGCAGGCGGATCGGCTCGCGCCATCGTGCTGCCGACCCAGGCCATCGGCTGGTCGAGCGAGCATGGCGATCTTCCCGGCATGCTGTCCCTGGAGCCGGAGCTCCTGGCGGCCGGCTGGGTCGCCCTCGGCCGGCAGGTCACGCGCGCAGGCTTGAAGCGCCTGCTCATCCTCAACAGCCATGGCGGCAATCCCCCGGCGATCGCGCTTTCCGCCATGCGCCTCAGGAGCGATTCGGGTTTGCTCGCGGTCCAGGCCCATTGGGAGGACCTAGCGGAGCCGCAGGCCTTGAAGCCCGAGGGTGCGCCGGCGGAAGACTGGCATGCCGGCTGGATCGAGACCTCGGTCATGCTGCATCTGCGCCCCGATCTGGTGCGCATGGAGCAGGCCGCGCCGGGCAAGCTCCGTCACCCCGAGGGGCTGCCGCCTTCAGGCCAAGCGCCCTGGGCCTGGATGACCACCGATCTCAGCCCCAGCGGCGTCATCGGCGATCCGACATTGGCAACGGCGGCGCTCGGCGCCAGTCTCGTCGCCCGCGCGGTCGAGGGCCTGAGCCAGCTGGTCGAGCGGATCGCGGCAACCGACTGGCCGCCCGGAAAGGCGCCAGGCAGGTAGACTCGAGGCCCCCCGGCGAACGCGGAACCGAAGCAGGTGGGCGCTGAGTTCCTATTCGTCGGGCACGGCGCAAAGCCGATGGCGGACCATCCAGCGGCCGAGCCCATCGCCCGCCGTGAGACAGGCGAAGGGGACGGCGAGCGCGCAAGCGGCAAGGGTCGGCACGGCCCAGGGAATGGCGCCGGGCGCAAGCAGGGCGAGGCCGGCGGCGAAGAACGCACCAAACAGCATCTGGGGCAGAAGGCCGCGCGCGGCCTCGCCAACCGGCAGTCGCCGGCCTTGGCGGTTCTGAGCCTCCCAGGCCACCCGGCGGCCGAAGATGAGTCCGGCGACGAACAAGGCCTGGGCGATCATCATCAGGGGGCCGAGCAGAATCCAAAACAGCATGTCGACCAAAGTACCGGCAAGGAGCCGCAGGCCGCCGCCGTAGCGCTTGCGCTCAGCGGGCTGCAGCAACACATCCAGCACCCCCAGAAGGCGTGGGGCGAAGCCGATGCCGAGCATGCCGAAATAGAGAGCGAAGCCCAGGGCCGTGGGCGCCAATGCGGCTGGCGCCGGGGCGATGGTCGAACCGGCGTTCGATGAACCAAGCAACGCCCAGGCGAGGCCCGCCGCCAGCATGAGCACCCAGAAGGGCGCACCCAGATACATCATGATCGCGCTTGTCAGCTGAAAGCGGCCCATGGCAGTGAAGCCGGGGCGGGCAACCAGCCGGAAGTACTGCATGTTGCCCTGGCACCAGCGCAGGTCGCGCTTGATGAAGTCGGGCAGGCTGGGCGGATTTTCCTCCCAGCTCTCGAATTCATCGGCGATGACGCGGACCTCATAGCCGGCACTCACCATCAGCGCCGCCTCTACCTGGTCATGGCTAAGGACATGGCCGCCCAGGGGCGGCCGCCCCGCCAGCATGGGAAGCCGGCAATGCGTGACGAACGGCTCCAGACGTATGATCGCGTTGTGGCCCCAATAGGGGCCGCTCGGCCCCTGCCACCAGGCGATGCCCACGGTGTGGGTGCGCATGCCGTGGCGCATGCCGAACTGGAAGATCCGGGTGAAGGCGCTGTCGGAAGGCTGGCCCACGACCAGGGTCTGGAGGATGCCGAGCCTGGGATTGGCCTGCATCACCCGGACCACCCGGAGGATCGCGGCGGCCGACATCAGGCTGTCGGCGTCGAGCACCAGCATGTGGTCGTACTGCCCCCGCGTGCGTTCCGCGAATTCCCGGATGTTGCCGGCCTTGAAGCCGGTGTTGGCCGGGCGCCTCCGGTAGACGAGGAACCCTGGGCGCGGGTGCCGCTGCCTGATCGCGGCGAAGGCCTTCTCCTCGGCGGCTGAGACCTCGGACCTGCTGCTGTCGCTCAAGACATGGAAGGAAAAGCTGCTGCCCCAGTGCGTCGCCTCGATGCCCGCCGCCATGGCCTCGAGCCGGGCGAAGACCCGCTCCACATCCTCGTGGCGCAGCGCGATGCAGATCGCGGTGCGGCTCGTGATCCGGCTATCCATGGGTGTGGCGGCGAGGGCGGGATTGGTGTAGCGGGCCGGGTCGCGGGCGAGGCGCAGGATCGAAAATCCGATCACCGCGTTCCAGAATCCCATGAGCGTCCAGGGCAGCCCGGCGAGGAATAGGATCAGGATCGCGACCTCCGGCCAGGACCAGCCTGCGTAACCCAACAGCCGCGTCATGACCGCGCCCAAAGCCAGCCAGCTCGCACCGTTGAGGGCGAAGACCAGGAGCCTTCGCCGCCAGAGCGGCTCTTCGCTGCGGCCGTCGCTCAGTCGGCCGGCCGGGACAAACACTTCGCTCATCACCTATCCGTTACAGTGGTTCCACGCCGGCCGGCTATAAATAGTTCGTGAGGCAAGCGAGAGGAATGGGCGGTGGATGTGGATGGACTGTATGGCGAGGCCTTGGCCTTGTGGATGGTGGCACCAGGCCAGGCCGAGATCAGGCCTGCAAGGGCGCCGGCACCTCGGCCCGGTTACATCCGGGTACGGGCTTTGGTCAGCGGCATCAGCCGCGGCACCGAGTCCCTGGTGTTCCGTGGCCTGGTGCCCAAAAGCGAATGGAAGCGCATGCGCTGTCCATTTCAGGAGGGCGAGTTCTGGTTCCCGTTGAAATACGGCTATGCCGTCGCCGGCGTGATCGAGGAAGGATCGGAGTCTCGGATCGGCCAGCGCGTCTTTTGCATGCATCCCCACCAGACCCGCTTCACGGTACCTCCTTTGGCCGCCTACCCGTTGCCCGAGGACTTGCCGACGGAGCGCGCGGTCCTCGCACCCCAGATGGAGACGGCGCTCAACGCCTGCTGGGATGGAGCGCCGCGGCTCGGCGACAGGATCGCCGTGGTCGGCGCAGGCGTCATCGGCTGTCTCATCGCCTATCTCGCGGCAAGGCTTCCGGGCACGTCCGTCACCCTGATCGATCGCGAGCCGTCACGCGCGGCCGTCGCCGCTACCCTCGGCGCGGCCTTTGCCCTGCCGAACGACGAATTGCCCCATAACTGCGATCTCGTATTCCACGCCTCGGGAAACGCCGAAGGCCTCGGTCTGGCACTCACCCTCGCCGGGTTCGAGGGCACCGTGATCGAACTCAGCTGGTACGGCAGCAAATCCGTGCCGGTCCCTCTCGGACTTGACTTCCATAGCCAGCGCCTGACGCTGCGCAGTTCCCAGGTCGGATCGCTACCCCTGCATCGGCGTCAGCGCTGGGACCCTCCGCGCCGGATGGAGCTTGCCATCTCGCTCCTGGCCGATGCCAGGCTCGATGCCCTCATCAGCGGCGCGACGCCGTTCGAGGAGTTGCCGGGCGAGCTGCCGCGAATCCTCGGCCAGCCCGGCCCACTCTGCCATCTCGTGCGCTATTCCACCGATTGAGGAGTCTTCATGTACGCCGTCGAAGTCCGCGACCACATCATGATCGCCCACAGTCTTCCGGGCCGGGTCTTCGGTCCCGCCCAGCGCCTCCACGGCGCGACCTTCGTGGTCGACGTGGCGTTCTTCCGGGAGCAACTCGATCCCGACAATCTCGTCGTCGACATCGGCCGCGCCCAGCAGGTGCTGCGCGAGCTATTGGAACCCCTCAACTACGCCAACCTCGACGAGCATCCGGTTCTCGCCGGGCAGATCACCACCAGCGAACATCTGGCGCGCCACCTGTTCGAGAGCATGGCCGACGCCATCCGGGCCGGGCGCCTCGGGTCGCACGCCGGCGGGCTCGACCGCATGCGCGTTACCATGCGCGAGTCCCATGTCGCCCGGGCCTGGTACGAGGCGCCGCTTGGCGGCTGACCTCAGCTTCGCGGTCCCCGGCGATCTGGCGACCCTCACCGGCGGCTACGTCTATGACCGGCGCCTCGCGGCGGAGCTGACCCGCGCCGGCTGGTCGATCGATGTTCTTGGCTGGGCGCCAAGTTTCCCCCATCCCACCGCCGCCGACCGAACGGGCGCAGCGGCGAGCCTCGCGGCGCTGCCCGATGGCAGCGTCGTTCTCATCGACGGCCTGGCTTTCGGCGCCCTGCCGGAATTGGCCGAAGCCGAGGCCCATCGGCTGCGGCTCGTGGCGCTGGTCCATCATCCGCTCGCTCTCGAGCCGGAACTGCCGGTGGAAGAGCGCGCCCGCCTGAAGCAATCGGAACAGCGCGCCCTGGCGGCGGCGCTAGGCGTGATCGCCACCAGCGAGACGACGGCCGAGATGCTGATCGAGGACTACGGCGTGGCGCCCGACCGTCTCGCGGTGGCGAAACCGGGCACCGACCCGGCGCCTTTCGCCCACGGCTCAAGCCCCGGTGCGCAGGGTCCGCATATCCTTTCGGTCGGAACGCTGACCCCGCGCAAGGGCTACGATCTGCTGATCGAGGCCCTTGCGCGCATCTCCGACTTGAGCTGGAGCTGCAGCATCGCTGGCAGCCTGACGCGCTCGCCGGAGACGACGTCGGCCTTGCGCGCTTCCATCGCGGCCAACCGCCTCGGCGAACGCATCCGGCTTCTGGGGGAAACGGCCGATCTCGGCGCGCTCTACGACAGCGCCGACCTCTTCGCATTGGCCAGCCGGCATGAAGGCTATGGCATGGTCTTCGCCGAGGCGCTTCAGCGCGGCCTGCCGGTGATCGGCACCATGGCCGGCGCCATTCCCGAAGTCGTGCCGCCCGCAGCGGGACTCCTGGTGCCGCCGGACGACGCCAGGTCGCTGGCAGACGCCTTGCGCCAGGTGGTGGCCGATGCCGCCACGCGCCGGCGCCTCGCCGCGGGTGCCCGCGCCGCGGCCGAGACCCTGCCGCGCTGGCCGGAAACGGCGGCGAAAGTCGCGGGCCTGCTGCGAACGGTCGCCGCCGCGCGCGGGTCTTTCAGGCCGACGCTGTCTTCCTGATCAACGCGCAGTCGAAAAGCGCATCCGCGCCGAGGCGATGCAGAGTGACCTTGGGGCGCAACGCCTCGTCCAGGCGATCGATGGGCGGCAACGCGATGCCCATCACGCCCGAGCCGATGAGGATCGGCGCCACGGCGATATGCAGCCGATCGATGGCGCCGGCCGCGAGGAAGGATGAAAGCGTGTCGGCCCCGCCCTCGATCAGCAGGCGCTTCAGGCCCCGGTCCGCCATGGCGCGGACGATGGCATGGGGATCGATCCGTCCGGCTTTGGCCGGCAGGGTGACGGCGACCACGCGTTGCGGCCGGGGAAGATCGGCCGCCTGGATCGCATAGACCGGCGCGCCGGCATCCTCTAGCAGCCTCGCCCTTGCCGGCAGGCGCCCTTTGGGATCGATGACGACCCGGGCCGGATTCCGACCCTGAACGTGGCGGACGGTGAGGCGCGGATCGTCGGCGAGCACGGTGCCGATGCCGACCACCACGGCATCCACCAGGGCCCGCAGGCGATGGAGATGGACGATGGTCTCGGGGCCGTTGACGTAGTGTGAATGGCCCGTCGCCGTGGCGATGCGCCCATCGATGGACTGGCCGAGCTGCCCGACGACGAAGGCGGGCGCGGCCCGGCCGAGAGCAATGGGCGCATAGAGCCGCCAGAACGGGTCATCGGGGGCTTGGCCCTCGTCCCGTCCCGACATGGCCAGCGCCAGGAGCCGGGGCCAGAGTTCCTGTTCCCGGGTTGCATCCGGGCCCTGCTCTGGCGGGGGATCGTTCACCTTCACCTCACATAGAATTGTCCCAGAGGCAAATTGGCTTCCTCCCATGTAACAGGCAAGGTGCCCTGAACCCGCGAGGAGGACATTTCAGCGTGAACAAACCCTGGGCGAGCCTGCAGCGACTGTTCGCGGATACCGGTGCGATCGCCGTGGACCGCGCCCTGGCAGAGCTCCGCGCCGGGCGTCCCGTCATCCTGGAAGGGCCCGGCGCGAAGGTGATGGCGGCCGCCATCGACGACGTCTCGCCTGCCCTTTACGAAGCCTTCGCCGGCGCCCGGGGCAGGCTGGCCCTGACGGCGGCCCGGGCGCGAGCCCTTGGCATCGAAGCCGATTGCCCCATCGCGCTCCCGCTTGCCGGCGTCGGCCACGGTACGGCGCTCAGCCTCGCCGGCGGGGTTGAGGCGAGGACCCCTGAACTGTGGACCGCAGCCGAAGGCGCGGCTAGGGCGGCCATTGCGCTATGCAAGCAGGCCTTGCTGTTGCCCGCGGCCGTGGTCGCGAGCGGCGGCTTCCCCGACGAGGCCGCGCATGGGATTCACCGTCTGTCCCTGGCCGATGTCGAGGGCCTGGCCAGGGGCGATGAACACGGCCTGGAAATCGTCTCCCGCGCCCGGGTTCCCCTGCTGGACAGCGCCGAGACGAGCTTCGTCGTGTTCCGTGGCGGGCCGGGCCAACGCGACCAGGTGGCGATCGTGGTCGGCGAGCCCGATCTTTCGAGCCCCGTCCTGCTGCGTCTCCACTCGGCCTGTCTCACCGGCGACCTCTTCGGCTCCATCCGCTGCGACTGCGGCGATCAGTTGCGCAAGGCCATCGCCTGCATCGCCGAAGCGGGCGGCGGCGTGCTGCTTTATCTCGACCAGGAAGGGCGCGGCACGGGAATCCGCAACAAGATGCGCGCCTATGCCCTCCAGGACTGGGGCTTCGACACGATCGACGCCGACGGGATCCTGGGCTTCGGGGCCGACGAGCGGCGCTACGAATTCGCGGCGGTCATGCTGCTGAAGCTGGGCATCCGGCGGGTTCGCCTCCTGACCAACAATCCCGGCCGGGCGGAAGCGCTCGCCCGCGCCGGCATCGAAGTCGCGGGCCGCCGGCCCCTGGTGGGCGCGGTCACGGCCGAGAACATCCGCTACCTGACGGCCAAGGCCCGGCGCGCGGGCCATCTCCTGGAAGACACCGAGCCGCCGGCTCACCGGGCGGAGAGCGCCTGAGGGCCTCTCGGCGGGGCGGCGCCGGCTCGCCGGCTTCTTCCCGGCGGGCCTTTCTTTCGCCTAGTTCTGAATCCGCCGGGTGTGGCCGCCGTCGACGACGTAGTTGGCGCCGTTGACGTAGCTCGCCATGGGGCTCGCCAGGAAAGCGACCACATTGGCGATCTCCTCGGGCTTGCCCAGGCGGCGCATGGCGTTTTCCTCCACCACTGAGCGGAAGGCCTCCGGGTGGTTCTTCTCCACGTCATTCCAGTAGCCGCCGGGAAAATAGATCGGGCCCGGGCTGACCGCATTGATCCGGATGCCCTTCTTGCCGACCTTGCGGGAGAGGGATTTCATGTAGAAGAGCAGCGCCGCCTTCATGGCGCCATAGGCCGATTCACCATAGCCGTAATCCTCCACGCCGGAGATCGAGGCGATGGTGACGATGGCCGCGCCGTCCGACTTCTCCAGGAAGGGCATCGCGGCGTTGGCGCCGGTGAACATATGCATGACATCAATGTCGAAGCCCTTCTTGAATTCCTCGGGCGTGGTGTTGGCCGCCAGGGCGCTTGCGTTGGCGACGAACACGTCGAGCCCGCCGAGCGCCTTGGCGCCATCGGCGATCCAGGCTTCCAGCGCCTTCGGATCGGCGACGTCGACGGCCCGGGCGAAGACCTTGGCGCCCTTGGCTTCCAAGGCGCGGGCCGTCTCCGCCACTTGTTTCGCGTTGCGCGAACAGATGGCGAGCGAACAGCCCTCGGCCACGAAGCGCTCGGCGATGGCAAGCCCGATGCCGCGGGTCGATCCGGTGACGAAGACTTTGCGGCCCTTCAGTTGCAGATCCATGGTGGCAGTTTCCTCCGATCTCGAAGAATGGAACAAGAAAAACGCGGGAAAACTCGCGGAAGCATTGCCGGCGGCTGGGCGATTCTATGGCCGCCCTGTCGACTTGAGGCAAACGAGAACGGCGCGCCGGAGACGCCCGGTGCCGCCTCCCCCGGGGCTTTCAACGCACACCGATTACGCCGCTTCGACCACGCGCAAGCGTCCCTGGCGCGGCTTGCGTGGCGTCGGTCTGACGATGATCTCCACGTCTCGGCCAAGCGAGGTGAGCCAGCTTGCGAGTCGGTCTATCGTAACGCTTTCCATGCGGCCGCGGAGCACCTTGGAGAGCGTCGGCTGATCCGTGCCGCAAAGCAGCGCGGCTTGCTGCTGCGTCAGTTTGCGCCGTGCGACCGTGGCCTTGATGGCGACAATCAAATTGCTTTTGGCGGTGAGTTCCGCCGCCTCGCTTGGCGTGAAACCGATATCGGCAAACACGTTGCCGCTGCTTTTCTCGACGCGAATTTTGGCCATAGTCAGTCCTCGGTATCTTGTTCTTGCGCACGGCGCAAGCGAGCTGCGATCAACTCGGCATCGGGCTTCGGCAAGCCGATCCCGGACTTGGATTTTTTCATGAAGGCATGGAGCACATAGATCGCCTTGATAAGATTGACGACGTACATGACCCGATAGGCATTCCGTTCGAACCTCTCGCGCAGCTCACAAACACCGGCCCCGAACTGTGGCAGCGGCTTCATGTCAAGCGGAGACATGCCCCGTTGCAGCTCAAACAACCTTGAACCGAAGGAAGCCTTCACTTCGCTTGGCATTGACGAAAGATCGTCCTTGCTTCCGCCGATCCAGGCAATCGGCCGAACCAATGGCAGGCCTGCTTGCTTCGCCTTCCCGGCCCGGCTTCGCCGCTCAGGCTTCCGCATCATGCCAATATGGTAAATTTACCATAGACCGTCAAGCGCTGTACCGATGGCGAGGGTGACTAGCAAGAGAGCGCAACGATATCGGCGGATCCTGCGTCAGCCGCGGCCGACACGGACCGGCGGCTTGCGATCCCGCCAGGGCATGGCGCGCTCCAGTTCGGCGCCGAGCTGGATCAACAGATGGTCCTCGCCCGGCCGCGCGCCCAGCTGGACGCCGATGGGCAGGCCGTTCGTGTGCATCCCCAAGGGCAGCGACATGGCCGGCTGGCCGGTCACGTTATAGAGCACCATGAACTGCTGAAAGGCTTCCTCCCGGGTGATAAATTCCTCAGGCGGCAGGTCGACGTTCATGTTGAAAAACCCGAGCTTGGGGGCCGTCTGGGCCGTCGTCGGCGTCAGCCAGATATCGTATTTGGCGAAGAAGGCGCCGGTGGCGCGCCGCGTCTTGTTCATGAAGGCGAGGGAGTCGAGAAAGCTGTAGTGGGACACGCTTCTGGCGTATTCGTAGAAGCGCAGCGTGCCCGCCTCGACCGTGTCGGGGCCGACCTTGCGGCCGGTCTTCTCGCCATAGGCGTCGAGCCGCCGGTCGAAGGCGAAGAACCAGATGCCCATGCAGACGCGATCGAGGGCCGGAAGGTCGATCTCGGGCGCGGCCTCGCTGACGCGATGGCCGAGCTTCGCCAGCGCCTTGGCCGTCTTCTTCACCGTGGCGGCGATTTCCGGATCGACCGGCGCGTCCATCAACGGCGTGGCCGACCAGGCGATCCGGAGCGGCTCGCCGGAGGGACGCAGGTATCTGGCGTAGGCCTTGGGCGGCGCCTTGATGACGAAGGGGTCGCCAGGCTGGGGTATGGCGAGGCAGTCGAGCATGGCCGCGGTATCGCGCATGGTCTTGGTCTGGACGAAATTCATCGCCATGCCATAGCCCCACTCGTCGTAAAGCGGGCCCGAGGAGATGCGCGCGCGGGACGGCTTCAGGCCGATGCCGCCGCACCAGGCGGCGGGCCCCCGGATCGAGCCGCCGATGTCGGAGCCATGGGCGATGGGAACGATTCCGGCCGAGACCGCGGCCGCACCCCCGCCGGTCGAACCGTTGGCCGAATGGCCGAGCTTCCAGGGCGTCGACGTAGCGCCGTAGAGCAGGTTCTCCGAGGAGCTCGCCATGGAATATTCCGGCGTGTTGGTGCGCCCCAGGATGTTGACGCCCGAGGCCTTCAGAAGGGTGGCGAAGTTGCTATCGACCTCGCCGGTCAAGCCCTGGCAGAGGCGGCTGCCGAACTCGGTCTTGCGGCCCTTCAGATGCGGCCCCACGTCCTTGATGAGGAAGGGCACGCCGCGGAACGGGCCGCGGCCGAGGCTCTTGGCATCGAGGCCAGCGATCCGGTCGTCATAGATCTCGATGACGGCGTTGAGCTTCGGATTAACCGCCTCGATGGCGGCAAGCGCGGTCGCTGCCAGCTCGCGCGGGCTCGTCTCCTTGCGTTCGACCAGCCGTGCGAGGCCGAGCGCATCGTAGCCTGCGTATTCATCGAGGTTCATCGGCTCGCTCCCATCTTATGGACGCATCGCTCAAAGCGGATGCAGGCAGGCATGCTTGCGTCCCGGACCCGCCGCCAGCAGAGGCGGCGGATCGGCGCGGCATTCCTTGCCGGCCCGTTCGCAGCGCGGCGCGAAGGCGCAGCCCGGCGGCGGATTGAGGGCGCTCGGGATTTCGCCGCTGACCGGCTGCAGGCGTCCGCGCAGCTTCGGATCGGTCGAGGGAACAGAATCGAGCAGCCCGCGAGTATAGGGATGATAGGGGGCCGCGAACACGCGGTCGACCGGGCCTTCCTCGACCACGCGCCCCAGATACATGACCAATACCCGGTCGGCGATGTTCTCCACCGTCGCCAGGTTGTGGGAAATGAACAGATAACTGAGGTTTAGGTTCTTCTGGAGCTCCTGGAGCAGGTTCAACACCTGGGCCTGGACAGAAACGTCGAGAGCGGCCGTGGGCTCGTCCAGGATCAGGAGCTTCGGCTCCAGAGCCAGCGCCCGGGCGATGGCGATGCGCTGGCGCTGGCCGCCGGAGAATTCGTGGGGATAGCGGGTCAGATGCTCGGCGCCCAGACCGACCTCGTCCAGGTGCTTCACCACGCGATCGGTCAGCGCCCGGCCCCTGAGGCCATAGGCCGTGACCAGGGGTTCGCCCACGATGTTGCGGATGCGCATGCGGGGATCGAGGGAGGAATAGGGATTCTGGAACACGATGGAAAGCCTCTGGCGCCAAGCCTTCTCGGCTTTATCGGTGCCGCCCTCGAGATCCACGCCTTCGAAATGCACGCGCCCGCCGTCGGGCCGGATGAGGCGCAGCAGAGAGAGCGCCACCGTGGTCTTGCCGCAGCCGGACTCGCCGACGAGCGCCAGGGTTTCTCCCGCGCCTACCGCGAAGCTGACATCCTCGACCGCGCGGATGAGGCCATGGCGCGTCGCGAAGTGCTTGGTCAGATGCTCGACGGAAAGAAGCACGGTCATGAGGCGAGGGAGCCGGCAGGGGCGGCAGCATCGGCGCCGGCCGGTGGAGGAAGCGGAAAGTGACAGGCGACCGTCCGGCCGCCGGCGGTTGCCTGCGAGGCCGGGTCGTCGACGGCGCAGCGCGGCTGCGCGAAGGGGCAGCGCGGGTGGAAGGCGCAGCCGGGCGGCGGCGCCGCCATGTTGGGAACCGTCCCCGGAATCTGGGTCAGGACCGTGCGCCCGCGCCCCAGCATCGGCACGGCGCGCAGCAGGCTCGCCGTATAGGGATGGGCCGCGCTCGCGAACAGCGCGTCGACCGGGCCCGATTCCACCACGCGGCCGGCATACATCACCGCCAGCCTGTCGCAGAGGCTGCCGACCACGCCCAGATCATGGGTGATGAAGAGCACCGTCAGACCATGGACCCGGGCGAGATCGCGCAGCAGCACGATGACCTGGGCCTGGATGGTGACGTCGAGGGCCGTGGTGGGCTCGTCGGCAATTAGCAGCTTCGGCTGGCAGGAGAGCGCCATGGCGATCATGACCCGCTGCAGCTGGCCGCCCGATACCTGGTGCGGATACTTGTGCATGGCGAGCGCCGGGTCGGCGATGCGCACCTCGGTGAGTGCCTCCACGGCGGCGCGCTCGGCGGCGGCGCGCGCCAGGCCGCGCACGCTCGCCAGCGCGTCGGTCAGCTGCCGGCCGATGGTGAAGAACGGGTTGAGGGCCTTGCCCGGGTTCTGGAAGATCATCGCGGCCACCCCGCCGCGCAGGCGTTCGTTGGCGGGCTCGGAGGCGCCCACGACCTCGTGGCCGTCCAGCCGGACGCTGCCGGTGACGCGGCCGGGCGGCGGGACGAGGCCAAGACAGGCAAGCGCCGTCATCGACTTGCCGCTGCCGGATTCCCCCACCAGCCCCATCACCTCGCCCTTGATGACGGAAAGGTCGCAGCCGCGGACGGCCTTCACGGTGCGTTCGAGGCTGGGAAACTCGATGCGAAGATCGACGATCTCGAGGAGGTTGTCGCTCACGCCTCTTCACCCGATGGCGGCAGGCGGCGAATCACGATGATCAGTGACTCGACTGGTGCTTGGGATCGAGAATGTCGCGGATGCCGTCGCCCACCAGGTTGACCGCCAGGACGGTGACGAAGATCGCGAGGCCCGGAAAGGCCACCGTCCACCAGTCATCCAGGAACCGGTCGCGGGAGAGTGCCGCCATCAGCCCCCATTCCGGGGTCGGCGGCTGGGCGCCGATGCCGATGAAGCTCAGGGAGGCGGCGGCGAGAATGGCATAGCCGAAGTCCATCGAGCCCTGGACGACGATGGGGGTCATGGAATTGGGCAGCGCGTGGCGCAGCATGATGCGGGCACTGCTCACCCCCATGGCCCGGGCCGCCGCGATGTAGAGCTCGCTGTTGACCCGCATCACGGCGCCGCGAACGATGCGCGAGTACCAGGGGAACCAGGACACGGCGAGCGCCATCATGGCGTTGGTGAGCCCGGTGCCGAGCGAAGCGGTTATGGCGATGGGCAGCAGCAGCGGCGGGAAGGCGAGGAACACGTCGGAGATGCGCATCAGCGCCGTGTCGAGGCGCCCGCCGAAATAGCCGGAGAGAAGCCCGATGGGAACCCCGATGGCGATCGCGAGCCCGATGACCACCACGCCGACCATGAGAGAGGTGCGCGCGCCGTAGAGGACCTGGGAGAAGATGTCCTGGCCAAGCTCGTTGGCACCCATCAGATGGGCAAGACAGGGCGGGCTCAGCTTGTCGGCGAAGTTGATGGCAATGGGATCGTAGGGTGCGATGAGCGGCGCGAAGATCGCCGCCAGCACGATGGCGAGGAACAGGGTCGCGCCCACCACGAAGAGCACGTTTTGTCCGGCGAAGTGCAGCGCCCGGGCCGCGAAGGTAACCTTGCGCGGGAGGGCGACGTCGAGGTTGAGAGCTTCGGCTGTCATGCGCGGCGGAGCCTCGGATCGACAAGGAAATAGAGCAGGTCGACGATCAGGTTGATGGTGAGATAGGCGGCGGCAAGGAACAGGGTCACGCCGACCGCCGCCGGATAGTCCGACTGGGTGATGGCGCGGACGACATAACTGCCGATTCCCGGCCAGTCGAAGACGTATTCGGCGACGACCGCGCCACCCAGGAGATAGCCGTAGGTGAGGCCGATCACCGTCAGGAGCGGAATCAGGGTCGCCTTCAGGGCGTAGCGGAAATAGACGTTGCGCCGCGGCAGGCCATAGGCAAACGCGGTGCGCACGTAGTCCTCGGTCAGCGCCTCGACCATCAGGTTGCGCGTAGTCCGCGCGACCAGCGGGAGATTGGCCAGCGTGAGGGTGATAAGCGGCAGCACGATATGCGCCGCCGCGTCGCGGAAGGCGATCGGGTCATGGGCAAGAAGACTGTCGACCAGATAGAGCCCGGTCACGCGTGGAAATGCGTGATCGAGCAGCACGGTGCTGGCCATCCGGCCCTGCAGGGGCAGCCAGCCGAGCCAGCCGTAGAACGTCATCTGCAGCAGCATGCCGAGCATGAACCCCGGCAGCGCCACGCCGGCGACCGACAGGCTGCGCACGAAATGGTCGATGGGCGAATTGGCCTTGACGGCCGAAAGCACGCCGATGGGCACGCCGATGAGGATAATGCTGATCATGGCGAGCGTGGTCAGCTCCACCGTCGCCATCAGGCGCTGGCTGATGTCCTGGATGACCGGCTGACTGGTGAGGAAGCTGTTGCCGAAATGGCCGCGGCCGATCTCGCCGAGGAAGCGCAAGTACTGCTCCCACAGGGGCAGATCGAGGCCGAGCTGGTGCTTGGCCGCCGCTATCTGATCCGGGGTCGGCCGGTGGCCGAGCATCATCTCGACCGGCGAGCCCGGCAAAATATGGGTCAGCACAAAAGTGACGGTGAGCACGCCGATCAGCGTGCCCACCATCAGGATCAGGCGCTGGACGACGTAGCGTGTCATCCGAGAGCCTTTCTACGTTCGTTTCGCCGGCGTCTTCCGATCAGCCGTTGGTCCGATGGAGGAAGCGGAAGAACACCGTCTCGTAAGCCGGATCGGTCGTCACACCCTCCAGGTTCGACCGGTGGGCGATGATGCGCTTGGTATCGGCGATGTACAGCGAAGCCGCGTCGTCGATCGCCTGCTTATAGGCGGCCTGCCAGGTGGTGTAGCACTTCGCCTTGTCCACCGCTTCCAGCTTCGTGCCGTCGTCGATTTCCTTGTCCACGGTGGCGTTCGAGTAGTAGCCGAGGTTGAAGCTCCGGGTCTTGTCGTCCTGAGTCTGCAACATCGCGGCCGGCTGGATCGTCGCGTAGTCGGGCCAGTTGCGGTACGGGAAGACGTTGACCGACGTTTCAAGGTGCTTCTGCTTGTCCCACACCACGCCCCAGTCGCCCTGGACGATCTGCACCTGCACGCCGAGCTTGGCGGCATCGGCCTGGAACAGCAGCGCGATGTTCTTCAGCACATCGACGCCGCCGTAGGCGACCCAGGTGATCTTCCACTGGTCCTTCGGCACGCCTGACTCATCCAGGAGCTGCTTGGCCAGATCCAGGTCGAACTTCGGCATGTCGTAGGGAATCGCCCCCGGCATGGCCATGGGCGTCGGGCCTTGCGGCACCGAAGCGAGGCCCGCATAGAGTTGCTTCGATATGGTCTCGTAGTCGACCATATGGGTGATCGCCTGGCGGAACTTGAGATTGTCCGTCGGCGGCAGTTTGACGTTGATCGGCGCCGGCAGGTATTGCCAGGAATCGACGATTTCGACCTTGAGGTTCGGGTCCTGCTGCAGTCCCGCGATCATGTCGAAGGGGATCGTGGCGAAAGTCATGTCGGCTTCGCCCGAACGCAGCATCTGCAACTGGGTCGAGGCCTCGGAGACGATCCGGACGATGATGCGGTCGGCTTCGTCACCCTTCCAGCCGCCCCAGTAGTCCTTGTTCCGCTCCAGCACGATCTGCTGGTTCGGGATCCACTGCACCAGCTTGTAGGGTCCGGTTCCGTCGGCGTTGCCCTTCTGGAACCAGGCATTGCCCGCCGCCGCCGCCGCGGGCGAATAGATCATGGCGGCGTAGGACGCTGAAGACACGAGATCGATCGGCAGCGGATCCTTGGTCTTGATGACCAGGGTCAAATCGTCCGGCGCCGAAACTTCGGCATTGCCCCACAGATAGTGGGCGCCCTGGCCCATCTTGATGTTGCGGTCGAGCTGGATCTTGACGGCACCGGCAGTCATCGGCGCGCCGCTGTGGAACTTCACGCCAGAGCGCAGCTTGAAGGTCCAGGTGAGCCCATCGTCGCTCACCGACCAGGAGGTCGCAAGCGCGGGCTCGAGCTTGCCTTCCTTGGTGTTGTAGCGGGTCAGCGGGTCGTAAATGTTGTTGAGCACATAGGACTCATGGCCATAGGCGATGGCCGGATCCCAATCCTTGACGTCGATGCCGTCCACGACGGTGAGGGTATAGGCCCTCGCCGCAGACGTCTGGAAGGCGAAGGCCGCGCAGACGAGCGCGAGCGTCGCCAACAGTCTCGTATAGACTTTCATGCTTTGCTCTACCTCTCCCGTTCGGCCGCAGTCCGGCGACGGTGCCGCCTGCGGACCTGGATTGTCCCTTGGGTAGGCGAGGAGGCATGCCGCGTTGGCGGATCAGGCCGCGCCGGCAGCGAATTGCATCCTCGACCGCCGGTGACTATCGTAGGCGACCGACGCGAAGCTTTCTAGTGGCAAGCGGTCATGATGGCGCACCCCGGGGCAGACCACGCCCTGTCGCTCCCGATAGGACCTGGTTTGAAAGCTCGGGCCGCTTGAGCGCGGCTTCGACTTCCCAGTGGCTGAAGCCGCTTTTGGAGCCCCGATCCATCGCCATCGTGGGCGCTTCCGAGCGGCCCGGCGCGTTCGGACGAACGACGCTCGCCCAGACCATCGCCGGCGGATTCAACGGCAGTATCTACCCGGTCAACCCCAATCAGCGCGAGATCCTGGGCCTGAAGTGCTACCCCTCTCTGGCCGATCTGCCGGAGCCCGCCGACCTCGTGGTGCTGGTAGTGGCCAACGCCTTGCTCGAAGAGCAGATGCGCCTTGCCGCCCGGACCGGCTGCCGCGCGGCGACCATCTTTGCGAGCGCCTATCTGGAGGGGGACACGGCACCGTTGCTGACCGAGCGCCTGCGCGCCATCGCCCGGGAGGCCCGCATGCCGGTCTGCGGCGCCAATTGCATGGGCTTCTATCACCCCGCCCGGGGCATCAATGCGGGCTGGTATGAGGCCGGCAAGCTCGAGCCGGGCCCCATCGGTCTCGTCACCCATTCGGGCTCGTTGTTCATCTCCTTGGCCGGGAACGATCCCCGGGTCGCCTACAGCCTGATCGTCTCCCCGGGCCAGGAGCTGGTCGTGACCGCGGCCGACTTCATGCATTACATGCTGGAAGACGAAGCTACTCGGGCGATCGCGCTGTTCCTGGAGACCGTCCGCGATCCGGCTGCTTTCACCGCCGCCCTCGAGAAGGCCAACGCCAGGGACGTTCCTGTCGTCGCCATCAAGGTCGGCAAGACCGCGGAAGCCGCCCGGCTCGCCGTCAGCCATTCCGGCGCCATCACCGGCGACGACGCGGCCTATGAGGCGTTGTTCGAGAAATACGGGGTGCTGCGGGCGCGGACCGTGGACGAATTGATGGCAACGGCCGTGCTGATGTCGCGCAAGAAGCGCGTGGCGGCCGGCGGCGTGGCGGCGGTGCTGGATTCCGGCGGGGCGCGGGGCCTGTTCATCGACCTTGCCGCCGAATTGGGCGTGCCCATCGCCAAGATCAGCGTCGAGACCGAGCAGAAGCTGCGCAACCGCCTGGAATACGGCCTGGAGCCGGTCAATCCGGTGGATGCCTGGGGCACCGGCCGCGACGCCTATGGCGTGTTCCGGGATTGCCTGCAGGCGGTGGTGGACGACCCGGCCTCAGCCATCGGCCTGCTCATGACCGAAGTGAGCAACGACCGGGATCCCATGAGCGACGAGTTCGCCGGGCTTACGGTCGAGGTCGACGGCAAGACCGACAAGCCGATCATCCTCGCCCATCACTGGACCCATCTCTGCGGGCGCGAAGTGCTCTCCCGCGTCGGCGACAAGGGCGTGCCCAGCATCGAGGGCACGGAAAACCTGTTCCTCGCCATCCGCCATGCCTTCGCCTATCGCGACTACCGCGCCTTGCCGGCGCTCTCGCCGCCGCAGGCGCCCGACGCCGGCCTGGTGGCGCGCTGGCGCAAGCGCCTGGCGGGCGGAGCCGAGCTGGACGAGGCGGAAAGCCTCGACTTGCTCGCCGATTTCGGCATCGAGAGCCCGGCCCATGCGATCGTCCATTCCAGCGCCGAAGCTGAAGCGGCCGCTGAGCGCCTGGGTCTGCCGGTCGCGCTGAAGACGGCGATGCCCGGGATCCGCCACAAGAGCGACGTGGAAGGCGTCCGCCTCGGCCTCGCCACGGTAGCGGAGGTGGTAGCGGCCTATGACGATCTCGCAAGGCGCCTGGGTCCGAGGGTGCTCGTCGCCCGGATGGCCAGGCCAGGCGTCGAGCTTGCGCTCGGCCTCATCAACGATCGTCAGTTCGGCCCCATCGTCATCGTCGCCGCCGGCGGCACCCTGATCGAGGTGATGAACGACCGGCGCGTGGCCCTGCCGCCGGTGGATCGCGCGCGGGCGCTGCTGCTGCTCGACCGCCTCAAGGCTCGGCCCCTGCTCTCCGGCCACCGCCGGCGTCCGGCCGCCGATCTGGACAAACTGGCCGACGCCGTCGCACGCTTCTCGGTCCTGGCGGCGAGCCTCGGCGATCTGATCGCCGAGTTCGACGTCAATCCCCTGATCGCCGGGCCCGGCGGCGCGCTCGCGGTCGATGCCCTGGTGGTGCCGCGGGAAACGCGGGAAAAGACAGACGAAAGCTAGAGGACGAGATGGAAGCCTTCGATACCCCGGACGATCGCACCTTTCGCCATGAAGTCCGCGCCTTCTTCGAACAGAATCTTCCCGACGACATTCGCCGCGCCCAGCTGACGGGCTTGCCGGCGGGCCGGGAAATCTCCGACCGCTGGCACAAGATCCTGCTGGCCAAGGGCTGGGCCGCGCCCAATTGGCCTAAGGAGCATGGCGGCACCGGCTGGAGCCTGAAACAGCAATACATTTTCGACCAGGAGCGGGCGGCGGCCTGGGCGCCGCTGCCGGTGGTGTTCAACATCGACATGGTCGGGCCGCTGTTCATCCGCTACGGCACGCCAGAGCAGAACACGCGCTTCCTGCCGCGCGTGCTCTCGGCCGAGGATCACTGGTGCCAGGGATTTTCCGAACCCGGCTCGGGCTCGGACCTCGCCTCGCTCAAATGCCGCGCGGTCAGGCAAGGCGACCGCTATGTGATCAACGGCGCCAAGCTCTGGCAGACCGCGGTCTATGACTCCGACATGATGTTCGGCCTGTTCCGCACCGATTCCTCGGGCAAGAAGCAGCAAGGCATCAGCGTGCTGGTGCTGCCGATGAATTCCAAGGGTCTGTCGCTGAGGCCGGTGGTGCTGCTGGATGGCATGGAGCGGGTGGCCCAATGCACCTTCGAGGACGTCGAGGTTCCGGCCGAGAACCTGATCGGGCCCGAGAATCAGGGCTGGGGCATCGCCAAATATCTCCTGACCCTGGAACGCCTGGGGATCGCGGAGGTGGCCGCCTCGCGCGCCTGCCTCTCGCGACTGAAGGCGCTGGCCAATGCCGAGACGAGGGGCAATGAGCCCCTGTTCCTGGAACCCACCTTGCTGAACGAGATCGCTGCCATCGAGGCGGATCTGGACGCGGTGGAGGCGACCGAATACCGGTTCCTGTTCGATCCCCAGTCGAATGGCGAGCTGGGGCCGGAGTCCTCGATCCTGAAGATCCAGGGCACCCTCATCCGCCAGCGCCTGACCGAGCTCACCATGCGGGTGGCGGGGCCCTTCGCCCAGGAGACCGGCATGGAGCTGCCCACGCGGGAGCCGGACGACGCGCGCAGCTTCGCCGCCTGGGCGACGCGCCACTACCTCAACTTCCGCAAGATCTCGATCTACGGCGGCTCCAACGAGATCCAGCGCAATATCGTGGCCAAGGCCGTGTTGGGACTCTGAGGGCGAAATGACAGAGCAAAGCTACTTTCTCGGCGAAGACCAGCGGATCTTCCGCGAAAGCCTGCAGCGTTGGCTGGAGGAGCATTCCTCGCTGCTGGAACGTCGGCGCCTGGCGGAGAGCGACCCTGGCTACAGCCGCGCGGCCTGGGCTGGGTTGGCCGAGATGGGCGCGCTGGGCGCCTTCCTGCCCGAACGCGTGGGGGGTGCGGGCGGCGGCGGGCTCGAACTCATGGTCGCCATGGAGGCCTTCGGCCGGGCGCTGTTCGCCAGCCCCTATCTCTGGACGGTGGCGCTGGCGGGACCGCTGCTGGCCGCCGGGGGCGAGGCCGGCGATGAACTGCTAGGCAAGGTCGCCGCCGGCAAGGCGATCGTGGGCGTCGCCCTCACCGAGCAGCGCTCGCGCTACGACCTTCACCATGTCGAGACCCGAGCCCGGCGCAATGGCGAGGGCTACGCGATCTCGGGAAGCAAGCGCGCCGCACCCTACGCCGCGGCGACCGACTTCCTGATCGTGCCGGCGAGAGTTTCGGGCGATGCCCGCGACGCGGACGGGATATCGCTGTTCCTTGTCCCGGCCGGCGGCAAGGGGTTGACGCTCAATTCCTATGCCACCGCCGACGGCGGCCGGGCCGCCGACCTGACATTGCGCGACGTGGCATTGGGCGGAAGCGCCGTGCTGGGAGAGCCGGGCCGGGGGCTGGTGCTGCTCCAGCGCGCCGTGGACCTCGCGATCCTGGCCCAGGCGGCCGAGGCGGTCGGCTCCATGCGCAAGCTGCTGGACAGCACCGTCGCCTATGCCAAGACGAGGGCGCAGTTCGGGGTCACGATCGGCTCCTTCCAGGCCTTGCAGCACCGCATGGTCGATATGTTCGCCGCGACCGAGATGGCGGCCTCTCATGTCCAGGCCGCCCTTGCCCGGATCGGCGCGCTCGACGCCGCGGTCGATCCGCGGGACGCGGTCATGGTCAAGCTCCAGGTCGACAAGGCCGCGCGCCTGGTCGGACAGGAGGCGGTCCAGATCCATGGCGGCATGGGCATGACCGACGATCTGGACGTGGGCCACCACTTCAAGCGCCTGACCATGATGGCCCTCACCTTCGCCGACCAGGGCAAGCTCAACGAGCGCTATCGGGACCTGCAAGGAACGGCAGCGTGACCGCGGCGCCAAGACGGAGACGCGAATGACCACGACCGAGCTTTCGAAGACCGTGTCCCTGGAGCGTCGCGGCGACATCGCCCTGCTGTGGACCGACAACCCGCCGGTCAACGCCATCAGCCAATCGGTCAAGGCCGGCCTCCACAAGGGCATGACCGAAATCGCCCGCGATCCCGCCATCAAGGCCGCCATCGTGATTTGCCGGGGCTCGAGCTTTTTTTCCGGCGCCGACATCACCGAGTTCGGCCAGGCAGAGCAGCCGCCGAGCTGGCTCGACTTCGACCGCAGCCTCGACCTTTCGGACAAGCCCGTCGTCGCCGCGATTCACACAAGGGCCTTCGGCGGCGGGCTGGAAGTGGCGCTCGCCTGCCACTACCGGGTGGCCGACAAGGCCGTGGTCTTCGCCTTTCCCGAAGTCGGTCTGGGGATCATTCCGGGCGGCGGCGGAACCCAGCGCTTTCCCCGGGTCGCCGGCTTCGAGGCGGCGCTGGACATCATCACCAGCGCGCGAGTTTTCGGCACCGAGGAGGCTCTGAAGCTCGGCGTCATCGACCGGGTGGTGGAGGGCAAGCTCGAGGATGCCGCGATCGCGTTTGCCCGTGAGATCCTCGCCAAGGGAACTAAGGGCGGGGACCTGCCGCGCGCGCGCAACCGGTATGACGCGATAGCAGTGGCCAAGGCCAATCCCCAGATCTTCGCCAAGACCCGGGAAACGGTAAAAAAGCGTTTCCGCGGCTTCACCGGGCGGCTCCGCGCCATCGATGCCATCGAGAAGGCGGTGACGCTTCCCTTCGACGAGGGCTTCAAGGCGGAGGTCGCCATCTTCGACGACTGCGTCAAAACGGCCGAGCATCGGGCCCTCAGTCACATGTTCTTCGCCGAGCGCGAGGCGCGCCGGGTCCCTGACCTGCCCAAGGGCCTGGCCGGGCGCAAGGTGGCCAACGTGGCCGTGGTCGGCGGCGGCACCATGGGCCGGGGCATCACGCTTGCCTTTGCCGACAGGGGTATCCCCGTGCGCCTGATCGAGGCCAATGCCGAGGCCCGGGACAAGGCGCTCGCCTATTGCCGCAAGGAGATCGAGGCCGGCCTCGCCAAGGGCCGCATGACCGAGACCGAGGCCAAGGCGCGCATCGCGCGCATCACCGGCGGGACGGGGCTGCAGGATTGCGCCGGCGCCGACCTCGTCATCGAAGCGGTGTTCGAGGACATGGACCTGAAGAAAAAGGTCTTCGCCGAGCTCGACGGGATCATGGCCAAGGGCGCCATCCTCGCGTCCAACACCTCCAATCTCGACATCGACGAAATCGCCGCCGTGACCAAGCGTCCGGCGGACGTGATCGGGATGCATTTCTTCAGCCCGGCCAACATCATGAAGCTGCTGGAGATCGTACGCGGCGAAAAGACCGGCGCCGACGTGCTGGCGACCGCGCTGGCCGTGGCCAAGGCGATCAACAAGCAGCCGGTGGTGGCGCGGGTCTGCGACGGGTTCCTTGCCAACCGCGCCTTCGATCCCTATTGGCGGGAGGCCGAGTTCCTGGTCGAGGAAGGTGCGAGCCCCTATGAAGTGGACAAGGTCCTGTATGATTTCGGCATGCCCATGGGTCCCTTCGCCGTGGCCGACCTGGTCGGCCTCGACGTCGGCCAGTTGATCCGCAAGCGCCAGCGCCTGAAGCTGCCCCAGGGCGTGCGGTATGCGGCCATCGAGGACGACATCGTGGCGCTGGACAAGCTCGGCCAGAAGAACGGCGCCGGCTGGTACCGCTACGACGCCAACGCCCGCTCGGGCACGCCGGACCCCGCGATCGAGGGGGTGATCGACGTCTATCGCCAGAGGCGCGGCTTCAGCCCCCGCAAGATTTCGGCCGAGGAAATCATCCAGCGCTGCATCTACGTCGTGATCAACGAAGCGGCCAAGGAGCTGGAGGAAGGCATCGCCATCCGTTCTTCCGACGTGGACGTGGCCTCGGTCTACGGCATGGGCTTTCCGGCCTGGCGCGGCGGGCCGATGCAATACGCCGACGAAATCGGCCTCAAGACCGTGGCAGACGCGGTCGAGCGGCTGCATCAATCCCAGGGCTATTGGTGGGAGCCAGCGAAGCTCCTGCTGGACCTCGCCAAGACCGGCCGCAAGTTCGGCGCCGACTAGCAACCCCATCGCGACACCCGAAGGAGAATCCCCATGGCCGACATCGCCATCGTCTCGACCGCCCGCACCCCCATCGGCAAGGCCTATCGCGGCGCCTTCAACCTGACCCACGGCGCGACCCTCGCCGGCCACGCGGTCGAGCATGCGGTCAAGCGGGCCAAGGTGGATCCGGCCGAGGTCGACGACGTGATCCTCGGCTGCTCCATGCCCGAGGGCGCGACGGGCTACAACATCGCCCGGCTGGCGGCGCTCAGGGCCGGGCTCCCGGTCACCACCAGCGGCACCACCATCGACCGCCAATGCTCCTCGGGGCTTCAGGCCATCGCGCTCGCCGCCTATCGGGTGCAGAACGAGGGCGCCAGGGTGACGGTGGGGGGCGGGGTCGAGTCCATCAGCCTGGTGCAGAGCCCGGACGGCGACAACTTCAAGAAGGAGGACTGGCTGACCGAGCACAAGCCCTCGATCTGGATGAGCATGATCGATACGGCCGAGACGGTGGCCAAGCGCTACGGCATCGGCCGCGACCGGCAGGACGAGTTCGCCGCCGAAAGCCAGCGCCGCAACGCCGCCGCCCAGCAGCGCCGGGCCTTCGCCGAGGAGATCGTGCCGATTACAGCGGTCAAGGAGGTCGTCGACCGCAAGACCGGCGCCAAGTCCCATGAAACCGTGACCCTGTCGGGCGACGAAGGCCCGCGGGCCGACACGACTCAGGAGAGGCTCGCGAGCCTGAAGCCGGTGTTGGGCGAGGGCTTTGTCATCACCGCCGGCAACGCCTGCCAGCTTTCCGACGGCGCCTCGGCCTGCGTGCTCATGGACCTGAGGGACGCCGAGAAGCGCGGGCTGAAGCCGCTCGGCATTTTCCGCGGCTTCGCCGTGGCCGGCTGCGAGCCCGACGAGATGGGCATCGGCCCCGTCTTCGCCGTGCCCAAGCTCTTGAAGCATCACAATCTCAAGGTCGAGGACATCGACCTCTGGGAGCTGAACGAGGCCTTCGCGGTGCAGGTCCTCTATTGCCGGGACAAACTCGGCATCCCCGCGGACCGGCTCAACGTCAATGGCGGGGCGATCGCCGTGGGCCATCCCTATGGCATGACGGGAGCGCGGCTCTCCGGCCATCTCCTGATCGAGGGGGCGAAGCGCAAGGCTAAGCTCGGCGTCGTCACCATGTGCATCGGCGGCGGCATGGGTGCCGCCGGCCTCTTCGAGATCGCCCATTGACGGCGTCTTGAAAGGGACCAGGGCGCCGGCTACAAGTCAGCCGCAGCGCTGAGCCTCCCATCGTCCCGACGGGGCGAAGAGGGCGCGCGGCTTGCGGTGGGATTCGATGAAGAAGTCCGTGGCGAAGAGCGGCGCCCGCCCTCGGCCGGTGCCGGTTTCGCGACATTCCCCGGCGAACGGGCCAACCCTGAGAGCGAACCGGCCGCTCACGACCGAGCCGTTTCGCAGCATCCACGACTATCTTTCCCACAAGCTCGGCCGCGAGATCGTCAGCGGCCAATACCGGCCCGGCGACCAGCTGCCCAACGAGATCGACCTCAGGGACCAGCTGTCGGTTTCGCGCGCGGCGCTGCGCGAGGCATACCGGGTTCTTACCGCCAAGGGCCTCATCACCTCCCGGCAGAACGTGGGAACGCGGGTCCGGCCGAGATCCGAATGGAACATGCTCGATCCCGAGGTATTGCTCTGGCATCTCGACGCCGGACCGTCGGAGGAATTCCTCGTCAACCTGTTCGACCTGCGCCGGATCGTCGAGCCGGCCGCGGCAGAGCGCGCCGCCCGGGTCGGCGCGCGGCGCGCGATCGACGAAATCAACACTGCCTATGACGACATGGCCCGCAGCAAGGACGGGGCCGGCGATCTGGTCGGAGCCGACGTGCGCTTTCATCGGGCGATCCTGGCCGCGACCCACAATCCCCTCATCGGCACGCTCGGCGCGCTCATCCAAACGGCCCTGGTGGGCTCGTTCAGGATGGGCTGGCCCAGCGCGGCGAGGATGTCGGATGTGCGGCTGCGGGAGCATCGGGTGATTCTCGATGCGATCCTCGCCCATGACGGGGACGCAGCCCGCGAGCGGATGACCGCCTTGCTCGAAGTCTCCATGAACGACGTGCGCCGGGCGCTGGCCCGCAAGCGCCCGACGCAGACGCCGCCCGCAAGACAGCAGCGGTCGAGCCGGTCCTGATCCTCGCCTGAGATCTGGCATTCGCCAGTGGTGGCCACGGTCGCCGGATTGTCGCTTGACAGGCACTTGGTGGAATTGTCTGATAATCTCCAATCGCCTCGATTTGCCGGCTCCGATGGGAGCCGAGGGCGATCGGCGCGGCTGAAAAGCCGGGTCGAACGCGGCGGCCGAAGCGCGGAACGGACATCAACCGGGGAGGGATCGATGAATCGCATGAAATGGGTTGGCGGAGCCGTCGTTGGCCTTTCGATGGTGCTTCTTGCCGGTTCGGCATCCGCCGTGACGATCGGCTTTTCCCAGGTCGGCGACGAAGGCGACTGGCGTCCGGCCTTCTCCAGGGACATGCAGGAAGAAGCCAAGAAGGAAGGCATCGACCTGAAGTTCGCCGACGCCCAGGGCAAGGAAGAGAATCAGCTGAAGGCCGTGCGCGCCTTCATCGCTGAGCGCGTCGACGCGATCATCATCGCGCCGGTGGTGGTGACGGGCTGGGACGAAGTCCTCAAGGAAGCCAAGGACGCGAACATCCCGGTCTTCCTGGCCGACCGCGACGTGGACGTCGCCGACAAGTCGCTCTACGTCACGCGCATCTCCGCCGACTTCAATCTCGAAGGCCGGCTCGCGGGCGCCTGGCTGGCCGCGGCGAGCAAGGGCCATTGCGACATCGTCGAGGAGCAGGGGACGACAGGCTCCGCCCCGGCGATCGAGCGCAAGAAGGGCTTCGAGGCCGTCATCGCCTTGTTCCCCGACATGAAGATCGTGAAGTCGGAGAGCGGCGATTTCACCACCGATGGCGGCAAGAAGGTCATGGAAGCCTTCATCAAGGCGACCGACGGGCTGAAGGGCATCTGCGCCTCCTTCGCCCATAACGACAACATGCAGCTGGGCGCCATCCAGGCCATGAAGGAAGCAGGCCTGCATCCGGGCAAGGACGTGCTGATGGTTTCGGTGGACTATGTTCCGGCGATGGCCAAGGAACTCGCCGCCGGCGAAGCCAACGCCTCGGTCGAACTTCGCTCGGCCATCGGCAAATACATCTACCCGGTCGTCCTCGACTACCTGAAGGGGAAGCGGGATTTTCCGAAATGGGTGAAGATTCCCTCTGACCTGCACACCCAGTACGACGCCCAGTAGACGCGGCCGCAGCAGTCGGCTGGGACCGCAGCGTTCCGCCGCTGCGGTCTCGCTGACGCTCTTCGCCCGTCGCATGTTCCGATTGGCCAGGATCGGAACATCTGCCGGCCTCGCTTGATCCACTTCCGGCCGGGCTCTATCAATGATCAAACGCGGGCAGGCGAACGAGGTGGAAGCCGTGGTTCCACGCCTCGAAATGGCAGGCGTCTCGAAGGGTTTTCCTGGAGTCCGCGCCCTCCAGTCGGTCGATGTCCGCCTGAACGCCGGTGAGGTTCATGCCCTCCTCGGCGAGAACGGTGCCGGCAAATCGACCCTGATCAAGATCATGACCGGCGCCCTGCGCCAGGATTCCGGCGAGATCCGCATCGACGGGCAGCTCGTGGATATCGACAGTCCCGCGGCCGCCCGTGCCCGAGGGATCAGTTCGGTCTATCAGGAAGTCAACCTGATCCCGACCCTGTCGGTGACCAAGAACCTGACCCTGGAGCGTCAGCCGCGGCGGTTCGGCCTCATCTCCTGGCGCAAGGCCGATGAGCGGGCGCGCCGGCGCCTCTCGGCACTCAACATCGACATCGATGTCCGCCGGCCGCTCGGCTCCTATTCCGTTGCCGTGCGCCAGCTCGTCGCCATCGCCCGCGCGCTCGA
>Ga0265313_10000372_pt1 | contig 48682 bp, 56 predicted proteins | sample 4123metaG_FD_203122 | JGI IMG/M metagenome (GOLD analysis project Ga0265313, IMG submission 203122) | Rhizosphere microbial communities from Carex aquatilis grown in University of Washington, Seatle, WA, United States - 4-1-23 metaG | ecosystem: Host-associated > Plants > Roots > Rhizosphere >... | reverse complement strand
GGCCGCACCGGTGATCGTCGCCGCGGCGCACAGGATGAGCGAAACGACGATACCGCTCAGGCGTCGCCGCGAACGACCAGACCCGGTCGAGCTCGTAGCCTCCGATGCTTCGAGTCCGTCGCTCGCCGCGGAAGCCGCAGCGATCGGGTCTGCCGCGGGCTGGCCCTCGTCGGGCGGGGCGAACGGCGTCGGCTGCTCGAAGAATCCCGTTGACTCGGACTCCGGGAACGGGCTCTCGACGAAATCGTCGACCGGAGAGTGAACGTCCTCGGAGGCCTCCGCCGGAGGCGGGGGCTCGCTGTTCTTCTCGGCGGTACTCGCCGGCGTCGCCCCCGCGACGAGCGCCATGACGCTCGCCAGGATCGGGCTCGGTCCGAGCGCTCGCTCGAGGAACTCCTCGAACGACACGTAACCGCATTCGTCGAAGATCCGCATCCCTTCGATGGTGCACAGCGTCGACCGTGCGGCGGTCGCGCATTGAAGAATTTCCCCGTCGATGCCGCGGAGACGCTCGAGCGCTCGTGCGATCGAGGTTAGCGCCTTCGTCTGCCGCGCGCGCGCGTCCGCAGGGTCGCGCTTGGCCACGCTCAACTTCGCGCTCGGGGCCGGCGAGGGCGGGGCGGCCTCGCGCATCGCACGCAACACCGGCGTGCACGCCATCATCCTATCCTCGAACTCGGCGCGCGACGCATAGCCGCCGTCCTCGTGGATCCGCCGCCCCTGAAGCTGCGCGAGCAAGCGCTCGGCGGAGTTCAGCTTCGCCGCGATCTCGTCCTCCAGCTCATGGAGCTCTCGGACCATGCGCGCGAGCCGACCTTCTCCCGATTGGCGACCGCGCGGGTTGCTGGGCCGGTCGAGTTCGTCGCCCTCTTCTGCGACGTCAGCCGCCATCGAGAACTCTTCAGCGAGTGCCACGTGCGCCTCCAAAGAAAGCGAACGGCGGTCGGCGAAGAACCTTTAGAAAGAGCCTCTTTCCAACCACCCGACTACGCGTTGGTGGTGACCTCTGCCGGAGGACTCCCCAACTTGAGCGGCTCGGCGGCCGCGTAGAGCATGGGGTCGAGGACGACCTGCGCTCCCGAGCGGGACTCGAGATCGACGACCAGGGGCGCCAGTAGGTTGGCGACGAGCCCTTTGCCCTTGGTCGTCGCTACGATGACCAGCACGGCCACGTCGGACGCGGCGATTCCGGCGTCGCGTGCGAGCTTCGAGGGAGCAGGTTCCGGGTACTTCCCCGCGATCGCCCCGCCGTTGATTACCGGGAACGCCAGCTCCGGCATGTCGAGCGACTGCAGCCACGCGACGTGTCCCGGGCCGCGGGGCTCCAGGAGGACGTACCTCCGGGCATCGGGAAAACCGATGAGTCCACGCGGAAAAACGATCGCTTTTGCGTCGTCGAGCTCGATCTCCCCAAACCTAGTACCTGCTACGCGCATCTTGCTCTCCTTGTGAGGCGATTGAACCGTCGTCGAGCTCCGTGCCTTCGAAGTCTGCAGCCCGGGCATTGGCCTGGGCCACGTCGTCGTAGACTTCTCCGCGCAGAACCGTCACGCCGGGAGGTGCACTCACCGCGAGTCGCACCCCTCGTTTCGAAACCGAAGTCACCGTGATTTCGATTCCGCCGCTGACGACAATTCGCTGCCCCACTCTTCTTTGCAGTATAAGCATGCGGCGTGCCTTCCTTTACCCGCTCCGGGCCAACGACAGGGACAGGATCTGCTTGTTGACCTGGATCGCCGTTTGGTAGGCGTCCTGGGTCGAGGCGAGGTTCGAAAGCGTGGTCGCCGCGTCGGCGTCTTGCACCGGTGCGAGGGCGACTTGCATTTGGGTGAGCACCGAATCCATCGCCGTGGTCGCCGAGTGCAGGCGATCGGCGCGCTCGTTCGTATCTACCTGCGCGGCAATGACCTGTTGCTGGGACGCATTGAGGTTGCTGATCGTTGCCTGGATCCCGGTCGGGCTGTTGCTGTTCAGCGCCGCGGAGAGCGCCTGCAGATCGGCGAAAACGTTTCGCCCACCGGCCGCGGTGAACGCTTGGGCCCCGCTGGCGTTCGATGCCGCCAGCACTCCGGTGGCCACTTCGACGTGGCTCGTGCCGTCGTTTCCGAGGAAGTTGCCCTGCGAATCGAAGGGCGGAGTATTGGTCTTGGTGCCGCCGAACAGATAGGACCCGCCGCTGCCTTGGCTGTTCGCCAGCGCGAGGAGCTGCTGATTCAGAGCGTCGATCTCGTCTGCCGCGTTGGATCGGGACGCGGGGGTCTGCGTGGCGCTCGCTTGTTCGACCGCGACGGCCTGCGCCTTTTGAATCAACGTGGTCGCCTGGTCCAGAATGCTGCCCGCCAGATCCAGGTCGGCGCCCGCGGTGGTGGCGGCGGTTTGACGGGCTTTCACGCCGGCGATCCCCGCGTTGCGTTGGACGATTGACGCGTATGCCGCAGGATCGTCCGACGGCTGGGACACGCGCAGCCCCGAGGAGGCCTGTTGCGTGAGCGTAGCCAATTGCTGCGACGCGCGAGACTCTGAGAGCAGCACGTTGTTTAGGTTGATTGCCTCGGTGATACGCATTCGCAAACGCCCTTCGTCACGCCGTTGACATCGCCGTCATGAATTGGCTGAGGAGACTGTCGGTTGTCTGCAGCACCTGCGTGGAGGCCTGGAAGGCCTGTTGGAACCGGGTCAGGTTGACCATCTCTTCGTTGAGCGACACGCCGCTGGCGCTGCTGTTCAGGTTCTCGGCCTGAGTCATCATGTCGGCGCGTGTCGCAGCGTCCGTGTCTGCCGCCGACTTTGCGCTCCCGAGCTGGGACGCCAGCGACGCGAACTGCGACGACGGAGAACCGCCGCCGTTGAGAGGTTGCGTCGCGAGCTGCGCCAGCTGGATGGCGACGTCGTTGCCCCCCGGCACGTCTTGCGCGCTGGCCGCGGCGCCGATGTTGCCGGGCTGACCCGCCACCGAGGGGTCGACCGTCATGGCCGCGGCGGCGCCCGCGACCGTCGCCGGCGGCGCGAAGAGCGGACGCCCGCTCACCCCGTCCAGTCCGTAGCCCGTGGACTGAACGGCGTTGACGGCGTTCGAGAAATTGTAGGCAAGCTGATCGAGCTGCGTTGCGGTGTTCGCGATGTCGACGTCGCGAGCCTCCCGCAGGCCGCCGAGCTTGCCCTGGGTGACGCCGGACGTGAGGTCGATGGGCACGCCCCCGGGATTGCTCACCGCAAACTTCATGGCTCCCGACGCGTCGAGGGACACCTCGAGCGCGGAGGCCTTGTTCCCCCCGACGAGTACGCCGCCCGCCGCGAACAGAGTAACGCTCCCCGACGGATCGGCGACGACCTTGGCGCCGATGGTGTCCGCCACCGACGTGACGAGCGTATCGCGCTGATCGCGCAGGTCGGGGGCGTTGTCTCCGCTCGCCTGGGCTTGGGAAATCTGAGAGTTGAGCGCAGCAATCTGGGAGAGGCTCTTGTTCAACGCGGTCGCGTAGGATTGCGCCTGCGAAAAAATGGAGCTCTGGAGCTGCGACAGCCCGTTGGCGGTCGTCGAGAAGCTCTGCGCCAGCTGCGCCGCGCTGGCGAGCACCGCCGAGCGCGTCGACGGGTCACTCGGATTCGCCGTCAGCGTTTGCAGCGACGAGAAGAACGTATTCATCGTGTCACTGACTGCAGCGCCGCCTTGCGGCGCAACCACCGCCTGCGCTTCCCCGAGCGTGCTGCTCAGCGTTTGTGACGAGGTATTCTGGCCGTGCGCGACGAGCACCTGGGAGTAGGTGAACGAATTGAACGATCGCTGGATCTCCGCGACGTTGACACCACCGAGCGGTTGCTCCTCGAGGACGGCGCTCCGGTCGACGTAACCGGGTGTGCTGACATTCGTGATGTTCTGCCCGGTGACGTCGAGGCCGGCCTGCTGAGCGGCCAGCCCGTCCTGAATCGTCCCGAGCAGAGCGTTGAGGGATCCCACGTCAGCCCCGCACCGAAATCATTCGCGGAACAACTCCAGCAGGACGTGGCCGGTTCGCGAGGACCGGTCCCACGTCCGCCCGAACGGCGACGAGGGCATCTCGCAGTACGTCGCGTGCGTGCGCCAGCAGAACGCTGTTGTGGCGCAGCGCCGGCGCGATCGCGCGCAGTCGCGTTGCGTTCTCTTCCGAGAGGGTCCCGCCGCCTTGCTGCTTCAAGGATTCGACCAGCGCCTGTTTGCGCTCGGCGTAGGCCAGCACGCGCGCGCTGTCGAGCTGACGAATGGCCTCTCGCTCTTCGCGAAGAAGCGCTTCAAGCTCAGTTATCGCGTCGCTGCTCATGGGCTCACTATCCTCCATCTACCAGTCGCTTTGCGATCGCCTCTCGGTCGATCTTGAACGATCCGTTCTGAATGGCTTCGCGAAGATTGGCGACTTTGGCCGTGTCCGCCGCCGCCGAAGCTTTTTGCGCGAGCTCGTGAGCCTGCGCGGAGACGGTCACCGCGTCACTTCCTGCCTTCGCCGTGCTCTTCGCGTCCCCGGCGTTCGCGTTGGTCGCAGCTCCGGCCGCAGCCCCTTTACGCGCCGTATCTGTACCGCCCACATTGAATCTGCCGTACGAATCAACAATGCGCATCCCGGCTCCCTCGAAGTTCTTTGCTTGCGATCAGGGAGAACGGCGGACTCGCGGTGACCTTTAGCGTCTACCCGCCTTTCGGTGTGTTCGCGCTTCCGTTCGCTACGCTGTGAGCAATCGCCTGCTCGATTCGGTGAGCCAGGCCCAGGCCCCCCCCCTTCTCGATGGCCGACGCGAGGGCGTCGACCGCCATGTCCGCGTATCCGCCGGGTTTTTCGGCTCCTCCGCCGCCGCCGATCTTGGCCGATTTGAGCATCTGCTTGACCAGCAGCGACTCGAATTCTCCGGCGGCGTGACGCAGCTTTTCGATCCGCGGATCGGGTGCCGCCCGGCCGACCGGCGGGGGAGTGACGACGGGTGCGATGCCGATGCTCATTCGACCACCACCTCTGCTTCGAGGGCTCCTGCACCACGCAATGCTTGCAGGACGCTTGCCATCTCTCGCGGCGACAGCCCCAGAGTGCCCAGTGCCGACGCGACGTCCGCAAGCGTGGGTGCGGCAGGCACGTAGGCAATCGACCGTTGCCCTTCGCTCGTTTCGATGTCCGTTCGAGGTGTCACGACGGTCGTCCCCTGTCCGAACGGCGCGGTGGGTTGCGACGCCGTGGGCGTTTCCTTCACGACGATCCTCAGGCTCCCGTGGACGACGGCCACCGGCGAGAGGCGAACGTCCCCGCCCGCGACGATCGTGCCGGTGCGCTCGTTGATGACCACCCGGGCAGGGCGGAGCGGAACGACTTCCACGTCTTCGAGCGCCGCGACGAAGTCGACGACACGCGTCTCGTATCCGGCTGGGAGGTGCACCGCGACCGCGCCGCCGTCCACGGCGCTCGCGGCACCGGCAAATTTCTTGTTGATCGCTTCGACGACGCGGGAGGCGACCGTGAAGCCGGGCGTGCGTAGCTCCAGGTGAAGCGACCCATCGGTCACGAGAGAAGTCGGCACCTCGCGCTCGACCAGGGCCCCTGCCGGGATCCGGCCCGTCGTCGTGGCCCCGCTCCGGAGCGAACTTCCGCTCAATCCGTGTGCGTCGAAACCTCCGACGAGCAAGCTCCCCTGGGCCACCGCATAGACGCGCTGATCGCCACCCTTGAGCAGCGTCTGCACGAGCACACCCCCCGAGAGGCTCCGGGCGTTGCCCAGCGAGGCGACCGTGACGTCGATCTTCGTTCCTTGCTTTGCGAACGGCACTAGCGTGGCGGTCACCGTCACCGCGGCGACGTTGCGCATGCGGAGCTGCGTCGGGTCCGCCTGAACGCCGAGGCGCCTCAGCATCGAGAGAACGGCTTGCTGGGTGAACGGCACGCTGACGTCGTCCCCGGTGCCGGCGAGGCCCGTGACGATCCCGAAGCCGACAAGTTGGTTGTCCCGGGCGCCGGCCACCTCGACGAGCTCGCGAAGTCGGTCGGCCCGGGCGCTCGACGACCACGACAGGATCGCGCCCAGTGCGAGACCGACGATACCCAAGAGAGCGAGTGGTTTGCGGAGCACGGTGTGGGACCTCGGTTCACAGAGGATTGAGCGTGTCGAGAAGCCGGGCGAGCCAGCCTTTTCGGTTCTGGTCGGCGACGTCGCCCCGGCCGGTAAATTCGATCTGCGCGTCTGCGATGCGCGTCGACGAAATGGAATTGTCCTGAGCGATGTCTGCGGGACGGACCAAGCCAGAAAGGTAAAGGTGGTATTCTTCGTTGTTGATCAGCACGACCTTCGTGCCCTCGATGAACATGTCGCCGTTGGGCATCTCCTTCACCACGCGAACGGCAACGCTCCCGTTCAGCTGGCCCTTTCGCTCCGTGGTCCCCGACCCGTTGAAAGCGGCCGTATTCGCGAAAGCGATGAGCTGCGACGGATCGATGTCCGGATACGCGCGCTTGAGAGCGGGGATGATGCCCATCATCCCGCTCACGGCCATGTTCGCGGTGCTGTCGCGGCTCAGATTGGTGCTGGAATCGCCCTGCGCGTCGGCGCTTTCGTTGATGTTGACGATGACGAAGTCGCCCGTGCGAACGGCGCGCGTGTCTTCGAGGTATCCGGGGTTCGCTTCGCTGAAGAGCGACCCGGGGGCGGGCTTCGCGGAGACGTCCTTCTGCGCGTAGCCGCCGCCATTGTAGATACGCTGGCGCGGCGTGAACGGTGCCACGTGGCGTGGCCCGCATGCGCATACGGAGTCGAGAGCGATCGCGACGAGGAGCGGGTGCCAGAGCTTCATTGGCCGTCCTCGAGCGCCACGGCCTCGTCTTTGCTCGACAGCCGGGCGCGAATGGTCCGCCCCGACGGACGGAGCTGTACGGGGATGACGTCGCCCACGTCGCCGTCGGCGGCGGCGAAGCCGGGGGCACGCACTTCCACCGTGCTCCGGCGCACCACCAACATCACCGTCGCTCCGCGAATCGTGTCGTACGTCGCCCCCTCGGCAGAAACACTCAGGTCGACCCGTACCGGGATTCGCGCAATCACGTCATTGCCCACGAAGAACGATGCGATGGCCGCGGTCGTGAACGTGCCCGCCCTCTTGGGCGCGCGCGGGACGTCGACGTCGACGCGCGTCCAGCCGTCCGCGACGTCCACCGTACGATCCGCTCGCACGGCGGCCAATGTCACGCCGTGGCCGAGCGGCTTGTCGTCGAGGGCGCTTCGGACGATTGCGCTCAGCTCCGCGGCCCCGACGTGCCGTGCACTGCGCACCACCCGCACTGCGTCAGGCAGCGACGCGGGGGCGGGGATCTGCTTCGCGTCGAGCGCCGCGACCATGTCCGCCCGTGTGATCACCCGGGAGCCGCCTGCCGGAGGGGACGGCCCGAGGTCGACTTCGGCTGCCGCCGCGTCGACTTCCGGAAAGACGTCTTTCAGATGAATTCGTGTGGTCGTGACCGGCACTTGTGGGGTCGCCCCTGCGACGGCTGGCGAGCCCGCCAGCGCCGCCGAGAGAACCAGCAGTGAAGCCACCACCGTCCGGAGGGTCATTGGTTCTGCGTTGCGTTGCGCAACATCTCGTCGGCGGCCGAAATTACCTTCGAGTTGATCTCGTAGGCGCGCTGCGTGCGAATCATCGAGACCATCTGGTCGACCACGTCGACGTTCGACCCTTCCGTGGATCCCTGAAGCAGCGACCCGCGCCCGTCGACTGCGGGGGCGCCCGTGGTCGGCTCGCCGCTCGACGAGGTCGCCGAGAAGAGGTTGTGCCCGTCCGATCTCAAGCCGTTTGGGTTTGCAAACGTGGTGAGCTGGATCTGACCGATGCTCGTCGACGTCGAGGTACCGGGCTGCTGCGCGCTCACCGTGCCGTCCGCCGCGATGGTGATGTTCGTCGCGTTGGCGGGGATCGAGATCGGCGGCTCGACCGGCAGGCCGTCGCTCGTCGTGACGCGACGCTGGGCATCCAGCTGAAATGAGCCTGCGCGCGTGTACGCCATCTCACCCGTTGGTCGCATTACGGTGAAAAAACCGTCGCCCTGGATCGCGAGATCGAGTGGGTTGCCCGTCTGCTGCATGGTGCCTTGCGAGAAGCTTCGCGTGGTCGCGACGACCCGGACACCCGAACCGATTTGGGTCTCGGTCGGCGCTACCGCGCCCGCGGCGTTGGGGCCGGCGATCCGCGCGTTCTGATAGAGCAAATCCTCGAACTGGGCGGTCTGGCTCTTGTAGCCGGCGGTGTTCGCGTTCGCGAGGTTGTTGGCGATGGTGTCGAGTTGGGTCTCCTCCGCGGCCATTCCCGTTGCGGCGACGTTCAGCGATCGGAACATGAGGAGTGACCAATGCGAGTTCGATGCCAGTCCGTTCTGCGCTCGAAACACCCACTCAGGGTCTCCCCTCGACCCAAGGGCCCAGGCCCACACGTGGGCGTTCCCTCTCAGGAAGCGGCGAGATCGCCGGTAGGTTGACGCTACGTCATTCGGCCGGCGCGTCGGTGTTCGCGATGCCCGCATCGCTCCCGGATCCGTTCACCACGAAACCCGAGTCCGGGGTTACGACGAAGCCCGAGCCTGCCTCAGCGCTCACGACGAAGCCCGCCCCCGAGTCCCCCGGTGCCGTCGTCCCCGGATCGAAACCGATATTGTTGCCGTCGTCGCCCGTGGCGCCGTCCTGCTGGGGTGGGAACACACAAGACCCGTAGGCGCACGTCAGACCGGGGTCACAATCGCTGTACCGCATGCAATCCGAGACCGCGCCGCAGCCGGACGCGGCACCGGCGACAATGAAGACGGCGATGAGCGCGTATCGCACGCGATCAGAGGTCGACACGCAGACCCCCTTGAAGGCGCAATTCCCACAACACCGTGCCGTCCGGAAGGTCCGACCCCAGGAAAAAGAAGTCCGCCTCGGGCCCGACGACGATTTGTGTTCGCTTGGAAATCGGCAAACGGTAGTAGAAACTCGCGCAGGCTCCATAGAGCGAAGCCGGGGCCACGATGCCCAAGAGGCCGACATCGACCACGAAGCGATCGCCCGCGGCGCGAGCGTATCGAATGTCCGCTCCAAAGCCGCTTCGTGGCTCGACCTCGGCGATTGCGGCGAACTCGAAGATATCGTCGGGTGACTCGTCGATTCGGACGTCCCCCCCGATGCGCAAGCGTGTTCGCGTTCGAGCGAGCGCGTTTTGCGCCCCGCCACCCTCGACGCCCGACGAGGCAGCGATGCTCCCGCCGATGAGGTATTGCTGCGCGTGCGCCACGTCCGTGCGCGTTCCCCACGCGCAGGCGAGGAGCACGAGCGCGAGGGTTCGACGAACGGTCATTCCTTCTGGTCTTTCTCTGCGATGGCCGTGACGACGATGTCCACGCGCCGATTCTGCCGTCGTCCGTCGTCCGTCGTATTGTCCGCAATCGGCCGGTACTCGGCGTATCCGGCGATCGACATTCGATCGGGCGGCATGCCCTCCGCCAGGATGACGGCCATCACGGAGCCGGCGCGCGCGGTCGAGAGCTCCCAATTCGATCGAAATCTGCCGCTCAAGATAGGACGGTTGTCCGTATGCCCCTCGATGCGCACTTCGAGGTTGCGCTTCGTCAGCTCGGGCGTGAGCACTTTGAACATTCGGCTGGTCGCCTCCTTCACGCGCGCGTCGCCGCTGTCGAAGAAGACGCCCTCGGGAAGCCGTAGAACCAGTTCCTGACGCATCTTGATGACTTGCAGGCCCTGGAGCGCGTCGTTGTTCTCGGCCAATTTGGTAAGCGCGGAAAGGAGGTCTTCGAGCACCGCAGACATGCCTTGACTCGACGCGGAGGGAGTTTCGTCCGGCGTTTTTCCTCCCGAGAGAATGCTCTCGCCGTGCATCGGGAACACGTCGATCCCCACCGCCTTGGAAAAGGCCTCGGTGAACCGCCCCATTTTCTTCGAGTCCACCTGCGAGACGGCGAACATGACGACGAAGAATGCGAAGAGGAGCGTAATGAAGTCGGCGTAGCTCACGAGCCATCGCTCGTGGTTCACGTGTTCCGGATGCTTCTTCTTGCGCATGACTCAGGTCGCCCGTGCTTCTTTGAGCGCCTGACCGTCGCCCTTCTTTCCGCCTGCGTGCTGGTGCAGGAACTCGCTCAGACGCTCGCGTACGAGCTTCGGGTTCATTCCCTCCTGAATGGCGAGGACTCCCGTCAGCATGAGCTCCATGCGCTGCACTTCGTCGCGAACGCCCATCTTGATCCGGCCTGCGAACGGCAAGAAAAGGATGTTGGCGACGGCGACGCCGTAGATCGTTGCGACGAACGCCGCTGCGATGCCGTGTCCGACGGCCCCGATGTCGCTCAGATTGCTCATGACGTGGATGAGTCCGAGCACCGCGCCGATGATCCCGACGGTCGGCGAATAGCCCCCCATTGCTTCGAACACCTTTGCGCCATCCTCGCCGTGCTCTTCGTGCTGGCCAATTGCAATTTCCATCGTTTGGCGAAGGGCCGTCGAATCGGCTCCGTCAATCGCCATGGTCAGAGCCTTCGAGAGAAAGGGATGCGACGAGTTCCCGACAACCTTCTCGAGCGCCAGAATCCCATCGCGACGGGCGCGGTTCGCGTAGTCGACGATCTCGTCGACCAGCTTCGCGGCGTCCACTTTCGACTTCTTGAACGTGGCCCCTGCGGCGCTCACGGCGCCGAGCAGAGTGGAACCCGGGAACTGTACGATGACAGCACCGATGGTCCCCCCGACGACGATGAGCGCGGCGGGGCCGCCGACCATCGAACCCATGTGCCCGCCTTCGAGGGCGTTGCCCACGAGGATGCAAAGCAGCGCGACGACGATTCCAATGAGCGGGCCGAATTCCATCACGTGCCTCCGCGCAACCGGATCGACGCGGGCGGGTCGCTCAGTCGCCGGGCAGCGGGGACGCTCGTGAAGCGAGGCGGGTCGCCTTCCAACGCGCCAAGACGGTCGGCAGTCGGCTCGCCCATTCGAACGCGCCGGCGGAAGTCGACGACTTGCGCGATTAGCTCGTCGAGGGTTTCTCGCACGATGATCTTCTCGCCTCCGATCATGAAGAGGGTGGTATCGGGAGTCGCGTCGGCCCAGCCGATGTGATCCGGATTGATTGCCACGATATGGTTGTTGAGGCGCGTCAGTTTGATCACGAGTCCTCCTGGCGCGTATGCGCGGTGTCCGGCGTGCCGCGTGCCGCGTGCCGGTCATCGTCACGCTCAGCAACTGCCGCGCCACGCACGAGTGCACGTTGGCACAAGACGTGATGGGGAGAGCGCCGCGGAGAACGTCGAATGCGTATCCTCGATGCAGTCGAACACTTACGTGCAGGCATGGATTACCACCTTGCACGCCAGAACCTTTTGACGGCGAATCTGGCGCATATCGACACTCCGGGGTTTCGGCCGATGGACCTGCAGAGGGCGGGAGCCTTCGAGGGTGCGCTCCAAACGGAGCTCGCGGCCACGCAACCCGGGCATATCGCCCTACCCCACGCCGCCAGCGGTGAGGCGTGGCGGGTCGTCGAGGCCAACTCCGGGCAGTCCGGTGGGATGGACGGAAACGGTGTCAGCGTCGATCGCGAAGCCGTGAAAATCGCAACGAATCAGATCCGGTACGACACGCTGGCGTCGCTCGTTCAAAACGAACTTTCCGGCCTAGCGTGGGCAGCAAACGATGGAAGGGGCGCATGAGCCGACAAGCGCAAGTGAGTGGTGTTTTCAGCGCGATGGAGATCGCTGCGTCCGGCCTTTCGGCCGAGCGCGGGCGAATGAACGTCATCGCGAGCAACCTCTCGAACGCCCGAACGACGCGAGGGGTGAACGGCCAGCCGTATCAACGCCTTGACCCGGTCTTCGTCGCGCGTCCGATCGCTGCGGGATCCTTCGACCCCGTTTTGCGCGCCGTGAAGGAGGTTAGCCTCCAGGGCGTTCGGCCAGACACGACGCCAGGCGAGATGGTTTATGAACCAGGGCATCCCGACGCGAATCCGCAGGGTTACGTGCAGTACCCCAATGTCAACGTCGTGACGGAGATGGTCAACCTGATGACGGCGTCCCGGGCATACGAAGCCGGGGTAACCTCGATCGAATCGATCAAGGCGATGGCACGGGCCGCGCTCAAGATCGGGCAGTAACCATGAGCGTCATTTCGCGGCTGGAGTCCACTCCGCTCGTCACGTCCGAGATGACCACGAGGCTCGGGCCGACCGACGGCCTTTCGGGCGCTTCCGCGCAGCGCTCGCTCGACGGCACTGCCGGGACATCCGCGATTGATTCGTTCGGTGCGATATTCGGCAGCGCGATCGAGCAGGCCAATCGGGCCGATATCGCGGCATCGCAGAAGGTGGACGCGCTCGCGTCGGGCGCCGCAGACGACCTTCACGGGACCATGATTTCGGTCAAGGAAGCGGACATCTCCATCCGCTTGGTCGGCACGGTCCGCAACAAGATTCTCGACGCCTTCCAGGAGCTTTGGAGAACAAGTGTCTGACGCGACCTCACCTACCGCGTTTCCTCGTTCGTTCCCGGCCGCACTCGCCCTCGCGAAGGGGTGGCTTGTAGGCCTGTCGCGTCCTGCGCGGCTCCTCATCGGGACGACCGGCGTGCTGGCGGTTGCGTTCGGTGCCTTCGTGGCCTTTCAAAAGGCCAACGAGCCTTACGCGCCGCTGTTCACGCAGCTCGAACGAGAGGACGCGGCGGCGATCGTCAACAAGCTCAAGGAAATCAAGGTTCCGTATCGCATCGAAGCCGACGGAGCGACGATTGAAGTCCCCGAGTCGAGGGCCCGGGAGCTACGCCTCGAGCTCGCCAGCTCTGGATTGCCGCGCGGCGGGGGCGTTGGCTTCGAGAGCTTCGACAAGATGCGGCTCGGCGCAACCGACTTCGAGCAGCACGTGCTCTACCGGCGAGCGCTCGAAGGGGAGCTCACCCGCACCATCGGCACCCTCGGTGCGGTGGAGTCCTCTCGTGTGCACCTCGTTCTGCCCGAGAAGTCCGTGTTCATCACGCGGGGGGAGCCCGCATCGGCGTCGATCATGCTGAGGCTCCGCCCGGGCCGTGTGCTGGGGCCGTCGGAGGTTGGCGGCGTCGTTCACCTGGTCGCGTCGGCGGTGCCAGGGCTCGAGGCCGATCGCATCACTGTCGTGACCACCGAGGGCATCATGCTTCACCGGCCCCGCAAGTCGGGGGGTACGGGGGACGGCGACGAGGGGGACGACGACGCTCGTGTCGCTGCGCGGTCCTACGAGACCTCGCTGGAAGATCGCGTCCGCGCCATGCTCGAACGTGTCGTGGGGCCCGGGCACGCGGACGTGCGCGTCACCGCGGAGATCGACCCTGCCCGGGTCGAGCGCACCGAAGAGCACTTCGACCCGACCAAGTCCGCGCTTCGGAGCGAGGAGCAATCGCTGGAGCACGGGAGTTCGGATCCCAACGAGTCCGTCGCCGGCGTTCCGGGGGCAGAGAGCAACCTGCCTACGGGGACGGCCAAACTCGCGGCGTCGGCGACGCCCGCGACATCCGCATCGGGGTCCGGAGCGCCGGCAGCATCCAGCCCACCGCCGATCGCGGGGTCCGGGACGATCCGAGAATCCCACACGCGCAACTTCGAGCTCGACCGCGTAACGGAGAAACGAACGACCGGCGGCGGTGCGCTCAAACGTCTCACCGTCGCCGTCGTGCTCGACGGCGTGAAAGGCGACAAGGGGATTGTCGCGCGAGACCGTGGAGAGCTCGACAAGCTGGCAACCCTTGTGCGCAGCGCCGCGGGCGCCAGTCCGGCTCGGGATGATGTCGTCACCGTCGAGTCGATGCCTTTCGCGGGCAGCGCCGACGCCCCCGTCGAAGCAGCCGTGGTGGTACCCGTCGCGCAAGGGCGGTTGAAAGTCATTCAGCGTTGGGCGCCGGCCGGGGTCGGTGCCGTGGCCTTGCTCGCATTCGCTGGGGTGATGTTGCGGCGCCGCAAGTCCTCGGCGCCCGCTCAGGCCACCTTGGGTCTGCCTCCGGGAGAGGCGGCGCCGCCGGCCCTCGAGGCGACAGCCGCTGCTGCTGCTCCCGCGCTCGAACCAGGGGATCTCCGCACCCAAGCCCTTTCGCGAGCGTCGGCCGATCCCGCTACGGCGGCGCTCGTGCTGAGGTTCTGGCTTGGGACCGCGCCCCAGGACGCCCGCGAAGCCGCCACCCGATAGGGTGTCTTGCTTTCCGGCGATGTCTTCGACGTTCCGACGTCGGGGATCGTCGCCCTACGTGAGTGACGTGAGCACGGCTCCTCGGTCCGCCGTGCGAGTGTCGTTCGCTCTCCCGGGAAACCGCCGTCTTCGTACATCTGGTTGGACTCCGACCCTGCATGCGAGACGCGCGTGGGCACTGGTCTTGCTCCAGTGCACTTCCGTGATCACCAACGCGGAGAAGGCGGTTCTATTTCTCCTTTCCCTGGACGAGCAAGCCGCGGCCAACGTTGTGCGCGAGCTCGGTGAGCACGAACTCCGAAAACTGCGCGCGGTCGCGTCGACGATGCGCGAGGTCCCCGCGGGTGCGCTGGACGACACCTTCCGTGACTTTCTGCAGCGCTCGGCGAGCGCGGTGGCGGTTCCCCGCGGAGGGCTGCCGTACTTGCGGCGTCTCTCCGCAGGGGCGCTCGGCGAGCAACGCGCTCGGGAGATTTTCGAGGACGGGGTCACCAGCCCTATCGCGCGCCTCGAGGGGGCCCCTTCGGACGCGGTTGCGGCGCTGCTGGAGAAAGAGCCTCCCCAGCTCGTTGCCGCCGTCCTTGCCCGAATGGACCCGAGCCACGCCGCCAACATTCTCAATGCGATGACCCCGGAGCGCCAAAGCACCGTCGTCAGACATGTCGGCGCGATGACAGAGCTTCCGGCCAAGGTGTTGGAAGACGTCGCGCTCGCACTCGCCAACGAACTTCCCACCTCGGACGCATCGACCCTCGTCAGCGTGGACGGCATCGCCCGAGCTGCGGAGCTCCTCAAAGCGGCCGGACGCGAGGCGTCGACCGCAATCTTGAGCGCCATCGAGGCCAACGACGTCCAGATGGCCGGCGACGTGCGTCAGGCGATGTTCACGTTCGAAGATCTGCGACGGCTCGATTCGAAGGCGATGCGCGAACTTCTCCGCGAGGTGCCCAGCGAGCGGCTGACCACCGCGCTGAAGGGCGTCTCCCAGGAGCTCTTGAATGCGGTCTTCAGTGGTCTCTCCCAACGCGCCGCGGAGCTGCTGCGAGACGATCTGGAGCTACTCGGCAAGGTCAAGAAGTCGGAGCTCGAAACGGCACGCCGCGAAATTGTCGAGGTTGCCCTCCGCCTCGAGTCCGAAGGGCGCATCGATCTCGGGAGGGAAGGCGAGTGAACAAGCCCAAGCCCGGAGCTCTCTTCATCCAAGCGTGGGTGGGTTCGGAAGTGTCCAGCTCCGCGCGGAGGCCGTCTTGGATCGCCCGCAGGATGTCCAGTCGCCCGCCGGTGCCCAGCGTGACCCCGGCGCCGTCGATTCCTCCGGTGGTCGAGCCCCTGGAACAACCGCCGCCGGTCTTCACCTTGCCGGAGCCGCCTCCTCCTGCGGCCATCGAGATCGCCACGGCAATAGCTTTGGCTCAAGTGTCCGACGAGAACGCCGCGCTCCGCGCGCAGATCACGGAGATGGCGGCGACGATGGCGCGGCTACACAGCGAAGTCTTGGCCGCAAGCGAGGGAGAGCTCGTGAAGCTCGCGCTGACGATCGCGGAGCGCGTCGTCGGACGCGAGTTGGAGACGGACCCCGCCCTGGTTGTCGTCTGGGCACGGGAAGCCATCGAGTCGCTCGCCGCGAAGGACGGCGTGGTGATCGCGGTCGCACGCGACGTCCGTGACGAGGTCCCGGCTGGAGCGTGGAGCGGGGTCGGCGTGGAGCACCGGGTGCAAACCGATGCGTTGCTCGAGCGTCGCGCCGTCGAGGTCCGGACGCCCGAGGGAACTGTCTCGACCGGAGCAGATGCGAGGCTCGAAGCCGTCGCACGGGCTCTGGGCTTGGGAGAAACTTGAGCTCCGCTCCCCCGCTTCGCGTCGACCTCGGGGCCCATATCCTGCGGGCCCGCACGGCCTCCGGACCGAGCGCCGAAGGTCAGGTACGCGAAGTCATCGGGGTCCTGGTCGAAGTCGAGGGGCTCGCCGCGCCGATTGGAGCCCAGCTCGAAGTGCGCTCGCACGAGCCTCGGTTGCTGCTCGAAGTCATCGGGTTTCGTCAAGGACGACTGCTTACCGCGCCGCTCGGCCCCACCACGGGGATCGTCCCTGGGGCGCGAGTACGCGTGAGCCCGCAGGCAAATTCGGTTGCGGTAGGCGATGCCCTCCTCGGGCGCGTGATCGACGCGTTCGGGCATCCGCTCGACGGTCTGCCCGTACCGGAGCTCAGCGCAGCCGTCCCTTTGCACGCCACGCCTCCGTCGCCGTTTACACGCCGTCCGGTCAACCAGGCGCTCGAGACCAGGGTGCGCGTCATCGACGCGCTATTGCCCCTCGGGCGCGGGCAGCGCGTGGGTCTGTTCGCGGGCACAGGCGTGGGCAAAAGCACACTCCTCGGGATGCTGTGCCGTCACAGCAACGCCGATGTGATTGTCGTCGGTCTCGTCGGCGAACGAGGTCGCGAGGTGGGCGACTTCGTCCGCGGAGTGCTCGGAAAGCAGGGACTCGCCCGTTCGGTGGTGGTGGCGGCTACGGGCGACATGCCTCCGCTCGTCCGGGCCCGCGGTGCGGTCCGCGCAACGGCAATCGCCGAATATTTCCGGGCGCAAGGCAAATCGGTCCTCCTCTTGATGGACTCCGTTACGCGATACGCGATGGCGTTGCGGGAAGCGTCGCTCGCCGCCGGAGAGCCGCCCCTCACGAAAGGGTACACGCCCACCGTGTTTGCAGCGCTGCCATCGCTCCTCGAGCGCGCCGGAAACGATGCCGGGGCCGGTTCGATTACCGCCGTCTACACAGTGCTCGTCGAAGGCGACGACCTTTCCGATCCCATCGCCGACGCGGTCCGCGGCATTCTGGATGGACACATCGTCTTGTCGCGGCGGCAAGCGGACCGAGGGCTCTTTCCGGCAATCGACGTTTTGCGCAGCGTATCGCGTGTCATTCACGACATTGCGACGCCGGACCACGTCGACGCTGCGGCGCGGGTGCGGGATTCGCTCTCGACCTTCGCCGAAGCGGCGGACCTTATCCAGATTGGAGCGTACGTCTCGGGGAGCGATCCCCGGGTCGATGCCGCCCGCGAGGCGATGCCTCGCATCGAGGCACTGATTCGCCAAAAGCCCGAGGAAGCCGTCTCGCGCGCCTCGGCGCTCAGCTCATTGCGCGGGGCAATCGGAGGAAAGTCGTGAGCGCGAGATTGCGTCGAGTGGAACGGCTCGTGGGGTTGGGGGAAGACGCCGTGAAGGCGGCGCGAGCGAGCGCTGCCACTGCGGCCCGTGCGGTGGCCGAAGCGCGGCGTGAGGCGGAACGAGAAGAAAACGCCTGGTCGGAGGCGGCGCAGCATTTCGGGACCCGGGTGACCTTTGCATCGGACCTCGACGAACAGGCGGCGCATCTGCGCACCCTGCGGCTTCGCGCGGACGGCTCCGCACGCCAGCTCGACCGAGCGCTCGCGGAAGAGAGACGTTGCGCGGCGGCCGTCGTGAAGGCCGCAATGGAGCATCGAAAACTGGAGCTCTGGCGCGACCGCATTGTCTCGGGGGAGCGCGAAGAGGCCAGTCGACAGGAGCAACGCAGCACCGACGAGCTCGCGGCCCGCGGGGCGAGGGCGAAGCTGTGAGCGCCACGCTGTTCGTTCTCCCGGCGACCACCGGGGTACAGGCCGAAGCTTCGAACTCCGCCCCCAAGGGGACTCCCCCGGCAGACCCGAACGCGGGGTCCACCGACTTCGCCTCGCTTCTGAGCGGCGTCACGGCTGCAGCATCGGAGCCGCGACACGCGTCCCCTCCGGTCGGTGCAGGTATCGAGCGCGCCGTCACCGTCGACGGGATCGACCACCCCGTCGCGGTTTCGACGGGCGGGTCGTCGGCCCATACGAGCCGGACCTCGCGCCGAAACGAAGAGCGCGATCGAGTCGGGTCACGCGCCGATTCCCCGTTTGCGCCGTGGGCTGGGTCCCCGACTCCTCTTGCGGCTCCGAACTGGTCGAGCGCCAGTCTCGAGAGCGACAGCCAGGGATCGGGCGACCGACGGCCGGCCGGTGCCGTTCAAGAAAAGGCCGCTGACCCGCGCGTAGCGGCGAGCTTTGGGGCCTCTCCCGCCAGCGCACCCGTTGCAAGCGGTTCTCTGGCCTCTGCCCCGGAGGCGTCCGAGAACAGCACGGCGCCGGGGACTGTCACCGTGGAGCCGACGCCGCCTGGCGCTCCGGAATCGGTTCCGACTCTTCCCGCGAAAACGATACCAAGCGGCAATCCCAGTACGGCAACGCCTCTCGCCGCCTCCGCGGCCGAATCCACCGCCGCTTTCGCCCCGTCGTCGCAGGGTGGCAGCGGGAACCCCGCGTCCACGTTGTCCGCCTCGTCCAGGTCCAGCTCGACGTCCGCAGAGACGCCCGTGAACACGCCCGCAAAGACGTCCGCGAACACGCCCGCAAAGACGTCCGCAACCACTTCCGCGAACACGTCCGCAGAGACGCCCGCGAACACGTCCGCAAAGACGTCCGCGAACACGCCCGCAAAGACGTCCGCGAACACGTCGGGGAATACGTCCGCAAAGGCGCCCGCGAATACGTCCGCGAACACGTCGGGGAACACGTCCGCAAAGGCGCCCGCGAATACGTCGGCGAATACGTCCCCGAACACGCCCGCGGACGCCCCTTTGCGTCCCTCCTCGATGGCGCCACCAACGGGCGCGGCGCCGAAATCCCCAGTCGCCGGAGAGCCTCGGCGAGGCGCCGATCAGGCGGTGGCGGACCCTGGGAAAGCCGCTGCTGTAGTCAATGCGCTGGGAGCTGTCGCCGCAGTCTCTCCGCAATCCGTCGAAACCAGCACCGCCGCGCTTGCGGTCGACCCAGCCGCGACTGTCGCCGCGTCCCCGTCCCCCCGGCGGGGGACCAAAGTCGATTCCGCGGGGATGAGCTCACGGGTCGTGGTCAATCCTCCCGCCGCCCAGAGCCGTGTTGCCGGCGCCGGGACCATCGCGACCACCGTCGCCATGGATCGGACGGAAGAGGCGTCTGGCCACACGCCCCCGTCGGACGCGGCCGTCGTCACCCACTCGTCGGCTGCGAACCGCCCCGCGCGGGCCGATCGCGCCCCGGCGAACGCCGACCGCCCAGCGTCCGCGCCGGGCGCGATCCAATCGAAGCCAGACGCTGACCCCCCGACTTCTCTCGACGGCGTTCAGCAGCTGAGTGCCCAGTCGCAAACCCAATGGCAGGCCATGCCAGCCGACCAGACCGGCACCGCCAAAACGGTGACGGTCGTCAGTGAAGCGTCACCAGCCCCTCCCCTGGCGCCTGCGGTCAACGGGGCAAAGCTCCGAGATGCGCTCGCATCCGTCGCCAACCACGCCGTCCTTCGCAGTGAGGCTTCCGGGCAGATCGACGTACCTGAGCTCGGGCGAGTCGCAGTTCGTGCCCATACCAGCGGAGGAACGGTCGACGTCGAGGTGACCGCGGAGGGCTCCGAGGCGCGCGCGACGCTTCGCGGGCACGTCGGCGCAATGACCGCCGACCTTCGCGCGGCCGACGTGCCCGTTGGGCGCTTCACGGTCGACCGCACCGACGCACCTTCGCTCGGTAGTTCCCTCGCATCGTCGACGTCTTCGCGAGACGGCGGCAACAACCCGGGCGGTCATTCTGCGCGCGACAATGGCCCGCAAGCCGACGGCGACAACGTGTCCGAGGCCGCAGAGGTAACCGTGCCTCGCCGGGTCCGGATCGTGCTTTAGCAAAGAAGCAGAGACGAAAGACAAGAGAGCAGGGTGCGCCTTTCATGACCTCTCCAATCAACTCCGCGTCACAATTGTCCAGCGCATCGTCGAGCGCGTCGAGCGCCGCTGCGGCGTCTGCGCCCACGCTCGGGGCAAACGACTTTCTCAAGCTGCTGATGGCGCAGATGCAGAATCAAGACCCTCTTCAGCCTACCGACAGCACCCAGTTCGTCACGCAGCTCGCCCAGTTCTCGCAAGTCCAGCAGTCGGTTGCGCAGTCGACGACCCTTGGAACGATCTCGACACAGCTCCAGGGGATGTCGAACTCGAATGCCTCCGACTTGGTCGGCAAGACGGTCACGATCCAAGGCAACGGCCTACAATGGAACGGGACTTTCGCCACCAGTGCGAGCGTGACGCTCGGCGGTCCCGCGCAGCACGTGAATGTCTCGATCAAGGACTCCCAGGGCAACGTCGTGCGGACGATGCAGCTCGGCGCGGAGCCTGGCGGCACCCTCCCGATCACCTGGGACGGCAAAGACAACTCGGCCCAAGCCGCGACCGTAGGTTCGTACTCGATGAATGTCACGGCTACCGACGCAAACGGCCAGAGTGTGAACGTGTCGCAGGCGGTAACAGGCGTCGTTTCCAAAGTATCGTTCGATCAGGGTTATCCGGCACTCACCCTCAGCTCGGGGGCAGTCGCACCGGTGTCGCAACTCGTGAGCGTCGGCGCTACGCCGGCGACTCCGTAAGCCACGGCTACTAGGAGGTAGTTATGTCGATTCTCAATGCAATGTACGCGGGTGTGTCGGGTCTGGACGCCGAAGGCGAGGCGCTCGGTGTCATCGGCAATAACGTGGCGAACTCGAATACGGTCGGCTTCAAGGAGTCTCGCGCCGTATTCGAGAACGTGATGGGCTCGACGATCGGCGATCCCAACGCGATTGGCGACGGCGTGCGCATGACAAGCACGCAACAGATCTTCGGGCAGGGCAGCATGCTCAACACCGGGCAGCCCACTGACCTTGCGCTCACGGGCGACGGCTTCTTCGTCGTGAACGGAAACGTCGACGGCCAAAACGGCAACTTCTACACGCGCGCCGGCCAGACATCGCTGAACAGCAGCGGCACGCTCGTGAACCCGGACGGCCTGGCGCTTCAGGGCTACGCGACCCTGCCGAGCGGTCAGCTCTCATCGCAGCTCGGTTCGCTCACGCTGCAAACGGCTGCGCTCTCGCCCAAGGCGACCAGCGCGCTGACCGTCACCGCGAACTTGGACGCGACGGCCACCCCGCCTACCAATTCGTGGGACCCCCAGAACCCGGCGACGACCAGCAATTTCTCGACCACCCTCACCGCCTTCGACTCACTCGGCAACTCGCATCAAGTGAGCGTCTACTTCGAGAACACCGGTTCCAATACTTGGTCGTACCACGAGCTCGCGAACGGTGGAGAAGTGCAAGGCGGCACCTCCGGGCAGAACGTCGAATTCGGCTCGGGCACGATGACGTTCAACTCGAACGGCTCCCTTCAGTCGGTGACGCCCAGCGGCGGTACCGTGACGTTCAACGGCGCCCAGCAGCAAACGATGTCGGTCAACCTCGGGACTCCCGTTGCGAGCGGCGGCACGGGCCTCGACGGGGCCACCCAATTCGGCAGCGCGAGCGACGTCTCGTCGCAGAGTCAGGACGGGTACGCCTCCGGAGACTTGAGCGGCATCAAGATCGGCCAAGACGGTACGGTGAGCGGTACGTACACGAACGGGCAGACGGTCGCCGTGGGTCAGCTCGCGATAGCCAAGTTTGCATCGAACAACGGCCTTGCCCAGGCGGGACAGAACTGTTGGGCCGCGACCAAAGCTTCCGGCGACGCTGCCCTAGGGGTCGCGGGCGCGGGAGGGCGGGGTGCGATTGCCACGGGCTCGCTCGAGCAGTCGAACGTCGACATTGCCTCTCAGTTCGTCGACCTCATCGCCCACCAGCGCGCCTTCCAGGCGAGCTCGAAGACGATCACGACGGCGGACCAAATGCTGCAAGATTTGATGCAGATCAAGCAGTGAGCCCTCCCCGCGGAACGCCATGAGCGAGAGCAAAGACAAGCCGCCCGCGGCCCCACCCCGTGGGGGTGGGCCGTCGGTCATCGGGATGATCCTTCCGGCGCTGTTCGCCGCTGCGGCGGCGTTTGGCGGGGCGAAAGTCGCCGGTGGACATCACGCGAGCGCGGAGGCGCCGGAGCACGCGGCGGGCGCCGAGGCCCCCGGCCCGACTCTGGCACTCGAACCATTCCTTCTCAGTATCGCCGACGTGAACAAGAAGGCACATGCGATGAAGGTCGCCATCGCAATCGAGTTCGACCCCAAAGAGAAAGAAGAGGCGCTGAAGTCTCTGACACCTCGAATTCGCGATGCCGCGCTGGGGCACCTCCGGACCGTGCGCTACGAAGACGCGATCGACCCCGCCGGCGGCGAGAAGATGCGCGCCGACGTACTCGAACACCTCCGGGCGGGGGGAGTATCGACCGCGCTGCACGTGCTGATCACCGATCTCGTGGTCCAATGAGCGACGCTGCGAAGTTGCTGAGGTTCGCGGCCGAAGGGGGTCGCGTCCGGCGAGCCGCGGCAGCGCTCGAGCAAGCCAGCCCTCAACTGGCCTCGGCCCTCAGGCGATCGATGCCGTTTCTGGGCCGACACGGAACACCCGTCGCGCTCTGTTTCGCGCGGGCAATCCCGCTCGGAGAGCTTCTCGGGGACTTGCCTCGTCCCGTGCATGCGACGCATCTCGTGGTCTCGCCGGGCGGTGCGCGCGGGGCCATCATCCTCGACGCCGGCGCCATCGCGATGGTTCTCGACGGTGTCCTCGGTGGCGACGGGTCGGCACCGCCGCAGCTCGACGCCGCCGGGCTCTCTTCGCCGCAGGTCGCTCTCGCGTCGCGCGTGATCGAAGGCGTCGTGCGATCGTTTTCCGAGGTCCTTTCCAAACGCTTCGGGCTCTTGCTCGAAGTCAGCGCCCCCGACGGCGACGACGCGAGTTCCGAGACCGCGCCCATTGTGTGCAGTTTCGAGCTGGGCACGGGTGCCCAGGTTGGCCGCGTGATGCTCCTGGTCGCGAAGGAGGCCATTCTCGGAGGTGCGGAAGACCGTGCCGACACCTCGGCGAATGCCCTCGACCCCCGAGTCGTCCAGGTTTTGGAGCAAGTGGAGCTGGATCTCGTCGCGGAGCTCGCACGAATGAAAATGAGTCTGGGGCATCTCTCGAGCTTGCGGGTCGGAGACACGATCCGACTCGATATCCCAGTCGGTGCTGCGATTAACGTTCGCGCCGACGGGCGGGTCGTCTTGCGCGGACATCCGACGACGAGCTCTGGCCAGATCGCCGTTCGTATCGAGAAGTAGTTCGAGCGCGCTTTCCCAGATCGCCCACGTGTCCGGACTGAGTGTCGCCGGCGTCGGGGAGAGTCTCCTCTTTCCGTTCCTTTGTGCGCCCTCGGTTACGGGCGACCCACACTTGCCGAGCCGTCTTTGCGCTCGGCACGTTCGTTGAAAGGGAAACCGCGCATCCCCATGAGTTCTCCCGAAAAGCCCGAAGTGAATTCGAACGAAGGTGCCATCGCGCGCGCCAGTTCTCTCGATCTCCTCCAAGACGTCGAGGTCGAAATCACGCTCGAAATCGGGCGCCGGCGCCTGCGCATCGCCGACGTGCTGAGGCTAACCAGCGGGCAAACTCTGGAACTGTCCAAGTCCGCCGGCGAACCGCTCGACATCTTCGTCAACGGCCGCCTCCTGGGAAGGGGCGAAGCCATCGTCATGGGCGATCGCTACGGCGTCCGAATTACCGAGATCGTCTCCCCGAATCCGCGGGGCGAGTCGTGACCCAAGCTCGCACCGTCGCCATGGGCGTGGCGCTAGCCGCCACCGTGCTGACGCGGGTGGCGAGCGCGCAGGCGGACGTACCTCGTGACACGTCGGCCACTGCGGATGGTACGACTCCGCTCGCCCTTCGCCCGAGCAAAGCCCTCCAGCTTTCCCAAGATTCGCAGGGTCCTGGTCTGGGGTGGAAAGTCGCGTCGATCGTCGCCATCCTCGGAGGAGCGGCCTTTTATCTGCGCAAGCGCGTTGCGCCGAAGCGTCTCGACGATGCAGGACTCACCATCGTCCGCCGCGCCGCGATCGGTTTGCGCAGCGAGCTTCTCGTCGTGAACGTCGAAGGGCAGCGGCTCCTACTCGGAGTCACGCCGAATTCGATCCAGAATCTCGCCGTCCTCGATGGCGACGTGGCGGCGTCCCCGGTTCCAGGAGAAGTGACGGACGAAGAGCCCTCGGCCTTGGGCGATCGATTCGCCGCGATGCTCAAGGCGGCTGACCCCCGCGAGAGCGGGCGCGGCACCGATTCGTCGCGGCGACCGGAGTCGGGTCGCGAAGCAGCGCGGCCAGCGGCTGAAGCGATTCGTCAGGACTTGCCCGAGGCCGCGAGAGAGGCCGCTCTCGCCGGACAGGCGCGGGGCCTCGCTGGGTTGCGGAGGCGCGGATGATTCCGGACTTGAGCTCGTTGAACGCGCCGGGACTCTCGCCTCAGCTCAAGATTCTCGCTCTTCTCACGATACTGTCGCTTCTTCCGGCCATCGTGCTCACGATGACCTCCTTCACGCGCATCGTCATCGTGCTTGGCTTCGTGAGGCAGGGCATCGGTACCCAACAGACGCCGCCCACCCAAGTGCTCGTGGGGCTCGCCATCTTTCTCACGTGCTTCACGATGGGCCCGGTTTTCTCCACGATCGCCCGCGACGCGTACGAGCCGTACGCCGCGGGGACGATAACCGACTCCCAGGCTCTCGAGCGGGCCAGCGCTCCGCTTCGGTCGTTCATGCTCCATCAGACGCGCGAGGCCGACCTCGCCCTCTTTTACTCTGCGACGCGGGCTCCCCTGCCCAAGACGGAAGAAGACGTTCCGCTGCGCGTTGCGGCGCCGGCGTTCGTCGTGAGCGAGCTGACGACCGCGTTCCAGATGGGAGTTCTCGTGCTTCTTCCCTTTCTGGTGATCGACCTCGCCGTCTCTTCGATTCTCATGTCGCTGGGAATGATGATGGTCCCGCCGACCACCATCAGCCTACCCGTCAAACTCCTGCTCTTCGTCGTCGCCGACGGTTGGCACCTGCTCGTCGGGTCATTGTTGCGGAGCTTCGGGTGAATCCGGACGAGGCGGTTGCCCTCGTGGCCGGCCTCCTACGAACGACCCTGTTCGTGACCGGGCCGCTCCTCGCCGTCGCCGTGATGGCGGGCGTCATCGTGGGCATCGTCCAAACGGCGACGCAGGTAAATGAGGCGAGCATCAGCTTCGTCGTCAAGGTCGTCGCCGTCGTAACCGTGGCAGCCGCCATCGGGTCGCAACTGGCCACCTACGTGCTGGACTACACGCGGGCAAGCTTGGACGCGATCGGGAACGTCGTGCACTGATGGTCCTCGAGCGGCTCATCGTCGAGAGCGCCGCGCTCTTTTCGCTCTCCGCCAGTCGCATCGCCGGCTTCGTGCTCATCTCGCCATTCCCGGGCCAAAACGTGAGCAGGACCCAACGCGCCACCCTCGTGGTCGTGCTGGCTTGGGTCACGATGTCCTTCGCGCCCCACGCCTCGGTCCCCAAGGAGCTCGGACTGCAACTCGTCGGACAGGCTGCACTCGAGCTCGGGTGCGGGCTGGTCGTCGGTGTCGCATTTCACTTCGTGTTTGCGGCCGCGGACGTCCTCGGGGCGGTGCTCGGCCAAATGACCGGCCTTTCGTCTCCGTCGGTCCTCAATCCGACCTTGGACGCGCCCGAAACGGCAATTGGTCGAATCGTGGGCCTGTGCGCCATGCTCTTGGTCATCTCGGCCGGCGTGCACCGCATCGCCCTAGGCGGTCTGCTCGAGTCGTTCCGGACGCTTCCCGTCGGGAGCGCGGCCGTTCTCGGTGCCCCCGTGATGCGCTTTGTCGATCTGGGTGCGGATGCATTCGTCGTGGGCGTGCGCCTCGCGAGTCCAATCGTGGGCGTGGCGTTGCTCGTTCAGCTCGCGCTCGCGATGGTGTCGCGCGCCGCCCCGTCCGTCCAGATCTTCAGCGTCGGCTTCGGCGTCCTGTTCGGGAGCGGGATGCTGAGCCTGCTCGCCTGCTTCGGCGATCTCGCCGCCGGACTGAACGCCCACTTCGCATCGCTCGCTCCGTTCATCGAAGAGGCGATCGGCGCAATGCGGAAATGAGTTCTGAAGAGGGCGAGAGACAGTTCGACCCGACGCCGAACAGGCGCGAAGAATTTCGCAAGCAAGGACGCTTCGCGCGCGCGCGCGATGCGGCCGGCGTCGCCTCCTTGATGAGCGTGGTCGGCGCGCTGCTCGGCTCTCGCGCAGCCATCGGCAAGGCTCTCGACCGGCTCTTTGCGGCATCGTTCGGGAACATCGTCGCCCTTTCTCACGGTGCCCCCGGAGACGTCTTCCGATTCGCCGGTGAGGCTCTTCTTACGATCGCCGGTCCGGCCTCTCTCGCCGCGTGCGTTGCGGCCTCGGTGGCGGGTCTCGCGCAGACCGGTTTGCGGTTGAACCTCGACGCGGTCTCGTTCAAACCCGAGCGGCTGGACCCCATCGGCCGCCTGAAGCAGATAGCCTCGCCCAAACAAGCAATCGTTGAAATGCTCATGAGCATTCTGCGCGTCGGACTCGTGGGCTACGTGGCCTACCGCGCCGCCCTCATCGAATTGCCGCAACTGCTCGAACTGGCGCGGACATCGGTGGATGTCGCGATCCCGCGCATCGTCAGCGCGATAGTTCACATCGTACTCGACGCAGGGGGGGTCCTCGCAGGCATTGCCGCCATCGACTACACGCAGAGCCGACTTCGCATCTCCAAAGAGATGAAGATGACGCGACAAGAACTGATGGAGGACATGCGCCAGAACGAGGGCGACCCGAAAACAAAGGCGCGCATAAGAGGGCGAGCGCGCGCTCTGGCGAAGAAGCGAGCGCTCCAGAACGTCAAGAAGGCCGATGTCGTCGTCACGAATCCGACGCACGTGGCGGTCGCTCTCCGCTATGACGCCAAGGACCCCGCACCCGTGGTGCTCGCCAAAGGTCACGACGACGTGGCCCTGCGAATACGGGACGAAGCGCGCAAATTCGGAATTCCCATCTTGGAAAACCGGCGCCTGGCGCGCGCTCTGGACGCCGAGGTTGCGGTGGGCCACCCGATTCCAGTCGCCCACTTCGCGGCCGTCGCGCGCGTTCTGGCGTTCGTGTTCAAGCTCCGCGGCGGACGCAAACGCGGCACGCCGCGTGCGTAGTGCGACCGCGTGGCGGCGGAAGTATTCGTAGCACCCAAGGGTCGCAAGTGGGACGCGGTCGTGCCGCTCGGCATCATCGGCGTGGTGCTGATGATGGTGCTGCCGCTGCCGCCGCAGCTCCTGGACCTGTTGCTCGCGTTCTCGCTGGCACTCGCGGTCGGCGTGTTCTTGACGGCGCTCTTCATCGAGGAGGCCCTCGAGTTCAGCGCGTTTCCCGCGTTCGTTTTGATTGCGACGCTCCTGCGCCTCAGTCTGAACGTGGCGACGACCCGCCTGATTCTTCTGCATGGCGGTGAGGGGCAGGGCTCGGCGGGCTCGGTCGTAGAGGCTTTCGGCCGCTTCGTCGTGGAGGGCAACGTCCTCGTCGGGCTCGTGGTCTTTCTCATTCTTACGGTCATCAACTTCGTCGTGGTGACCAAGGGCGCCGGTCGCGTGGCCGAAGTCGCCGCGCGCTTCACGCTCGACGCGATGCCCGGGAAGCAGATGGCCATCGACGCGGACCTCTCGTCCGGAGCCATCACCAGCGATCAAGCGCGCACGCGCCGCAAAAGGCTGGAGCGCGAAGCCGACTTCTACGGCGCCATGGACGGCGCGAGCAAGTTCGTTCAAGGCGATGCGATCGCCGGTCTGCTCATCACGGGGATCAACCTCACGGGGGGATTGATCCTCGGGGTGATGCGCGGGATGGACCTGGCGAAGGCCGCCGAGACGTTCTCCGTGCTGACCGTAGGAGACGCGCTCGTGTCGCAGCTTCCGGCGCTGCTCGTTTCAGCCGCATCCGGCATCGTGGTGACCCGAAGTGCGACCGGCGACCAGATCGGGCGCGCGTTCGCGCAGCAGCTTTTGGCCAGGCGTCGACCGGTCGTCATGACCGCCGGAATTCTGACGCTGCTCGGATTGATGCCGGGGATGCCGCTCCTCCCGTGCTGGGCGCTGGCGGGTGGGCTCGTGCTCTTGGCGCGGCGGGCGTCGAAGGTGACGGAGGACGCGGCGGTGGCGAAGGGTGCGACCGACGCGGCGGCCGAAAAAAAGCGCAACCCCGCCGACGACGTGGACGGGGCGCTCGCCCTCGACTTGCTCGCTCTCGAAGTCGGCTACGAGCTTGTCGCCACTGTGGATGCGAGCCGCGGCGGCACGCTGCTCGATCGGATGGCCGTCTTGAGGCAGCAGGTGGCCCGGGACCTCGGCATCGTGGTGCCGCCGGTGCACGTCAGCGACAACCTTCAGCTTCCGCCGGGTGCGTACCGCGTCCTCGTAATGGGCAACGAGATCGGATCCGGCCAGTGCAAGGCGGGGCGGCTCCTTGCGATCGAACCCACGGGCGGTTCCTCCCCGCTCGAAGGAGAGCGCACCGTCGACCCGACTTTCGGCATGCCGGCGAGATGGATCGCCCAGCGCGACAAAGAGCTCGCGGAGGCGCTGGGGTACACCGTGGTCGACCACGCCACCATCATCGCGACTCACCTCGGTGAGTTGCTACGCACCAATTCGCACAAGCTTCTCGGTCGCCAAGAGGTGCAGCACCTGCTCGACCTGTTGGCGCGGACCGCGCCGAAGCTGGTCGACGACGTGGTTCCGAATTTGCTCTCACTGGGAGACGTGGTTCGTGTCATGCGCAACTTGGTCCGCGAAGGGGTTTCGGTCCGCGACACGCGGACGATTCTCGAATCGCTCGCTGAGCTTTCCGCGCAGACCAAAGACCCCGAGCAGCTCACCGAGCTCGTACGCGAGCGCCTCGGCGCCCACATCACGTCGCGCCTCCGGGGAACCGACGGGTCCGTCACGGCATTGGCGCTCGACCCCCGTCTCGAGGAAGTCCTTCGACGCTCGCTGCGCGACATCGCCTCCGGCGCTGGCGGCGCCCTCGACCCCGAGGTCCTCCGCGCGCTGACCGCAAACGCCGAGAAGGCGATAGCCAAGGCCTCTGCGACGGCGATTCCGTGCATCATCTCGCCGCCGGACCTGCGCCGCTATGTGCGCGCCATCTTCGAGCGAAAACTTCCCAACGTCACCGTCGCCTCGTTCCGCGAGGTCGACCCAACTGTGCCGCTCCGAATCGTCGAGCGGTTGTCCGTCCAATAGTTCGCGATAGCGAGAAGTAAAGGAGTCGAAGCATGAGCCCCCAGCTCTTCCGTGGTCGAAACGTCGTGGAGGCGCGCCGCGCCGCCCTCGAACAACTCGGCCCCGAGGCCGTCGTGCTGACCACGCGGTCGGTCACGCGCAATGGTATCGGTGGTTGGTTCGGTGCCTCCGACGTGGAGCTCGCGGCCACGCTTCCCGAGACTCCTCATGACGCACGTCCGGCGGCCGATCCGCCTGCGCACTTCGCGCCCGGCGCGTACTTGACGGGGACCGCAGCAAAGTCGGTATCGGACGTCGCGGCGTTGCGAGCCGAGCTCAAAGGCGACCTTCGCTCGCTGAAGTCGATGCTGGCGAAGTCCGGGGACTCCGCGGAGCTGGCCGCCGAGATCGCGCAGCTTCGCGAGCTCGTCGAAACGATCGCTGGGACCAAACCAGGGCGCGACAGGGCAGCGGCGGACCTTCGGTCCTTCGGCATCGAAGGGCCCGTCGTTCAGGCCATCGCCCGCGCGCTCAAGGGCAAGGACTATGGCGACGCGGCGCTTCGCGAAGAGCTCGCCCGCATCATTCAAACCGCGGCGTGGCCACTCGAGGCGGAGCCCACCCTGATCGCGGTCATCGGCCCGAGCGGCGTCGGAAAGACAACGACCGCGGCGAAGCTCGCGGCGCGCGCACGCATGGACGGGAGGACGGTCACACTCGTGGGGTGCGATTCGTTCCGCGTCGGCGCCATCGAGCAGCTGGCCTGCTACGCGGACCTGATGGGTGCCGAGCTGACCACGGCACAGACTTCGGACGAGCTTCGCTCGATCGTCGATGGCGCGCGGACCGACGTCGTCATCGTCGACACGTCGGGACGGCCGCCCACCGCCGACGGGGTGGAGATCGCGCTCGCCCCCCGTCGTTCTACCCAGCGGACCGCGCGAAAACGTCATGTCCTGCTCTGCGTACCGGCGACACTGCGCGCCAACGACGCCGCGCGGATATCGCGTCGATACGGGGCACTGACCCCCACGGCGATGGTCATCACGAAGATCGACGAAACCGACTCTCCGGCGGGCATCGTGCACGCGAGCTGGGCGTCGAAGCTGCCTGTCTCCGTCATGTGCTTCGGTCAGCGAGTCCCCGAGGACGTCGCGCCGGCTACGGTCCAAGCCCTTGTCGATTACGTCGCACCGCGGAGCGCAGCATGACAATGGCCGTCATCGCCGAAGCCGAGTCGCGCGCTCGTCGCTCGATGAACCGCACCGAGTACGAGCGCTTCTTGCCGCTCGTGCGACGCACGGCCATGCGTCTCGCGCGGCGCGTCCCCGCGACGATCACGGTGGCCGACCTGGTCGGTTACGGGTGGGTGGGTCTCATGGAGGCCTACCATCGCGCGGCGAACATGCCGGAAGAAGAGTTCGAGGCGTACGCGCTCTACCGCGTCCGAGGCGCGATGCTCGACTATCTGCGGAGCCTCGATCCGGCGACGCGTGACCTCCGCAAGGCGTCGAAGCGCGTGGCACATTCGATCCGTGGACTATCGCAGAAGCTTGGCCGAGAGCCGGAGGAGGAAGAGATCGCCGAGTCGATGGGGATGCAGCTGCGCGGGTATCGCGAACTCCTCGAGAAGATCGCTGCGGCGGGCATGGCGCGTCTCGAACTACTCGACCTCGATGACGTCGAGGTGGAGAGCGCAGGCGAAACGATCGACGACACGGTAGCGAAGCGCCGCCTCGCCGACGCGGTGGCCATCGCGATGGACACTCTTCCACCGAAGCTCTTGCAGGTCCTCGCGCTCTACTACCAGGAGGGTTGCACGCTGCGGCAGATTGGCGCGGTGCTCGGGGTCGGTGAATCGCGCGTCTCGCAGCTCCATACGGAAGCCATTCACCGCCTTCGCGCAGCGGTCGGGAAGGAATAACGTGTCGGACGGCATCTACGTCGCCCTGAGCGGGGCCATCGCTCAGACGATGAATCTCGACGCCACCGCGGCGAACCTCGCGAACGCCAACACCGACGGCTATCAGCGCGTGCGTCCGGTATTTCGGGAGGAACTGGCGCGTGCGGGCGCCGCCCAGCCGGGATCGCACTATTCTTCTCTCTACGGGACTGCCCTCGACACGACCCGGGGCGGTCTTCGTCCGACCGGGAACCCTCTCGATTTCGCCATGCCGGAAGGGACGTATCTAGCCGTCTCGACGTCACGGGGGGAATGCTATACGCGTGCGGCGTCCTTGCGAGTCGGTCCGGACGCGGTGTTGCGTACTGCCCAGGGCGATGCCGTGGTCGGGGAAGACGGCAAAGACATAAAGCTTGCTGGCACCGCCAGCGCTGTTCGAATCGACGACTCGGGGCAGGTCTGGCAGGGCGGAGACGTGAGTGGCCGCGTGAAGCTCGTGACATTCGCGCAACCGTCGAGTCTCGCCCACGCCGGGGGACCGCTCTTGCAAGCCACGCCTGCGGCGGGCGCGGTAACCCCGTCGCGCGGCCCCCTCCAGATCGGTCAGATCGAAGAGTCGAACGCGAACATGGTCAGCGCGATGACCGACCTGGTCTCGACCACGCGCAACTTCGAAGCGCTCCAGAGGGTCATCGACATCTTCCGCGACGTCGATCAAAAAGTCGTCACGACCGTTCCGGATGCCGAGCAATGAATCCGCTGCGCCGCGATACCCCGTGCGCACCGCCCGACCCGACGCGGGTCACGGTGGACGACTTGGGTCGCATCGGTGCGCTGCAGTCACTCCTTTCGACGCTCAACGATCCGCGGGCCGGTGCCGACGTACTCGCGCGCCATATCGCTGCGGTTCCCGTGCTCAAGGCGCGCGTGGAGGGCCGCTTCAAGCAACGCCATCCAGACTTCAAGAGGCACGGCCTCGAGCAGCAAATTGCTCTTCTCGGAAACCGAGTTCTCGAGGGGATTCTCCTCGAAGTCCTCGAGGACCTCGTCATGCTGCACAGCGACGTGGAGCCCTCCAAACGGTACGCGTTCTAGCCGAGCGCGCGTCCTGGGCCGATTCCCATTCCGGCCCGAGCGTTGCTTGTTGATACAGCATGCGGATCGGCGCTGAATCGCTTGCCGTCGCACGGCCTCCCGTGCGCGAGGTGCAGGCGCAGCGCACTCCGGCCTCCATGGGGGAGATTCGGGCCGCGCTCGGGCGTGCCCTCGAAGCCGCGACAGGCCGCCGACCGAACGGGCGAACCGTCGACGTCTTGGCTGCGCAGGTATCGCTCGAGACCGCGCACGGGCAGTCGATGTTCAATTACAACTTCGGAGGCATCAAAGGGGCGAGCCAGCAGGGCCAGACCGCCAATTATATGACGCGCGAGGTTCTCGGCGGTCATGAAGTCCGACTTCAGCAGGGCTTCCGCGCATATGGATCGCTCGACGAGGGCGCTCGCGATTACATCTCCGTGCTCAGCGCACGGTTTCCGCAGGCCTATGCCCAAGCGGCGTCGGGCAATGTCGACGGGTTCGCGCACGCGCTCAAGCAATCTCATTACTTCACGGCATCCGAAGACCAATACGCGGCGGGCCTGCGCGCCGCAGCGGGCCAGTCCACACAAAACCCCGCTCCGGCGGCCATTGCGCCCGTTCCCATGGGGCTGGCCACGTCGGCCGAGCTGTCGCGCGTGCTCGACGCCATCGCCTCGACCGCTGCGCAGATCGCCGACCCGACCCCGAAAGAATGACCAAGGACTAAAGGGTCGCCGGAAGCCGCCGTTCCCTACTCATGATGATGCCGGCGTAATCACCCGGCTCGAACCCGACGCCACGAAGGCGTCGAGCAACCTCCAAGAAGGAGTTACTGCCATGTCTATCTATCTGCAAACGAACGTTTCCTCCATGGTCGCCGAGGGAAACTTCAACCAAAACCAGAAGGCCATTCAAAACAGCTTCACGCAGCTGTCGAGCGGCTACCGGATCAACAGCGCTGCGGACGACGCAGGTATGCTCGGTATGTCGAAGGTTCTGAACAGCCAGGTCGAGTCCTACACCGTCGCCGCTCGTAACACCTCGGACGCCTCCAGCATGGTGCAAACGGCTGACGGTTCCGCGGGTCAGATCTCCGACCTCTTGACGCGCATGCGCGCGCTGGCCGTCGAGGCGCAGAGCGGCTCTTCGAGCGCGGCCGACGTCGCCAACATGGGAACCGAGTTCACGGCGGACCTCAGCGAAATCGACCGCGTTGCGGGCGACACCACCTTCAACGGCACGGCCCTGCTCGCAGGCGCCGCGACCACCGTGAACTTCCAAGTCGGCATCAACGGCGGCGCGGCCGACCAGATCTCCGTCGGCTTCGGCGGTTTGGACTCGACGGGCCTGGGCGTCAACGGCCAGACCGTCAACTCCGCCAACATCTTGACGACTCTCGACACCGCCATGTCGACGCTCAATACCGCGCGCGCGGCCTTCGGTTCGACGATGAACCGCCTCACGTACGCGTCGAATCAGATTCAGTCCACGTCGACCAACCTGGCGTCCGCTCTCAGCAACATCCAGGACGTCGACGTTGCTGCCGAGAGCTCGGACCTCGCTCGCGAGCAAGTTCTCGCACAAGCGGGTGCCTCGGTTCTCTCGCAGGCGAATCAGTCGCCCCAGCTCGCGCTCAAGCTCCTCCAATAACGATCGAACATCGGTCTGACCGCCGCGCGCCGTCGCTATCGAAGCGACGACGCGCGGCACGCTTTTGGCTTCTCAGTTCAAACGACGGCTCAATAGGGCATCGAGCCCAAACGAGACAAAGTCATGGCCAACGCAGTAAATCTCGCAGCTCTCGGCTTGGGCGGCATCGATACGACCAGCCTGGTCAGCACCCTGGTCTCGATCGAAGAGCAGCCGATGAATCAGCTCACGACGCAGCAACAGAACATTCAATCTGCCCAGACCACGATTTCGAGCTTCTCGAGCGCGATGTCCGCTCTGTCGAACGCCGCTCAAACACTCTCTGACCCATCGACCTTCTCGGCGATGTCGGCCACGTCGAGCGACTCGTCCTTAGTTGCCACGGCGTCGGCGACCGCCCCCGCCGGGCAGTGGAGCGTTTCGGTGTCGTCGATCGCGCAGTCGCAACGAACGCTCTCGAGCGGCTTCGCCTCGAGCACCGTGCCGCTCGGACTGAGCGGCAACTTAGGCATTTCGATCGGCGGCGGCGCCACGCAGAACATTTCGATCTCGCCGACCAGCTCCCTCTCCGACATTTCGAACGAAATTGCATCCTCGGGACTACGCCTGCAGTCGTCACTCATGTACGACGGTTCGAACTACCACTTGCTCGTCTCGGGCCTCGACACGGGGAAAGACAACGCGATCACCTTCGACGAGTCGGGCATGGCGGGTTCGCAATCGTTGGCGCTCTCCGTCGCATCGAATACGATTCAGCAAGCTCAAAATGCCAACTTGACTGTCGGCGGAATTGCCGTGACGAGCGCAACCAACCAGATTGCGAACGCGATACCCGGCGTGACGCTGGCCGTCACCCAACCCACGACGAGCCCCGCGACGATTCAAGTCAACGCCAGCACGACGACGATGGAGCAGAACGTACAAGCGTTCGTGACGGCGTACAACGCGGTCGTCAGCGCGGGTCATGCCGACGCCGGCTACGGGTCGCAGACCGCGTCCAACCCGGTCCTTCAAGGGGACCAGGCGATCCGATCGTCACTCAACCAGCTCGGATCGCTCGTCGGCGAGGCCGTGCCAGGTGCGTCCGGGGCGTACGCCACGCTTGGCAGCGTTGGGGTATCGCTCAACACGGATGGCACCTTGTCTCTGGACACGACCGCCCTGACCTCCGCGCTCGCCGCGGACCCGGCGTCGGTACAGCGCCTCTTCGTGACGGATTCGTCGAACGGGTCGCAAGGCGTGATGGGCGCCGTCACGTCGATGGTCGAGCTGATGACGACCGGCTCGTCGTCTCCGGTCCAGGCCGAGCTGAACGGTTTTTCGAGTCGGAACACCGACCTGAGCAACCATATTGCGAGTATGCAGCTACAAGCCACCACGTACCAAAATCAGCTCAAGAACACATTCGCGAAAATGAACGCGACGCTCGCCACCTACAAGACGATGGCGGCGCAGTTCAACGCCAACTCGGGCAACAGCAGCAGCGGCAGTTCCACCAATAGCGTTTTGTAAGACCTGAGGGATTCCATGAACCTGCCGACACAAACCGCTCTCGCGCGCTACGGCGCCGTCAAGGTGACCACCGCGAGTCCCGGACAGATCTTGGTCATGCTCTACGACGGCCTGTTGCGGTTCTTGCGGGAGGCCCAAGCCGCTATCGTAGCGAAAGAATGTGCAAAGTCCGGGGAGCGAATCGGCCGATCGCTGGCGATTCTAGATCAGCTTCTCATCGGGCTCGACCCGAAGCACGCGCCGGAGCTCTGCGAAAGACTCCAGTCGCTGTACGTCTTCTGCATCCAGCGCCTGGTGCGCGCAAATGTCGAGCGAAATGCCGACATGGTGGGAGACGTGGTGAGGGTGCTGTCGCCGCTTCGTGACGCGTGGTCTACGGCGGTCCTCGAACTCGCCTCCAGTCCGCGGTGAGCAAACCGACAATTACGCTTTGCATGATTGCGCGCGACGAGGAGGCGATGTTGGGCGCATGTCTCGCGTCCGCGCGCGCGGGTGTGACGGACATGGTCGTCGTGGATACGGGAAGCCGCGACCGAACGAAACAGGTGGCGGCCGACGCGGGCGCCCGTGTCTTCGACTTCGCGTGGTGCGACGACTTCGCCGCCGCGCGCAACGAAGCGCTCCGGCACGCGCGCGGGGCTTGGGTGCTGATACTGGACGCCGACGAGCGGCTGGCCCCCGGTTGCGCCGTTCGATTGCCAGGAGCCGTCGCCGGCGCGAGATTCGACTGCGGAATGCTCCGGCTTCACGACGCCGCCCGTATCGATTCCTCGCTCGAGGACGTTGTCTCCGGTCGCGAGCGCGCGGCCGAAGCGCAGCTTGTACCGCGCCTCCTCCGCCGTACCGACGGACTCCTATACGTCGACGCGATTCATGAAAACGTCATGCCGTGGCTCCGCCGTCGGGGAATGAAGGTCGGTGGCGTCGACGTGGACATCGTGCACCTGGGTGCGACAGCGGAAGTGGTCGGGGCAAAAGCGAAGATCGGTCGCAACGTGCGGCTCCTGAAAGCACGCGTTGAACGCGACCCGGGCGACCTCGCGGCGTGCGGTTATCTCGCGCACGACTTCATGCGCGCCGGGGCCGTGGAAGAAGCGTTTTCCTTGGTGGAGCGAGCATGGCCCTACGTTTCGCGAGGCCAGGATGCCAAGGGGAAAGCACCGATTCATCGCCTCGCCACCGTCCGGGCTTTCCTCTTGATTCAGCGGGGTCGATTTCACGAAGCTCGCGCGACGGTGGGCGTGGCTAAAGAGCTCGAAGGAAATAGCCCGGACTTGGCATTTCTTTCGGCGCGATCCTCGGAGTCCGAGGCGCAGCTCGCTGCCGATCCTTCGGAGCGTCGCGATCGGCTACTGGCAGCTCGGGGCGGGTACGAAGAATGCCTTGGCTTTGGAGATCGGATTTTCGCGCAGTCGTTCGTCCTCGGGGCGAGTTCGTGGTACGGCGCCATCCGTCTCGGCACTGTCGAACTCTTGCTCGATCGTCCTGCCGAAGCCCTGCGTGCGTTCGACGCGGCTTTGAGAATGAGGTCGGGTGAGCGCGAGGCCCGCTTGGGACGGGCCGAAGCCCAGATACAGCTCGGAGAGGCCGCGGTCGCCCTCCAAGGCATCGAAGGGTTGCTCGATGATTCATCACCTGATTCATGGGCGCTTGCTGCCTCCGCTGTAAGCGTGTTGCGCCTACTCGACGACGCGCGTCTCTTCTCGACGCGAGCCGTTGCGCTCGCCGACAAGAGTTTCATCGCGCCCCATAGGCGCGCGAGGCTGCGCGAGCTCATTGCCTCCTTGCGTGACCGCGAGACCGAAACCATGAGTCAAGGTTGACCAAAGTAGGGTCATGCTCGACTCAATGGATGTTGCCCGCTTTTTTCGTTATTTACTGGGGTGCTTCGGACCCGCTATCGATCCACAAGAAGTGCAACTATCGAGAATCATGCAATGGTACGCCGGCTGCAATAAGCTGCAGCTTGCTTCCCACTCGCAAAGGAGTCCCGCGCGATGAGTGAGCCCGCGACAGCCGAAGTCCTACTGCCGGTGCCAAACACCAACGTGCACGTTCTCCGTCCCACCCTCCGTCCGACCAGCCGTGGCAAGATCATCGGGCACAATCCGGCCATGCGTCGGGTGCTCGAAACCATTCAACGCGTCGCTAGCTCTTCGTGCACCGTCCTCGTGACCGGCGAAAGCGGCACCGGCAAGGAGCTGGTCGTCGCCGCGCTACACGACGCGAGTCCCCGAAGCGGAAAGCCTCTCGTGACGGTTAATTGCGGCGCCATCCCCGAGAACCTCATCGAGAGTGAGCTCTTCGGGCATGCCCGAGGCGCCTTCACGGGTGCCCATGCCACGCGCCAAGGGCACGTTGCCGCAGCCGAGGGGGGAACGCTGTTTCTCGACGAGGTCGGGGAGCTTCCGCTTCAAGTACAAGTGAAACTCCTTCGGTTGTTGCAGCAACGCGAATACTCGGTGGTCGGTGATTCGCGCGTCGTGAAGAGCGATGTGCGCATCGTCGCGGCGACGAACCGCGATCTCGAAGTGGAGGTAGAGGCAAGGCGATTTCGGGAAGACCTCTTCTACCGCCTCAATGTCATTCACATCGTCTTGCCGGCTCTGCGCGACCGCCCCGAGGACATCGAGCCCCTCGCGAAGCACTTCCTGAACTCCAGCGTGGCTCGTACCGGACGGCTCGATATCGTCGGGTTCTCGCCGGACGCGCTCGCGTTCTTGCGCGCGCACTCCTGGCCCGGAAACGTTCGGTCGCTCGAGAACACGATCGAGCGAGCAGTGCTTCTCACGGCGGGGCCCCTCGTCACTGGCGATGATCTACCCGAGCGCATTCGGCAATCGTCCGCGACGATGCCCGCCGCGAAGGCTGCCCCCTCGTCCGCGCCTTTGCCCGACAGCGGCATCGACCTCCGGGCGGTGGTCGAAATGTACGAGAATCGACTCATCGTGCAGGCACTGGAGCGCACGGGTCGAAACAAGAATCGCGCGGCCCAGCTTCTTGGCCTAAACCGGACCACGTTGGTCGAGATGCTCAAGCGTAAGGGGCTGTAGCTGTCGTCTCTACTGATCCGCTGAAGCAAGGGTAGCGAAGGCGACCGGGGGGACTAAACACCGACGCAGTACTGTCCGTATCCCCTGCACATGCAGGTCATTCGATGTTCCTGTGGGGCGTCGCACTCGCCCGATGCCGTACACCACATCGGCAGGCAGTACGGGATTGACGGGGAGTATCTTGAGCTCGGCAATTGCCCGACTTGCGGTTCGACCATCTGCCTAGCGCAAAAGCGGCGCCGCGGAGTATCGAAGCGGCCGGAGCAAAGACGCGCTCAGTAGCAAGCCCCAGACGCGAGTGCCGTTTCTGAATGTCCGCTCCCGCGGGGGCTAGCGGCAGGGTGATTTGTTTCGCATCTCGAGCAAAGCTACCATGGCGGCCCGATGCGTGTGGCGCTGCTGTATCCCCCGCCGTGGAAGATACCCTTGCCGGGTCAACCGCCCGACACGTCCGGAGACGGCGCGCCCGCCGAATACGTCGATGGTGACCTCGACGCGGACTTCTTCCAAACGCCGTACGGTCTCTTCGTTCTCGGAGCGCAGGCCCTACGCGCAGGCCACCAGGTCAAAGTCATCAACCTGTCGGCGTTCGCTTGGGATCGGGTCGAGGAGGTGATTCGGGCGCTCGACGCCGAACTGTTCGGGTTGTCGTGTTGGACGGCGAACCGACGCGGCGTCGCGCTCGTCGCCCGCGCGATCAAGGCGATCCATCCGAAGGCACACATCGCCGTCGGAGGTCCTCACGCCACACCCCTCGCGCGCGAGATGTTGGCACATCACGCGGAGATCGACACGGTCGCCGTCGGCGAAAGCGAGGGCACGTTCCTCGAGCTGCTCGAACGACTGGAAGCCGGCGCGCCCACGCACGGGATCGCGGGAACCGCGTATCGACTCGAAGGGGTCGTGAAACTCGGTCCCGATCGTGCCGCCATCGAGCAGCTCGACACCCTCGCGTCGCCCCACGACTACTTCGACACCCACATCGTCATGACCTCGCGGGGGTGCCCGTGGCGGTGCACGTTCTGCGGCGCTGAGGCAAGTTGGGGACGGGGCTACCGTGCGCAGTCCGTCGATTACGTGGTCGACGCCCTCGAGAAGGCCGTGGCGCGCGCGCCGGTAAAGATGATTCAAATCAAGGACGATACCTTCACGACGAATCGAAAGCGCGTCATCGCCATCTGCCGAGGAATACGAGAGCGCAACCTGCGCTTTCTCTGGAGCTGCGATACGCGGGTCGATGTGCTCGGCGACGAACTCTTGCGGGAGATGCGTCTCGCCGGCTGCGAGCGCCTGAGTCTTGGCGTCGAGTCCGGGTCGCAGCGGATCCTCGACGCCATCGACAAGAAGATTACCGTCGATGAAATCGTCGCTTCGAGTGAGCTTGCCAAGAAGTGGGGGATCAAAGTCCGCTACTACATGATGGTGGGCAATCGAGGCGAAACCGCGGAGACGTTTCGAGAGACGCTCGCGTTCCTCGCACGCGCCAGGCCTCACCAGTACATCTTCGCCTGCCTCTCCGTCTATCCGGGTACGCGCGACTACGACGAGGCCGTCAAGGCGGGCTGGCTGGACGCCGACTTTTACTTCGAGCGCGACTTCCAAGAGCTCAAGACCACGTTCGACGCCTCAGAGGAGGATACCGCGCTATTTCGGGACTGGTTCTCGAAGAACAAAGGCCTCAAGGAAGATTTTCGCGAGGGTATCGACGAGTGCGAAGCGATCGTGGCGCGACTGGGCGACCATCACGCCGCGCACATGGACCTCGGCGGTGCGTATTACCGGGAGGGGCGGCTGGACGACGCGGAGCGGCACCTGCGGCGTGCGACCGCGCTCGGATATCCCCTACCGGGGCTGGCCCTCAACTATCTCGCGTGCATCGCGGCGAGGCGAGGCGATGTTCCGCGGATGCATGAATTCTTCGCCGAGGCAACCACGCGCGACCCCCAGCACTGGGTCCTTCAGCACAATACACAGACCGTTCGCGAATGGCTGAGTCGGAAGGGACCTCTGTCCGATCTAAAGCGCCGTCTCGAGGCCAGCCACGACTTCCAGCTTCTGGAGCGTACGGTACAGCCTACGCTTCCTGGCCCCCTGACTCGCGATTTTGCCGTTTGGCAGGCCCCGTCGCCGGGCAAGACCCTAGGCGCTGCCGGAGGCGCTCCGCCCGATCCACGGAAGTTGCGCGTACTCGGTCCGTAGGAAGGGGTCTCTTCATCGGGCACGCTGCCTCTTGCCACAATGGGGCGGCCGAGGATGCGCTTGGGACGGCGCTTCCCGTCCGTCTCGAGTCGCCTGCGTTGTCGATGCTCGCGCTGCCGGGACACCTCCTGCGACCCCCCGCCTGGCGCTGCAGTTGGATCAACGTCTCGTCGCCAGCGCTAAAGGCGAGCCCACAGAAACGTCGCACCGCGCGACCTTTGCACCCCCCTGACCGATCCGCGATCGCTCGGATGGTCAGCGTATTCCCCGATTCCCGCCCCCGTCTCTCGACCTTGCCCGCGGTCGCGGCTCGACGAGAACCCGGGCATGACCAGTGCTTCTGCCCGCTACAGCGGCGCTCACCTCGAGGTCGCTTCAATAGGAGGAAGTCATGCGGATTACGAATGCCCTCTTGAGCACGACTCTGATCGGGCTAGTCGCGGTGACCTACGGGCGGAAAGCAAGTGCGCAGGAGGAAACGTATTTTCAAAATGCGATCCCTGCTCCCTCGAAAGCATTCGAATTACAGCTCAGCACGGGCTATACGCAGGGATTGGGCAACATTGCCCCGAATACGCCAATCATCAACGTGGCGGGCGCCGGGATCGGGTTCACCGCCGACGTGGGCTACCGGGCAACCTCGCACGCATCGTTCGGGGTGGAAGGTCAGTATCAGGCGTTCACAGCCGAAAACAGTTCTTCAGCCCAGGGTCTCGACCTCAACGTGGGGGTGACCCTCCACGCAATGCCGGAGTCTCGCGGCGATCCCTGGCTGCGCCTCGCAACCGGCTATCGAATGCTTTGGCAGACGAACCCGACGGGGCCGTTCGGGGTCGAGCTGGCGAATACCAGCAACATGTTCCACGGTTTCGATATCGTGAATGCGCGAATCGGATACGACATTCGTGCCTCGAATGGCGTGGCGTTCGCCCCGATGGTCGGCGCGAATCTCCAGAGTTTCGTATGGGAGAACTCGACCGCGTTGAGCAAGGCTCAGTTCGGGACGTTCTTGTACGCGGGTCTGCAGGGTCGGTTCGACGCTGGGGGCTCGACCGCGACGAACGTGGCCCTGGCAGGCACGCCGTAGTCGCGCGCATTGCCTCATAACCGATCGATGCGCACGGCGGTTCCATACGCCAGCACTTCCGTCGCCCCCTGAAGAAACTCGGTGGCGTCGTAGCGCATCGCCACGATGGCATGCGCCCCCATGGCCTCCGCATGATGGACCATCGTGACGTACGCTTCATGCCGAGCTGCTTCGCACACGTCGACGTATTGGCTGATGTTACCGCCCAGGAGTTGCTTGAACGCGCCGACCACGGATTGTCCGATGTTCGGGGACCGCACGACGATGCCTCGGACGACGCCGAGATATTCCACAATGCGGTGGCCGGCGATGTCATTCCCAGTGGTGACCACGACGCGCACGTTGCTTTCGGATCCCGTGCGGTAGCTACTGCCGGAAGCTTGGGTCATGGTTGGCGCTCCTTGGGTTCGACGGTTTTCGTCAGGCCCGGGGGGCGCCGGCTCGCCACTTGATGCTGCATCCGACGCTCGGTTTTTGGGCCGGCGACGGCGCGTGGCCGGCCGCGACGGCGACGACGGCAGCGCGCAGATCCAGCCCGGTCACCGGCTTTGCGTTCGACGGACGGCTGTCGTCGAACTGACCGCGATACGCCAGTTGGCCCTCCGCGTCGTAAAGATAAAATTCGGGAGTGCATTGCGCGTGCATCAGGCGGGCGACTTCCTGCGTTGCGTCGAACAAAAACGGAAAACGCCAGTGTTCGGCGCGCGCGAGAGCCGCCATCGCATCCGGCGCGTCCTGCGGATAGGCATCGACATCGTTCGAGTTGATTGCGAAAACGGCGAGCCCCAGGTCCAGCGCGTCGTGCGCCAAACTCACGAGCTCGCGCCGTACGTGCACGACGTAAGGGCAGTGGTTGCAGAGGAACATGACGAGGGTTCCTCGTTTCCCCGCGGCGCTTCCGCCGACATCCACCATCGCCCCGTCCACGGCGTTTTTCAGGCGAATGGTCGGCATCCGTGTCCCCAACTGCAGCATGCTCGACCTCTCCGCCATCGTTCGATTCCTGTCTCGGGGATCATTCTCCGGCGTGCGTCAGCCGCCGCCTCGGGGCGCGCCGCGGTCTCGACCTATGTCGTCAAGCTACTCGCGTCGCGCTCCGTCGCGCGCGCCTTGTTGCGCGTTGGCGACTCCGCCAAACCGTTCGGCGCCCGAGCCACTTGAGCGCCGCTCATGTCGATGATCCGAAGGAACGCGAATAGGCGCATGACGAGGTAGCTAGGGTCGATCTCGAACCAGCGCACTGCGAAGTTCGGGCTCATCGCGAATTTGTGATGATTGTTTTGAAAGAGTTCCCCTGCCGTAAGAAAGTCGAAAATAAGAGTGTTGCGCGACCAGTCTCCGTTGTCGAAATTCTTGTACCCGTACTTGTGACCGCACCAGTTGACGATCGCGCCGTGGACCGGACCCATGATATAATGAAATGGAAGGAGCAAGAACAACCAAGGGCTAGTAGCGAATTTGACGTAGAAGAGCGTATAACCTGCTCCCCAGGCCAGGCGCGCCATCCACGCCTGACTCAGACGGTCGACTGCGCGCCATTGCGGCAGCCCCCCGTCGAACCGCGCTTCGGGCTGCACGCGATCGTATGCGAAGTCGTCGTACGTCTTTTTCGTGACGAGCATCATCGACCAGAAATTGCGATGGTTGGTGGGCGAATGCGGGTCCTTCGGCGTATCGCTGAATGCATGGTGCATTCGATGCAGGATCCCATATGCCCTCGGGACGAGGAAGCTCGGCCCCTGCGCGAGGTAGGTGCACAGATAGAAAAAGCGCTCCCACCCTTTGCTCATCGAGTACATGCGATGCGCGCCATACCGATGCTGAAAGAACGTCTGGAAAAACACCGAGGCTTGCCAATGGACGAGAAAGAAGGCAGCGATGACCACGACTCGTTCTCCTTGGGCTCCCTTGAACCAGTGCGGTTTAACCAGTGTCTGACCGGTGCGCGCTCAGTGTTAGCTCCCCCCGGACGATCGCGACAGTCATCGTTTGGTCACGGGGCGCGGCGCCGTTATGTCCGGCATGACGGGCCCGATGCTGTCCCTTTCGTCGTAACCTGCTACGGTGCCCGGGAGCCGAAGCGTCCGCGAGAGCATTGATGGCCGAGAAGAAAGAAGACACGACCACGCGGGTCACGAACCAGTTCCGAAGCCGGGAAGTCATGGTCTATGACCTCGCGTCGGAGGGGGCGCAGCTGACCATCTCGATTGCGCCGTGCCCAAGCAATCTCGACGGAACCGGTGAGTGGCGCGCCGAGGCGTACGCGCGCCAGGCGCCGGAGCGGCCCATCCTGGCCGAGACGGGTGCGACCCGCAGCGATGCGCTGAGCGCAGTTGCTCGCGCGTGGACTGCCCAGGAGCGCGCCTTTGGATTCCCGAACCTCGACTGGGAGGGGATCACGCGGGCCCTTCGCGCGGTGCGCGCCATATAAACGCGCCGCCCGTTACCGCACGACGAGCTTGCGTACTCGTCGGCGAACGCCTAGGTTTGTGCTTGCTCACGGACGTTACTTGGCTCACCACGCTCTCTCCGCATACTGGAATCGCGACTGGCCGTGCCTTATGACGCGACGTGTGACGCGGCGGATGTTCCCCCGCGACCGTCCCTCCGATCCCGGCGGCTCGTTGGATGGAAGGCAGTCGGCGCTTCAAAGAGCGCCATCCAGCTGGGCCGCCACCATTCGAGAGAGAGATCATCACCATGGGCAATCGACTCTATGTCGGGAACCTTCCCTTCAGCGCCACGACTGAAGCGCTGCGCGCTGCTTTCGCGCCCTCGGGCGACGTGACGGACGTGCATATCGTTACCGATCGCGAGAGTGGTCAATCGCGCGGCTTCGGCTTCGTGACGATGGGCAATGCCCATGAGGCAGCCAAGGCGATCGCAGCGATGAACGGCGTCATGCTCGACGGTCGCGCGCTCCGCGTAAATGAGGCCGAGGAGCGCCCCCAACGTTCTGGCGGGTTCGGCGGCGGTGGCGGGGGAGGTGGTGGTGGCGGTCGCGGGGGAGGTGGGGGGAACTTCGGGCGCCGCAACAAGTGGTGAGTAGCCGGCGGGACGGTTGGCGGGGTATTCACGCCGTCGCCGCCCCGCCATCTACCGTCTTGGTCTGAGCGCTTCCGTCCGGCGAGCGCCTTCTCTCGATGCCGCGCCTTTCTTCCCTGGCCCTTCTGTGTGCTGAAGCTATCGCTGCCTCGTGCATCATTAGGCCGTCGCCGCCTGTAGGCCCCCACGTGCACTCCGATTCCGCCCTCGTCACCCTCCTACCGGACGACCGGCATCAAACATTGGAGGGCTTTGGCGGCTCGATTGCGTTCGAGATCGGCCTTGCCGTGGGTAGCGCGCCCACGGGCCTATACCAGGCGCTGTTCCCCGATCTGGGCCTCGACATCTTGCGCTTCCGAAACCGTTTCGGGCGCAGCGACCCCGGCGACTCGAACCTGGCCCAGGAAGTGGAGATCTTCCGCCGCGCCACCGAAGCGCTCGGGCGGCGGCCCAAGCTCCTCTTGAGCTCGTGGTCGCCGCCCGCAGCTCTCAAGGCGAGTGGGGTGGAGCGTTGCCGCGGCGAAAGCACCTGTACCTTGATGAAGGAAAATGGGCAGTTCGTGTACGAGCAGTTCGGAGACTACTGGCGTGATTCGCTCGAATTCTACGCTTCGCTCGGCCTAGAGCCGGACTATGTCACCATACAGAACGAGCCTGACTTCATTCCACCCGACTGGGAAGGCTGCAAATTCGAACCGACCGAGACCGCTGACTATCCGGGTTATGACCGCGCGCTCGACGTCGTTCATCGGAAATTAGCCACCCTTCCGTCGCCGCCGAAGCTGCTCGGTCCCGAGGTCGTCGGGGTCCATCGGAACAAATTGTCCGATTACGTCAAGTCGATTGACCTCGAGTTGCTTTACGGCATCGCCCATCACCTCTACGAAAAAGGCGACGATGGCGTTTGGGACTGGCGAAATCCGGGTCCGGATAGTTACATCGAACCGATGAAGCGGGCCGCCCTGACCGCGGGCTCTAGGCCGCTCTTCCAGACCGAGTTTCAGACAGACGAAGATGGCGGGGCCGAAGGCGGCTTCGAGACAGCCTGGTTGATCCACAATTCATTGGTCGAGGAGGGGGTCGCGGCGTTCTTTTATTGGGATCTTGTGTGGAAACCAAAGGGCGGGCTCATTTCCGTGGACGGCGCGCGCTTTGCACCGCGAGACCAGTACTATTCCTTGAGGCACTATGCCCGGTTTACCACCCCGGGAGACGTACGAATCGGCGCCCGTTCCGATTCGAGCGCGATTCGGGTATCCGCGTTTTTGTCGGCGAACCGCGAGCGGGTGACGGTCGTCCTCCTCAACGTCGGATCTCACGCGATGGACGCTCGACTCGATCCTGCTGGCTTCCCGTCCGCGAGTTCGGCCGTCTACCGCACGACGTACCGCCCGGGAGCTTCGGAGGTCTGGTCGGATCTCGGAGGTTTGCCGCCGACGGGAGTCGTTCCTCTGCCCTCGAGATCCGCGGCCACGGTCGTGCTGTCCAGTCACGTCTTGTAGTCGATGCTGGCCGCTTGCCTTGGCCTCTCAGTCATGTTTGATACTTCCCGATGAGAGCGACTACGGATACGAAACGTAACGACCCCGTTCCCGCCGCGCTCGTTCTCCACACGGAGGTCGCGGCAAGCACCATCAGTCGCCACATTTATGGTCATTTCGCCGAGCACCTCGGCCGATGCATCTACGAAGGCATCTGGGTCGGGGAAGAATCGACGATTCCGAACACGCGGGGCATTCGCAACGACGTCGTCTCCGCGCTCAGGCGACTGAGCGTTCCGGTGCTACGGTGGCCTGGCGGCTGCTTCGCCGACGAGTACCACTGGAAGGACGGAATAGGCCCGCGCCAGGCGCGGCCGAGAATGATCAACACGCACTGGGGCGGGGTCGTCGAGAACAACCATTTCGGGACGCACGAGTTCATGGATCTGTGCGAACAGATCGGTGCGGAGCCTTATGTCTGTGGAAACGTCGGTAGTGGCACCGTTCAGGAAATGATGGAGTGGGTGGAGTACATCACCAGCGACGCAGATTCCCCAATGGCAAATCTCCGCCGGAGAAACGGACGAGAAAGTCCCTGGAAGCTACCGTACTTCGGCGTCGGCAACGAGGGTTGGGGATGCGGCGGAAACATGCGTCCGGAGTTTTATGCGGACAACTACCGACGATACAACACCTTCGTGAAGAATCATTCGGGCAACCGGATCCGCAGAATCGCCTGCGGGTCGAACGCCGCCGACTACAACTGGACCGAGACGCTCATGAAGATGGCGGGCGACCAGATGGACGGTCTGTCGCTGCACTGGTATACGGTTCCCACAGGCGACTGGCAACGAAAAGGATCCGCCACGGAGTTCGGGGAGGGGGAGTGGTACTCTACATTCGTTCAAACCGTGCGGATGGGGGAACTCGTTACGGCGCACTCCGACATCATGGATCGCTTCGACCCGCAGAAGCGGGTTGGCATGGTGGTGGATGAGTGGGGAACTTGGCACGACCCCGAGCCAGGTACGAATCCAGCATTTTTGTACCAGCAAAACACGTTGCGCGACGCGTTGGCCGCGGCCATCAACCTCAACATCTTCAATTGGCATTGTGACCGCGTGACCATGGCCAACATCGCTCAGACCATCAACGTGCTGCAAGCGATGGTGCTGACGGACCGTGATAGAATCGTTTTGACCCCGACGTATCACGTATTCGAAATGTACAAGGTACATCAGGGGGCAACCCTCGTCCCCGTCGAGCTCGAGAGCCCGACGTACAAAATCGGCGACTCGGTCTTGCCGATGCTCCATGCCTCGGCATCGCGCGATGCAGCGGGAAAGGTTCATTTGACCTTGGTGAACATCGATCCCACGAGGCCGGCCCTCGTTTCGACGCCCCTTGCGCCGCGGGAAGCCACCGGACGAATACTAACCTCGGCGGCGATGAACGCGCACAACACGTTCGACGCGCCGAATGTGCTTGCGCCTGCACCATTTGACGGCATCACCATTGCCGAGGATGCGATGATGATTCTGTTGCCCGCGAAGTCGGTGCTCGTTGTCGAGATTAAATGAAATACGGCCGAATTCGCAGGCGGTCGACCGCCGGCGTCCCGCCAACGACACGCTCGGACTGATCATAGGAGGGGCGCGGGAGGGGCGCATCCGCGCGACCGGCCTACGCGACACCAACGGCATTTCTTGGTGTCGTCGAAGGCAGAGGGCCCGGGGCGATCGCCCCGGCCTCCTGCTTGGCGCCAGTTAACCGGCGTGCATCCGACGCACGGTCAGCGTCTAGCGTGCGATCCACCGAGGCCCGGAAGGACCTGCGTGCCCTCAATCTGGACGGCCGTCAGCGCGTGTGGGTTGAGCCCCAGGAGGGCGAGGATCGTCGGTGCGACCTGGGTGGTCTCGACGGGGGTGGACTCGACCTGAACCGGTACGCCCGGGCCGCTGACAACCATCAGGACGTGTCGGTCGCCGGTGTTCATACCACCGTGCTCTGCGAGCTTGGTCGGCTTCGCGTAGACAATGCCCACCTGGACCTCGCCGAAGACGTCCGGGTAGTGACCGTTGTCGACCGCGACACCGAAGAAGTTGGCGGCTTCAGCGCCGGCCCAGATCCGGGCGAGGCCCGAGTGCTGGACGGTGACGGGGTTCTTGTTGACGTCGAAACCCTGGGCGGTGTGGTTCCACAGGTAGCTCTTGACGAAGTCGCAAGCGGCCTGCGAGTTGTCCGACAGGTAGGACTGCCACAGGTCGTCGTCGGTTCCGGCAACGATCAGGCTCGTGTTGCTCGGGTGCGTCTCCGCCCAGGCGGCGTTGATCGCGCTGACGATCGGGCCGTCCTGGACGGTGCGGAGTTCGTTCGGATCCTGCGGCGACTGGCCGTGCTTTGCCGTGACGATGATCGTCGTCGAGCCCGC
>Ga0265313_10000371_pt1 | contig 48762 bp, 37 predicted proteins | sample 4123metaG_FD_203122 | JGI IMG/M metagenome (GOLD analysis project Ga0265313, IMG submission 203122) | Rhizosphere microbial communities from Carex aquatilis grown in University of Washington, Seatle, WA, United States - 4-1-23 metaG | ecosystem: Host-associated > Plants > Roots > Rhizosphere >... | reverse complement strand
CTCGACGGCGTGAGCGCCATCGGTCGTCGCGGCCTTGGGGCTCTTGGAATCGATCGGAAGAGCGCGAGACAGATCGAAGGCGACGAGGTCCTCGCTGCCGGCCATCGTCACGTAGGCCTTGCCGCCGTCGTCGGAGAAAGCGACATCGGCGGGGTTGGAGACGATGCGCGTCTGATTGCCGTTTTCGATGATGTTGATCTGCTTGAAGAGCTGCATGCGGCGCGGGACCGCTTCGTGCTCGTCGCCGGGCTGCAGCGCAATCACCGAGATCGCCGGAAAGACCGTCGACTGGAACTGGAAGGGGTGGTCGAAGTTCCACAGTTCGTGGGGCAGCCAGGCCTGCTTGCCGTCCGGGCTGACGGCGATGCGGTCGAGCACCCGCGGCAGGCCTTGCGAGACCGTCTGGTCGGGATTTTGCGACGAAGCGAGTGTGATGAGCTTGACGAGCTTCGGTGGCAGGCTCGTCGTGTCGTAGATCGAAACGGCGCCGATAAAGGCATGGCTGACCAGCAGGCGGCCATCGGCGAGCAGCGCGAGGCCGCGGGGAGATTCGGCGACGGGAAGATCGAGCTTCACGGTACCGTCGGGCGCGACGGCGTCGAGCCGGTTCGCCTCGGTCTCGGCGACCCAGAAGACACGATTGCGCGCATCGTAGACGACGCCCGAGGGGCGGCCGGCGATGGCGACGCTCGTCTTCAGCCTCAGGTCGGCGGCCGCGAGCAACAAGACGCGGTTGCCGGTGTCGTCGGTGGCGGCGATGAGGCCGTCGGCGGGATCGGCGGTCAAGGACGTGATATCGCCGCCGAGCGGCGCTTCGGCGAGGCGGGTGCCGGTGGCTCGGTCGATACGGGAGACCGAGCCGGCGTCGAAGTTGGCGCTAAGGAGCGTCGCGCCGCCCTCTTCCAGCAGCAGCGAGCGGCTCTCGACGCTGGACGGCACGACGGACGCTCCGGCGGCAGGGGTCGCCGCGCCGAGAAGAGCGACGGCGACGACGATTTTCCGCACCACGCCGGTACGCCAGGCGTGGGCGAGCGTCAGAGCGACGAGCGGCAGCGCGACGGCAAGATGGGTCCAATGCGCGGCGGCACCGATGGCCGTATCGTTCCAGCCGACAAGGAGCAGCCAGGCACCGGTGACGAAGGCCAGCGCCAACAGTACTTCAAGCAGGCGGCCGGTCCAGACCAGAAAGGCGCGGCGCGAAATCGTGACGAGATAGCGGTGGCTGATCCAGAACGGGATGACCAGCGCGGGGACGAGAACGACCGCCGCGGCGACGTGGATGACTAGCGCCCAGCGCCCTACGCTCCACGAGAAACCGAGCGGGTCGAACAGCGGGACGGCGGAGACGAACAGGACATAGATGGCGAGTTCGGCCGGCGCCACCAGACGGCTCGCCAGCCACCATTTTCGCATGCGCGCGATGCTGCGCCGCCGGGCCTGATCGCTGACTCTCGTCATTTCACATTGCCGCCGGCGCGAATGGCCGGACCTGTCTTCCGCGCTGCCTTGATCAGCGACGAGCCGGGATCACGGCGTGACCTCGACCCGGCTTGCCATGACCTGCGCGATACCAAACTTGCCGCCAGCGAAGGTGACGCTCCTGATGCCATTTTCGTTCATGTCGCCGGTCGTGTCGCCATCCACGAGGTGCTCGCCGGTATCGTCCAGCCATTCGGCGCGCTGCATGCCCCGACCGACACCATGGAACCAGTCGGTATAACGCTTCGTGAGTGCCGCGCGATCGAGCGCCGCGTCATTCTCACCTTCCTTGTTGGACAGGTTCTCGAGCAGTTCGCGCAGCCCGGCGCTGACGGCGCCGTTCGTCCACGGCGTGACCTCGAAGGGCGTGCCCGGCGTCGGACTGAAAATGCCCGCTTTCGCATCGACCATGTGTGCCTCGACGGCATCGTAGATCTTGCGCGCAGCCGTGCGGTAAGCCGCGTCTCCGGTGGCGACAAACGCGGCCGACAGACCGCGGATCACGGCGAACTGCGTGCCCAGCGAATGCTGCGCCGAGGCGCCCTTGCCGACGGTGAACGAGTCGGCGACAAGGCCGTCGGCGCCGACGAGCTTGCCGACGATGAAGTCCGCCTCGGTCTTCAGGAGCGCGCGGGCGCGGCTGCCTTCCTCGGTGTTCAGCGGCTCGCCGCTCGACGCCGAGGCGTAGCCGACCGGCAGCGCATCGACGGCGCGGGCGAGGATGTCGAGGGCGACGATGGTGTAGGCGGCGTCGAAGGTGGTGACGGTGTCGCCCTGCTTGCCGTCAGTCCAGGTGTCGACGACGGTGCCGGCGTCCTGGTTGAAGTGGAGCGTGGCCAGGTTCTGGAACTCCACGTTCGAGAGCGTTTCGACCAGCGAGAAGGGGTCATCGGCCTTCACGTATTTGGCGGGGTCGGCGCCGCGATTGGCTTCTGGGGCAGCCGGGAACGGATCGCCGTCGAACACGGCCAAAAAGGCCTTGTTCTCGTTCTTGTTCGCGCTGCGCTGGTCGGTGAAGCCATAGGCCTCGGCGAGCGGCCAGAGCAGCATCCACGTATTGCGCAGCGACGAGCCGCCGTCGGCAACGGTAAGCGTGCCCAGCGCGTTGACGCCGTTCTTCTGGTCGAGGGTAAGCGCCACGCGGTTGGGGAACCAGACCGGATGGCTGGCCGCGTCGTAGTCGGGACCGATCGTGGCGCCAAGCGCCTTGCCGTCGTAGCCGAAGCGGTCGCGCAGCGTCAGCAGCTTGTCCCAGGTGATCTCGGTCAGGATCATGCCGTTCACGCCATCGGCGGACGAAACACCGAGCGCATGCTTGCCATCGTGATCCATGTCGGTCGAGGCGACGTCGTCGACCTCCTCGTCAGACGCGGTGACGTGCATTCCGCCGAGGAAATCCTGCGACCACATAACGTCCTTCAACAGTTCGCCGCCGGCGGCCGCGGGCGTGAAAGCGAGGTCGGCACCATCGGTGCGCCAGGCGAGCGTAGCGTAGTCGCGGAAATAGGCCGGCGTCACTGCCTTGAACTTGGTTTCCTTGCCGGCGTGAGTGGTGGCATCGACATCGGGATTCGAGACCGGGGTGACATCGACCTTCTGGCCGTATTCGGGAACGCCCTTATCGAGCGGAAACGTCAGCGGGTAGAGATTCTGCGGCAGTTCGTCGGGCGAGAAGCCGACCGCCTTGGCGAGTGCGATGAAGCGGTTGCCAAGGTCGGCCATGGTGCCGCCGCGGGCGGCGTTCACCGGGCCGTTCACCAGATGCGGTCCGAGGCGGGACTGGTAGTTCACCGCGTACATCGCCTCCTCGGAATACTCGTAGGAATCGATGCCGGCGGCGAAATCGAACGGGTCCGGCTTGTCGGCCTGGTCGGCATCGAGCACGTCGAGGTTAAGACCGAGATTCTCGGCAAGCGGCTCGCCGGACAGTTCGTATTCCGTGTAGGCAAACATGCCGGCGGCGACGTCGAAAGTCCCGTCCAGCACCTTGACCGAGGCCGCGTGTGCCGGCACGGCGAGTGCGACGCCCGCCATTGCGATGCACGGGATGAGGATTCTGAAAATATGCTGGTTCATTTCGGCCGGGTGCTCGCTGAGATTCATTGGCGACTGCAACTGCAGCGAACGGCCCTATAGGCCGACGACCGTGCATGACCAAGCAAAAACGGCGGATTTGTAAGTATTCTAACTCAATCTACTGACCACCAATCGGCGCGCTCGCGGCTGGCGAGCGATCGGTCAGGCCCCGTCCCCGGTGGAACGCTTCGCCTTGCTATCGAGCAGTTCGCGCACCTTCCGGCCGATGTCGTCCTGCGTGTACGGCTTGCCGATCAGATTCACGCCGGCATCGAGACGACCCTGATGCACGATGGCGTTGCGCGTATATCCCGTCGTGAAAAGGACGACGGTCTCCGGCCGCTGTTGCCTGATCTGCTCGGCGAGTTCGCGCCCGTTCCTTTCCCCCGGCAGGACGACATCAGTGAACAGCAGATCGATGCGCGCGCTGCCCTGCGCAATGGCGAGGGCCGCCGCCGCATCGGACGCCTCGTGCACGCGGTAGCCCAGATCGGACAAGGCATCGTGCGCGTAGCTCCTGACACCGGGGTTGTCCTCGACGACGAGGATCGCCTCACCGGGACGGGCGGCGAATGCGGTCAGCTCGAGCGGATTGATGCGCTCGGCCGGGGCGGCGACCGAATGCTCCTCCTCCATCAGGCGCGGCAGATAGATTTTGACGGTCGTGCCCTGCCCGACCTCGCTGTAAATTCGCACGTGGCCGCCGGACTGCTTGACGAAGCCATGCACCATGGCGAGCCCGAGGCCGCTGCCCTCGCCGTGCCCCTTTGTCGTGAAAAAGGGCTCGAAGACTTTCTCCATCAGCTCCGGCGCAATACCTGTGCCGGTGTCGGTTACGCTCAACTGCACGTATTGACCGGGCTCGACGTCGCCGAAACGCGCCGCGTACGCGTCGTCGAGATAGGCATTCCCGGTCTCGACGGTAAGGCGCCCGCCGTCGGGCATCGCATCGCGCGCGTTGATCGCCAGATTGAGCAGCGCGTTCTCGAGCTGGTTGGCGTCGGCGAATGTTGGCCAGAGGCCGGCGGCGAGCACGGTCTCGATGTTGATGGTCTCGCCCAGGGTGCGCCGAAGCAAGTCCGACATGGAGGAAACGAGGCGATTGAGGTCGCAGCGCGCGGGCTCAAGCGACTGGCGGCGGGCGAAGGCAAGCAGCCGGTGGGTCAGTTGCGCTGCGCTCCGCGCGCCCCTCATGGCAATTTCCAGTAACCCGACGAAGCTATCGCGGGAGGGGACCAGGCTGCCGTCGGTGCCAATCGCGGCAAGCCGCCGCTTCAACGTATCGAGATTGCCGAGGACAATGGTGAGCAGGTTGTTGAAGTCGTGTGCGATGCCGCCCGTCAGCTGGCCGATGGCCTCCAGCTTCAGCGACTGGCGCAACGTCGCTTCCGCCTGCTGGCGCAGCGCCGCCTCCGCCTGAAGCTCTCGCGTCCGTTCCCGCAGACGCTGGATGTAATACTGGGTGCCAAGCGCCAGACCGCCGGCAAGCGCGATGGCGCCGATCAGCGATATCGCAATCAGCGCCAGGAGCCACAGCTGCAGGGCGTGCCAATCCTGCTGGCGCTTGGCCAGAAGGTTGCTTTCCTCCTGTTCGAGCCCGTTCAATGTGGCAGCGATGGAGGTCATTACGATCTCGCCGCGGTTTGATCTGGGAACCGCCGGCTCTGCCGACTGTGCGGCGCGTTTGCGCGCGACGAAATCCGAAAGCCGCGCGAGCTGTTCGTCGAGGAGTGACTTCAGGCTGTCGAGACGCTGCCGTTCGTCCGGGTTGTCCATCGTAAGGACACGCAGGCGATCAAGGGTCGGAAGGATCAACGGCGAGGACTGGGAATAGCGCGCCAGATAGGCATCGTCGCCGGTCAGCGCGAAGCCCCGCACAGACGATTCCGATTCAAGGATGTCGCTCAGGAGACTTTGGCCAACGCCCCGAACCTCGTAGGTGTGGGTTACCCAGGCCTCCGCGTCGCCCGCACGGACGACAAGCAAAATGACGCCGAGCGCAGCCAGCGCAACCAATACAACGCCGACCAGCAAAAGCGGGCGTGCTTGGCGAATGAACCAGGGTCTTGTACTCGGATGCATAGGCCTTGGTGTAGCGCGACGAACTCGACAGATCATGTCGCCTATTGTTTTTCAACCTGAATTCACCAGATACGGCAGCGGGGCTCGCTCGCCGGAGTGAATGCCCTTTGCACCGTATATTGATTGTAGATGACGAGCCGCTGATCGCGGCGATGCTTGTCGACTGGGTGCAGGAACTCGGCTGCGTTGCGGTGGGGCCGGCAACAAGCCAGGGCGAAGCCCATATCCTCATTCAACAAGAATCGCCGGATGCGGCGATTCTGGACGTCTCGCTGGGTTCCGGCGATTCCTTCGCGCTGGCGACCGCCTGTCGCGAGAAATCGGTGCCTTTTGCTTTTGCAACCGGCCACGGGCGGTCCGCGCTTCCAGCGGAGTTTGCCGACGCTCCCGTGCTTGGCAAGCCCTTCGACTTCCAGGCGGTCAAGGAGCTGATCGAACAGCTCACCACCTGACCCCTGCCGCCGCAGGGCCGGCCGCTCATTTAACGGTAACGTACCTCAATTGCGGAATTGGCGGCGAGCGGATACGGTGCCGCGTTCTCGTTGACAGCGGTTTCAGAGCTTTATGCCAATCATGAATGATGTGCCCTCCGCTTTGCTCGAAGGGCAGCATCTTTCCAAGTCGTTCGGGCCGGTTGAGGTGCTTTCCGATGTCTCGGTGGCCCTTCGCGGCGGCGAAGTGCATGCCGTGATCGGCGAGAACGGCGCCGGCAAATCGACGCTGATGAAAATCCTTGCCGGCCATCTGGCGCCGACCCTGGGTTCCATTGTCATGGACGGGCAGCCGGTGGTGTTTTCGGGACCGGTCGACGCCGAACGCCGCGGCATCGTTCTCGTTCACCAGGAAATCCTGCTCGCGCCGCACCTTACGGTAGCGCAAAACATCTTCATGGGCCGCGAGTTGCGGCACGGCATTTCCGTTGACGATCGGGAAATGAACCGGCTGGCCCGGGCGGCGCTGGAGAACCTCGGGGCCGATATCTCGCCGTCGAGCGTGGTCTCGCGGCTCTCGATCGCCCAGCGCCAACTCGTACAGATTGCGCGCGCCCTCCAGGTTCCCCATCGCGTCGCAATTTTCGATGAGCCGACGGCCTCACTGACGCCGCATGAGACAGAGGCCCTGCTCAAGGTCATTCGCGACCTCAAGGCCAAGGGCACGGCAGTCCTCTATATTTCGCACCGGCTGCAGGAAGTCGCCGCCATCGCGGACCGGATCACCATCCTGCGTGACGGCAAGCATATCGCCACACGCGAGGGCGCCGAGCTTACGCCGATGGACATGGCGCGCCTGATGGTCGGCCGCGACATGTCGCATCTCTACCCGGATCGTCCGCCGGCAGCGACGGCAGAACCGATCCTCGACGTGCGCCACATCACCGTGCCGGGGTACGCAAGCGACGCCAGCTTCAGTGTGCGGCCGGGGGAAATTCTGGGTTTCGCGGGGCTGGTTGGAGCCGGGCGAACCGAATTGCTGGAAGGCGTGGTCGGCCTCAGGCCTCACCGCGGCGAAATCAGGCTCAAGGGCGAGCCGGTCGCCTTTCACAGCGTGCGCGAGAGCATGCGCCGGGGCGTCGTCTATCTCAGCGAGGACCGGAAGGGGAAAGGCCTGCTGCTGACCCGCGACCTGCCGACCAACCTCACGCTGGCGGCGCTCAACCATTTCGTCCGCGGGCCGCTGCTCGACCGTGCGAAAGAGGACGCCGCGCTGGACGAGGCCATCGGCGAGTTCGATATCCGCGCACCACGCAAGGATATGCTCGCCGGCCAGCTGTCGGGCGGCAACCAGCAGAAACTCTTGCTCGCCAAGATGATGCTGCTCGATCCCGAGGTCGTCGTCATCGACGAGCCGACGCGCGGCATCGACATCGGCACCAAGCAGCAGATCTACAAATTCATCGCCGAGCTCGCCAACAAGGGCAAGGCAGTCATAGTGATCTCGTCGGAGATGCAGGAGCTGCTCGGCATCTGCCACCGCATTCTGGTGATGCACGGCGGACGCATCGCCGGGGAAGTCAGCGGCGAGACGATGACGGAAGGCGACATCGTGGTGTACGCAACCGGAGTGAAGACGCAGGCGGCGGCCACGCCGGCTGCGGCAGCGGCCATGTAAGAGCCGGCAGGCACAGGCGCAACGAAGCACGAAGAGGAAGCGACCGGGTGGGAGGGATATGACGGAGACGACGGCAAAAGACGGTCTGAAGCGTTTCAACCTCTCGGCCAGCCGGATCGACATGGCGGCGGTGGCGCCCTTCGTGGCGCTGGTCGTGCTGCTGGTGGCGGGAACGTTCGTCAACGACAACTTTCTCAGCGTCAACAACCTGGTCAACGTGATCACCCGTGCAGCCTTCACCGCGATCATCGGTGTCGGTGCGACGTTCGTGATTTCGGCGGGCGGCCTCGACCTCTCCGTGGGCTCGATGACGGCTTTCGTCGCAAGCCTGATGATCATGTTCCTCAACACCGGCATCTTCGCCGATCCGTTCACCATGCTGATTGCCGGCGTGGTGGTGGCGATCGGGCTCGGAGCGGTCTGCGGCCTCGGCAACGGTCTCATCGTCACCGTCGGCAGGATCGAACCGTTCATCGCCACGCTGGGCACGATGGGCGTGCTGCGGGGCCTGACGACCTGGCTGTCGCAGGGCGGGTCGATCACGCTCCAGAATTCCGATGTCGAGACCCTCTACCACCCGGTCTATTTCGGCGAAATCCTCGGCATTCCCGTGCCGGTCATCTTCATCCTGGCGACCGCCGCGATCGGTGCGTTCCTGCTCTACCGCACGCCCTATGGGCGGCATGTGGTGGCAGTCGGCTCCAACGAGGATGTCGCGCGGTATTCCGGTATCGCGGTGGGGCGTGTGCGCACCGTCACCTACATCATCCAGGGGCTGTGCGTGGGGATTGCGGTGCTGCTCTACGTGCCGCGGCTCAGCGCATCGAACGCGACGACGGGGCTGCTGTGGGAGCTGCAGGCCATCACGGCCGTGGTCGTCGGCGGGACGGCGCTGCGCGGCGGTGTCGGCCGCATCTGGGGGACGATCTGCGGCGCCTTCATTCTCGAGATCGTCGGCAACATCATGCTTCTGTCGAATTTCATCAGCGAATACCTGATCGGCGCCGTGCAGGGCGCGATCATCATCGTCGCGATGCTCGTCCAGCGGTCGTTGATGCGCAGGACGTGAATGCAGTCCGGGTCAGCAGGGTCGCCCGGAGCGAAGTGAAAAAGGCCCGTGACACTAAAGGGAGAAAACGAATGCGTAGATTATTGCTGGCTTCCGTAGCGACCATGGCGCTAATCAGCGTCGCACACGCGGATGAAAAGAAGTTCGTGATTGGCGTCTCAATTCCGGCAGCCGACCATGGCTGGACAGGCGGCGTGGTGTTCCACGCGCAGCGCGTAGCCAAGCTCCTCGAAGCCGAGTACCCCGGCCTCAAGGTGATCGTGAAGACCTCCGCCGATCCGGCTTCGCAGACCAACGCGCTGCAGGATCTGGAGACGCAGGGAATCAACGCGCTGGTGGTCCTGCCGACCGATCCGGATCAGGTCGTCAACGCGATCAAGGAGATCAAGAGCAAGGGAACGTTCGTAACGCTCGTCGACCGCGCCCCCTCGAACAACGACACGTCGGTTCGCGACCTATACGTGGCCGGCAACAACCCCGACCTCGGCGCCCAGGCCGGTCTCTACATCAAGAAGACGACGCCGGACGCGCAGGTGGTTGTCATCCGCGGTCTGCCGATCCCGATCGACCAGCAGCGCCAGGACGGCTTCGACAAGGCCATCGCAGGCTCGGGCGTCAAGGTGCTGGAGAAGCAATTCGGCAACTGGTCGACCGATGATGCCTTCAAGGTGATGCAGGACTACCTGACCAAGTACCCCAAGATCGACGTGGTCTGGTGCCAGGACGACGACATGGCGGTCGGCGTGCTGAAGGCGATCGACCAGGCGAAGCGGACCGACATCCAGTACGTCGTCGCCGGCGCCGGCTCGAAGGTCATGGTCAAGAAGGTGATGGACGGCGACAAGCTGATCCCGGTCGACGTGGCCTACCCGCCGTCGATGGTCGGCACCGCCGAGGAACTCACTGCCGCCAACCTCTACGACCAGGTGCCGGTACGTGGCAGCTTCATCCTCGACGCCACCTTGATCACCAAGGAAAACGCCAAGGACTTCTACTTCCCGAATTCGCCGTTCTAGAATTCCGGCGGTACAAAGGATGCCAAGGGGCGCTTCGGCGCCCCTTTTTCTTGCAAACCGCGATTTGCGGCGGATATAGACGTGGCCCGATGAGCACCGACGCCGATACCGCTGCCAAGCGCCACTTCTTCCGCGGGCTCGATGCGCTCGATGCGGGCGATGCCGCGGCGGCGGAGAATGAATTCAAGGCCGCGCTCGCCATCGTGCCCGATCGCGTTTCAGCGCTGGTCAACCTGGCGGTGGCGCTCTTCCAGCAGGAGAAGCTCGGCGAGGCAATAACGACTGCGCAGCGTGCGCTGGCGCGCGACCCGAATGCGATCGAAGCGCTGGTGACGATGGGCTCCGCCTACGCCAAGCTTGGCGATCTCGACGGGGCTATTGCTGCCATGGACCGGGCCACGGCGAGGGCCCCGAACGATCCCCTGGCGTTGATGGGCCGCGCCTCGGTGTTTCTCAAGCTCAAGCGGTTCGACCAGGCGATCGTTGCCTATGACGCAGCAAGACGCTTCAAGCCGGATCTCGAAGGCGTCTCGGGCTTGCTCGTGAAGGCGAAGATCTACAACTGCGACTGGAGCGATCTCGATCGTGAGATGGATATGCTCCTGTCAGGCATCCGTGCGGGCACCGCTTCCGCCGAGCCGTTTTCACTGCTGGCGATGAATGCGACACCCGCCGATCAGCTCCGTTGCGCGACCGCTACAATAGAGCACGACTTCCGGCCTCAGCCGGCGCTGTGGCGCGGAGAACTCTATACGCACGACCGAATCCGGATCGCGTATGTGTCCGGCGACTATCGCAACCATCCCCTCTCGCGGCTGATGGCGGGCATCTTCGAGCACCATGACCGCTCCAGATTCGAGGTCGTTGCAGTGGCGACGAACCCCGACGACGGCAGCCCCGAACGGCAACGGATCATCGCCGCGCCCGAGCGGTTCGTCGATCTCGGCGCACGCTCGAACGGCGAGATCGCACAATGGTTGCGCGCGGCCGAGATCGACATCGCGGTCGATCTCAGCGGCTTGACCGACAAAGGCCGAACGCGCGCCTTCGCGATGCGGCCGGCGCCAATCCAGGTCAGCTATCTGGGCTTTCCGGGAACCAGCGGGGCTCCCTACCTCGACTACCTGCTCGCCGATCGCGTCGTCATCCCGGCGGAGCAACGGCCGTTCTATTCGGAGAAGATCGCGACGCTGCCCGACACCTATTATCCGACGGACGACCGCTGGCCGACGACGCTTCTGGCGCCGTCCCGCGCGGAAATGGGCTTGCCTGAGGGTGCGTTCGTCTTCTGCTGCTTCAACAACAGCTACAAGATCACGCCGCAGATGTTCGACATCTGGATGCGACTGCTAAAGGCCGTGCCCGGGAGCGTGCTGTGGCTCCTCGCCACCAACCCAGGAGCGACCGCCAACCTGTTGAAGGAGGCCGAGCTTCGCGGCGTCCAGCCAGAGCGAATCGTGTTCGCCGAGCATGACGATTTCGAGCGCTACCTGGCGCGCCAAAAACTGGCGGATCTCGCTCTCGATACGCTGCCCTACAATGCGCATACCACTGCGGTCGACGCGCTGTGGTCCGGGCTGCCGATCGTGACGTGTCCCGGCGAGACCTTCCCCAGCCGGGTTGCGGCCAGCCTGCTGAACGCAATGGCATTGCCGGAGTTGGTTACGACTTCGCTTCCAGATTACGAAGCGCTGGCGCTGACGCTTGCGCGTAATCCCCTCCAGTTGGCCGCGACAAGAAGGAAGATCGCCGCCAACCGCACCACGACCGCGCTCTTCGATACAGCGCGGCGTACCCGTCATCTCGAGGCGGCTTACAGCGCCATGATGGAGCGCCACCGACGCGGCGAGGAGCCGGCCGATCTCGCAGTCGCTCCCGTTGGGTCCGACGAGTGCGTCTAGATCAATTCACGATTTTATCGAATCGCGAATTGGTCTCGATTCTTTTGCTTTCCGCAATTCCGGACGGAAAAGTGGTGTCCACTTTTCCTGTAATTGCTCTAGTGGATGGAAAGATAGGGAAGCGCGAGAATGAAGCTTGAGGCCACACTCAGGCCGACGAACAACACGGCACGCAACGTCAAACTCATAATTGAAATCTCCCGTCACTCACGCCACGCAGCGGCGCAAGCCTTAAACGCTTATTGCCAATAAAAGGTTGCCACGAAGAATCTGCAATAACGGCAATCACAGCAATTTCAGGCACTTCCAGGGCGCGCAATCGACAGCCCGACTGTTGCTCAACTGCATCATCCACGGCAAATGTGCAACATTCTGCCGCGGGCAGTCTTGTGGCCTCGCGAAAACTTCGGCATGGCTAATCTGTATCTTGGATCCGACGGGGGTCGGGACGGAATTGAGGGGCGTACCCTAGGGGGCGAAGAAGCCGGCAGCTTGCTGCCGGCTTCTTCCATTTATGGGTGCATGAATGCCTGGCCAGGCGAACAAGCCCTATCCCCGCGAAAAGCCTTTCGCTTCCAGCTCGGACATGTACTGCCCCCAGCGCACGTCATGCTCGTCAAAGAGCGTGCGCAGATAGACCCAGCTGAAAAGCCCGGTCGCGTGGCCATCGCTGAAGGTCAACCTGACCGCGTAGTTGCCGACCGGATCGACGCCCACGATTTCGACGTTTCGCTTGCCGGCGACGAGCACGCGCTGCTCGGGGCTATGTCCCTGAACCTCCGCCGACGGGCTCATGACCCGCAGCATTTCCGCCGCGAGGTCGGCCACGACGCCATCGTCGAATGCAACGACCAGCGTCCGGCGATCCTTCTTCAGGCGCACTTCGGTTGGCCAGGGGGCGGTGGGCTCGCTCATTGCCTCTACTCGATGACGATGCGGGGCGGCGCGCGGCGGCCGGCCCCTGCGGCAAGACCCTCCCACGCGCGGCGCGCGATTTCGCGATAGGCGGCGGCGGAAGGGCTGTCGGGCTCGGCCGCGACAATCGGCGTGCCGGCGTCCGAAGTTTCGCGGATCGCCATGACAAGCGGCACCTCGCCCAGGAAGGGAACGCCGAGCTTCTCGGCCTCGCGGCGAGCACCACCGTGGCCGAAGATGTCGTAGCGCTTGCCGGTATCGGGGGCGAGAAAGTAGCTCATGTTCTCGACGATGCCGAGCACCGGCACGTCAACCCGGCGGAACATGGCCAGCCCCTTGCGCGCATCGATCAGGGCAAGATCCTGCGGTGTCGAAACAATGATGACGCCAGCCAGCGGCACCTGCTGCGCCATGGTGAGCTGGGCGTCACCGGTGCCGGGGGGCATGTCGACGACGAGAATGTCGAGATCGCCCCATGCGACCTCGCGCAGCATCTGGGTAAGGGCCGAAACGACCATCGGTCCACGCCAGATCATGGGCGTGTCCTCCTCAACCAGGAACCCCATCGACATGGCCTTGACGCCGTAAGCCTCCATCGGCTTCAGCGTGCGACCGCCAATGGCCTCCGGGCGGCCGGAAAGATGGAGGAGCCGCGGCAGCGAGGGACCGTAGATATCGGCATCAAGGATGCCGACACGTAGGCCGTTCGCCTTGAGGGCGAGCGCGAAGTTGACCGCCGTCGTCGACTTGCCGACGCCGCCCTTGCCGGACGCGACGGCGACGATGGCTTTCACGCCGGGCACCTCCGCCTTCTGCGATTGCGCCGGCGGGGCGTGACGATGAGGTGCGGCGGCGGGCGGCGTCGCCGGCCGGGGCGCGGCCGGGCGCGGCGCAGCGGCCGTTCCGCCCTTTTTTTCCGCGGTGAGGACCACCATGGCGCCGGCAACACCCGGGAGCGTGGCGATCGCGGTTTCGGCGGCGCGACGCATCGGCTCGAATGCCTCGGCACGCTCCGCCGGCACAGTGACCGAAAACATCACGCGGCCGTTGGCAATGACAATGTCTGAAACCATGCCGCGACGGACTATGTCACGATCATCATCCGGTCCACGGATCGAGCGCAGGCGATCGAGGACAGCTTCCTTATCGACATCCGACATCTGATAATCCCGAACGCGCCCGCGCGAACGACGGCGAGGCCAGGCACGGCATGGAGCACAGCATGAACGCTGACGCAATGCGGCGACACTCTGCAGGCCGGAATGCCGCGGTGCTGGCCTTGCTGCTTGTTCTCTGTCTGGCAGCCGGTGGGCTTGGTGCGTTAGCGACCGAGCCTAACATTCCAACATGGTATGCCGGCCTTAACAAGCCGCCGTTCAATCCGCCGAACGCCGTCTTTCCGGTGGTGTGGACCATACTTTATGTGCTGATGGCGATCGCGGCTTGGCTGGCGTGGCGCTCGGCCCCTGCCGGAAAGCGATGGCGCGTCATGGTGCCATTTGCCGTCCAGCTTGCTCTCAATTCGGCATGGTCGTTCGCCTTTTTCGCAGCCCACAATCCCTGGCTCGGGGTGGGCGTGATCGCCTGCCTCCTTGTGGCGATCCTGTGGACGATGCTGGCCTTCGCCCGCCATTCCCGAGCAGCGGCGGCGCTGCTCATCCCCTACCTTGCTTGGGTGGGCTTCGCGACGGCCCTCAACGTCTCGATCGCGGTTCTCAACTGATGCGCGGTTCGGTTGCCAGCGCGCGGCATTGGTGAAAGGATAAGCGGAGACATATTCTGGGCAGTCAAGTTCTGGGCAGTCCAGCAAAGGCTGCGCAACCTCGGCGGATTGGGAAAATACCACCGCCGTTTTCATCTGCAGGGGAACGAACAATGCGTCTTGTAACTCGTTTGACTGTGGCGGCGCTTGCACTAGTCGCCGCCACCGGCCTGGCCAGCGCCAAGGACTGGAAAGAGATCCGCGTCGGCACCGACGCCACCTATCCGCCGTTCGAGTCCGTGGATTCGGCGGGGAATTTCGTCGGCTTCGACATCGACATCATGAACGCGGTCTGCGCCGACATCGGTGCGAAATGCAGCTACGTGAACCAGGATTTCGACGGCATCATCCCGGCGCTGCTCGCCGGCAAGTTCGACGTCATCGACTCGTCCATCTCGATCACGGCCGAGCGCGAGAAAACGATCGATTTCACCAACAAGTACTACAACACGCCGGCCGCGATCATCGGGTCCAAGGACAGCGACATCAAGGGCGCCACCGCCGATGACCTGTCGGGCAAGACGATCGGCGTGCAGTCGTCGACCACGCACGCCGCGTATGCCGAGAAAACCTTCACCAAGTCGCAGATCAAGTACTATCCCAGCCTCGACCAGGCGAAGCTCGATCTTGCTGCCGGCCGCATCGACGCGATCAACGATGACGTCGTCGTGCTGACCGACTGGCTGAAGACCCCGGATGGCACCTGCTGCAAGCTGATCGCCACGATCAAGCCGGTTCCGGAGATTCACGGCATCGGCGCCGGCTTCGGCATCCGCAAGGAGGACGGCGACCTGAAGGCCCTGCTCAACAAGGGCATCGCTGACATCCGCGCCAACGGCACCTACACGCAGATTCAGGACAAGTACTTCACCTTCGACGTCTACGGCGACTGAGATCGCCTGACGGAAACGTACGGGCCGGAGCAATCAGCCCCGGCCCGCCGTCGTAAGACGCGCCAAGCGCGACGGCGGCGACGAGCATCCCGGGGGACAGGGGCGAGGTGCAGAACCTTTTCTCGCTGCTCAGCTACGGTGCCAACGGCTGGGGCGACGAACTGCTCGCCGGCACCCTCATCACGATCGCTCTTTCGCTGGCGATCCTCCCGGTCGGCCTGGCGGCCGGCTTCTTCATCGCACTCGGAAAACAATCGAACGACCCGCTGATCCGCAGCGCGGCGGGAATCTACACGACGATTTTCCGGGGCGTGCCCGAACTGCTGACGCTCTTCCTCGTCTATTACGGGGCGCAGTCCGGCGTCACGGCGATCGCGCATATGTTCGGGGCCCAGGTCGAGATCAGCCCGTTCGTCGCCGGCATGGTGGCCCTCGGCCTCGTCTTGTCCAGCTATGCCAGCGAAGTGTTTCTCTCCGCCTTTCGTGGAATTCCCCATGGGCAATACGAGGCGGCGACCGCGCTCGGGCTCAGGCGCGGCGTGACAATGCGTCTGGTGATCTTCCCGCAGCTCGTTCGCCTCGCCCTGCCCGGCCTGTCCAATCTCTGGCTCAACGTCATGAAGGACACGGCGCTGGTCTCGGTCATCACCCTCAACGACCTTCTTCGGCAGACGACCGTCGCAGTGGCGGCAACCAAGCAGCCGTTCTTCTTCTACACGGTCGCCTGCTTCATCTACCTTGTCCTGTCGATGGCCGCGTCGGTCGGGGTCTGGCGGGTCTATGTGTGGTCGTCGCGCGGAGTGAGCCACCGATGAGCGTGCTCACATCAATCGGCCACCTGCCATTGCGCCGCTGGCGCGACGACGTCACCACCACCGGCATCGTGCTGATGGTCCTGTGGGCGATCGCGGGGATCGGCATTGTCTATGCCGTCAGCCAGGCCCTGAACCCCGAGCACCTCACCGAATATGGCGGCCGCGTCATCAGCGGATTTCTGCTGACGATCAGACTGGTGGTGTCGTCGGTTGCCATCGGCGCCGTCATTTCGATTCCGGTGGCGGCGGGACGACTGTCGAGCAACCGGGCGATCGGTGCCCTCGCCTACGCCTATTCCTATTTTTTCCGCGGCACGCCGCTCGTGGCGCAGCTCTTCCTCATCTACTACGGTGCGGGCGAATTCGTCGGCGTGTTCAAGGCGGCGGGCCTGTGGTGGTTTTTCCGCGACGCCACCAATTGCGCGATCCTGTCGTTCGCGATGAACACCGCGGCCTACCAGTCGGAGATTCTGTCAGGCGCCGTGCGCAACGTGCCGCGCGGACAGCGCGAGGCCGCCTCGGCCCTCGGCCTGCACCGGCTGGTCATCCTCTGGCGCGTGGTCCTGCCGCAGGCGCTGATCACCGCGCTCAGGCCCTACGGCAACGAGGTCGTCCTGATGGTGAAGGCGTCGGCGGTGGCAAGCATCGTCACGGTGCTCGATCTCATGGGGCAGACGCGCTTCATCTTCTCGAAGACCTACGACCTGTCGTTCTATCTCCTGGCTGCCGTGTTCTACCTGGTGCTGGTCGAATTGCTCGGCCGGGCCGTGGACGCAATCGAACGGCGCATCACGCGTCATATTCGCCGGACCGAACGCGCTTAAGGCGCTTGCACGGGACCTCGCTTTGCGTTTCTTCTGTGGCGCAGTACGCAGAAGGGACGCACGCTATGGCAAAGGTCGCATTCATCGGTCTGGGGGTCATGGGCTACCCGATGGCCGGCCACCTGAAGACACGCGGCGGCCACGATGTCACGATCTACAACCGTTCGCCGGCGCGCGCAGAGAAGTGGACGGCGCAATACGGGGGCGCCAGCGCATCGACCCCGAAGGCAGCGGCCGAGGGCGCCGAGTTCGCGTTTACCTGCGTCGGCAACGACGACGACCTGAGATCGGTCGTGCTCGCCGAGAACGGCGCGCTCGCCGGCATGAAGCCGGGCGCGGTGCTGATTGACAACACAACCGCTTCGGCGATCGTCGCGCGCGAGCTTGCCGCGGCAGCGAAGGCCAAAGGCGTCGATTTTCTCGATGCGCCCGTGTCTGGCGGACAGGCCGGTGCCGAGAACGGACAGCTTACCGTCATGGTCGGCGGCGACGAGGCGACGTTTGCCAGGGCGAAGCCGGTGATCGACGCCTATGCGAAAATGGTCGGGCTGATGGGGCCGACCGGCGCCGGCCAGCTTACCAAGATGGTCAACCAGATCTGCATCGCCGGGGTGGTCGAGGGGCTGGCCGAAGGCATCCACTTTGCCCAGCGTTCCGGGCTCGACGTCGACAAGGTGATCGGCGTCATCTCAAAGGGCGCGGCTCAATCGTGGCAGATGGAGAACCGCTACAAGACGATGGATGCCGGCAAGTTCGACTTCGGCTTTGCCGTCGACTGGATGCGCAAGGATCTCGACATCGCGCTCACCGAAGCCCGCGCCAACGGCGCACGGTTGCCGGTGACGGCGCTGGTCGATCAGTTCTACGCCGAGGTGCAGGCGCTGGGTGGCAACCGCTGGGATACATCCAGCCTCATCGCGCGGCTTCAGCGGCGCTGACGCCGCCTCGGCCGGGCGAAGACTCTCACGCGACGGCCTTTGCCTTCTCCTTGTCGATGGCAACGTACGTCAGCGGCAGGGCAGTCGTGTACTTGATCTGCTCCATGGCGAACGTGGTCGAGACGTCCGAAATATCGATCTTCGCGATCAGGCGCTTGTAGAAATTGTCGTACGCCTCGATGTCGGGGACGACCACGCGCAGGAGGTAGTCGACCTGCCCGGCCATGCGATAGAATTCAACGACCTCGGGCAATTCCTGAATCACCTCGGCGAAGCGCTTCAGCCACTCTTCGTTGTGCTGGTTGGTCGTAATCGCGACGAAGGCCGTGACCTTCGTGTTCACCTTGCGCGGATCGAGGACCGCGACGCGGCGGGTAATGACGCCGTCCTCCTCCAGCTTCTGGATGCGGCGCCAGCACGGAGTGGTCGACAATCCGACGCGCCGACCGATCTCGGCTACCGGCACAGTCGCATCTTCCTGAAGTATCTGCAGAATCTTCCGGTCGAGACGGTCAACCATTGGCGTGCCTCCTGACACCGTGCGCCTTGTACCCGGAGAGGCATAAAATACTAATCTCTCCCGATATACGGCGGAGAATTAGAAAGTTGTTTTGATACTGTCAAGCCTGCGCGCGGAAATCGGCCGGCAATGTTTAACCATTCCGGTCAGGACGAAATTAAATCTTTCCCGGCGATGGTGCCGGGGCAAACAGGGTCTCGCCCGCTTTCTCAGGGCAACCGACCACGGCCTTTGAGTGTCCGCCGACAACCTTATGCACACCAGCCAGAAGACAGCCGCCAGCCGCGAACGCGCCAGCCGTCGCCGCGCCGTGGTGACGACCGTTCGCGAGACGCGCGAGCGCCTGTCGTCCGACACCGGCGTGCGCCCCGTGTTCGACTACGAGCTGGCGCTGACCTATGCCCGCAACCGACTGAGCGCCGGATATGCGCTGCCGCTGCTCGCCCTCATTCTGGCGATCGCCTCGCAGTTGTGGATCGACTGGCGACTTGCGATGTTCTGGGCGCTGCTGGTGATCGCCGCGCACGGCATGGTGCTTGCGCTCTGCCGCCGCTACGTCAATACCCCGGCGGCGGAGGTTTCAAACCGCAGCTGGCGTCGTCGTTTCGCCTTCGCCGAACTGGCCGGCGGCATCACCTGGGCCCTCCTGTTCGTGCTGCTGCCGTCGGCGCCGCAGGCTCTCGCCTACGTTCAGGTGTTCGAGTTCGCGATGCTGCTGGTCGTGGTGTCGGTCGTCACGTCGCTGGCCGCCACAATGCCGCCGGCCGCAATGGCCGGCACGGTGCCCCTCACCGTGGTGCTCAGTCTGGTCTATGTGAGCGGCGAGGTCCTGCTGTCACTGGCGCTTGCCGCCATGACGATCGCGGTACAGGTCTTCTTCCTCATTCTGGCAACGCGGCTGAACTCGGCGACCCTGGCGATGCTGGAGTATCGGGCGGAGAAGGATCTGTTGATCGCAGAGCTCGCCACGGCGAAGTCGATCTCCGACGAATCGCGCCGCCGTGCCGAAGAGGCGAACCTCGCCAAGTCGCGCTTCCTCGCCACCATGAGCCATGAGCTGCGGACGCCGCTGAATGCGATCCTCGGTTTCTCCGAGATCATCCAGAAGGAGCTGCTCGGTCCGGTCGGACATCCGAACTACAAGAGCTACGTCGGCGATATCCATGCGAGCGGCCAGCACCTGCTGACGCTGATCAACGAGATTCTCGACCTCTCGCGCGTCGAGGCCGGACGCTACGAGCTGAATGAAGAGGCTGTAAACCTGGCGAATGTTGCCTCGGAATGCCACCGCCTGCTGCAGCTCAAGGCCACTTCCAAAAACATCTCGATCGTCGAAGACTACGCGCGCAACCTGCCACGGCTTTGGGCGGACGAGCGGGCCGTGCGCCAGATCGCGCTCAACCTTCTTGCCAATGCGATCAAGTTCACGCCGAGCGGCGGCGAGATCGTGATCCGTGTCGGCAGCGCACCAGGAGGCGGCCAGCTGCTCTCGGTCCGCGACAACGGTCCGGGCATCCCTGAATCGGAAATCCCGATCGTCCTCTCCTCGTTCGGACAGGGCTCACTGGCGATCAAGAGCGCCGAGCGCGGAGCCGGGCTCGGGCTGCCGATCGTGCAGGCGCTGATGCAAACGCACGAAGGTACGTTCGAGCTCAAGACAAAGCTCCGCGAGGGCACAGAGGCAATCGCGACCTTCCCCCAGTCGCGAGTGATGGAGGCGCTGCCGCCGATACAGCCCTCGGCTTCGCCCGCGCGGGGACGCTGGCTGCGAACGGGCTAACTGCCCTTCGTCGCGACGCCGGCCTCGCCGAACGTGGCCATTCCGGAATGGAGCCGGGCGGCGGCCTTCACGATACCTGCCGCCAGAGCCGCTCCGGTCCCCTCGCCCAGCCGCATCCCGAAATCGAGCATGGGCGTCTTGTTCATGTGAGCCAGAGCGCGGCGGTGGGCCGGCTCGGCCGACACATGACCGAACAGGCAATGATCGAGCGCCTTCGGGTCCATCGCATAAAGCACGGCGGCGGCGGCAGTTGCGACATAGCCGTCGATGATGACCGGGATGTGGTTCATTCGCGCCGCCAGGATGGCGCCCGTCATGGCGGCGATTTCGCGCCCACCCAGGCGGCGGAGCACTTCCAAGGGATCGCCGAGATGGCCGGCATGGGTGGCGAGCGCCGCCGTTACCGCCATCTGCTTGCGCTTCAGGCCGACATCATCGATGCCCGTGCCGGGCCCGACCCAGTCCTCGGCGGTGCCGCCGAAAAGCGCTGCAAACAGGGCAGCGGCGACGGTCGTGTTGCCGATACCCATCTCGCCGATGCACAGCAGGTCGATGCCGCCGGCGGTCGCTTCCATGCCAAAGGCCATGGTCGCCGCACATTCCTTTTCGCCGAGCGCCGGTTCCTCCGTGATATCGCCGGTCGGAACGTCAAGGGCGAGATCGTAGACCTTGAGGCCAAGATCATAGGCGAGGCAGATCTGGTTGATGGCGGCGCCACCGGCGGCAAAATTGTCGACCATCTGCCGCGTTACCGCCGCCGGAAACGCCGACACCCCCTTTCGCGTGACGCCGTGATTGCCCGCGAAAATTGCGACGAGCGGTCGATTCACCGCCGGGGGCGCCTTCGCCTGCCAGGCGGCGAGCCAAACGGCGATATCCTCCATGCGACCGAGCGACCCGGCCGGCTTGGTCAGGAGGGCATCCCTGGCGCGGACGGCCCCTGTCGCGGCTTCGTCGGGCCCGGGCATGGCCGCCACGAGCGCACGAAAATCGTCGAACGGAAGCCCTGAGGGCGATGCGACCACGGAATGCTCCAGCGATTGGAGGGAACCCGACAGCGGAAACAGCCTAGGCCGGCTTTGCCGTCACATTGCGGAGGTTCTATAACCGCGTTCACGCGCATCGCAAGGCGACCGGATGACACCCGCACGTCCCAACACGCCCCAGGGCCCGAGTGAAATCGACGTCGCGCTGCAGGAGTTGAGTGCGGCTGCAGCTTTTCTGACGCGCCTGCCGGCGCGCCTGGTGGGCTACGACGTCCGGCGGGTTCCCGATTTTCGGCACGGAGCGCGGGTCTTCCCGGTTGTCGGTGCCCTGATCGGACTGGCGGGGGGGATGGTTCTGGTGGTCGCGGCGGCTATCGGATTGCCGCCGGCGGTCGCCGCCATTCTCGCAGTCGCAGCCACCACGCTGATTACGGGGGGACTGCACGAGGACGGTATCGCCGACACGGCCGACAGTTTCGGGGGCGACAGCACCGAAAAGAGGCTCGCGATCATGGATGACAGCCGCATCGGTGCATACGGGGCGACGGCGCTCGTGTTCTCCGTTCTGCTCAGGATCGCGCCCCTCGCGGCGATCGCCACCAGCCATCCCTGGCACGGCTTGCTTGCGCTCGTGGGCGCCGAGGCGGTCTCGCGTGCGGCGCTGGTGCGCCTGTGGCACGACCTGCCGGCGGCGCGCACCGGCGGGCTGTCCAACGACGCGGGCGTGCCCGACAACAACGCCATGCTGGTCGCGCTCGCGATCGGGGCCGCGATCGCCGTTGTCGCCTGCGTGCCCACGGTTGGTTTGTGGCCGACGATTCTCGCGGGGCTGTTCGCGACGCTGGCGACGCTTGGCTTCGTGCGCCTCGTCGCCCGGACGCTCGGCGGCCGCACCGGCGATACGCTCGGCGCCTGCCAGCAGATCGCCGCGGCGGCGTTTCTTGTTGGCGCATCCGTCACCTGAGCGCGCTCAGCCATGACATCGCCCTGCGTCCGATTGTGCACGCTCGACCCGGCCAATAACACCTGCGTCGGCTGCGGGCGCACGCTCACCGAGATTGCAGCGTGGTCGCGGTTCAGCGAAGTTGAGCGACAGGCGATCATCGACGTTCTGCCGGAACGGCTCAAGCGCTACGGCCGGCCGTCATGACCACACCGCCTCCACCACCGCGATCGGCTTCCGATTTCTGGATCCTGCTCGCGCTGGCCATCGCCGTCGCGGTGGCGCTCGCTGCGCGCAACAGCGGCGGCAACACATTCGGCATCGCCAACGGAATGCTCGTGCGCGGCGGCTACGTTGCGATCGTCGCCATCTTCCTGCTGGGCGCGGTCCTGCGCCGCGGTGTCAGCGGCGTCGTGCGGATCGCCGCGGCGTGGCTGGCGGCCGGGTTGATCGTAGCGGCCGGATACACCTATCGCGGCGAGCTCTACCTCTTCGGGGTGCGCGCCGCGAGTGTGCTCGTGCCCGGCATCCCGATTTCCGGCGACCTCGCGGGCGGTCCGCACAACGCCGTGGTGATCACGCGCGCGATCGACGGGCACTTTGCCGTACGTGCCAGGGTCGATCACGTACCGACGACGTTCATGCTCGACACCGGCGCGAGCTTCGTGACGCTGACGCCGCGCGACGCCAGGCGCCTCGGCGTCGACACCGGCGCGCTCGACTTTTCCACGCCGATCCGCACCGCCAACGGCGAAATCCGCGCCGCCGAGGTGACCCTTGAAACACTGCAGGTCGGGTCCATCGAGCGCCATGCCGTGCCGGCGCTCGTCGCCCCGCCCAACTCGCTCGACGAGAGTCTCCTCGGCCTCAGCTTTCTCGACACGCTGCGCAGCTACGCGATCAGCGGCGACCGGCTCGTGCTGACGCCCTAGATCAATTCACGATTTTATCGAATCGCGAATTGCTCTCGATTCCTTCGCTTTCCGCAATTCCGGATGGAAAAGTGGTGTCCACTTTTCCTGTGATTGCTCTAGCCCGGCGCGCTTGCGCGGACGACCAGAGCATCGGCTTCCGCGGCGTGGCGGCTGGCAATGACGCTCACGATCACCAGCTGGCAGAAGTGATAGAGCATCAGCGGGGCGATGATGAGGCCGACGGCCGGCGTCGCGCCGAACATGATCTTCGCGACCGGAATGCCGGTCGCCAACGATTTCTTCGAACCGCAAAACAGGGCAGCGATGGTGTCTTCGCGATCGAAGGCCAGCAAGGCGCAGGGTATCTTCATCAGCTCGTAGATGACGAAGAACAGAACGATGACGCCGACCACCATCTCGACAACGAGAAGGATGTCATTGGCGCTCCAGATGCCGGCGATCATCGAGTCGCAGAAAGAGTTGTAGACGATGGCCAGAATGATGGCGCGGTCGGCGTAGCGCAGCCAGCGCGCGTTGCGGGATGCCCAATCGGCCAGCCAGCGGCGGCCGATCTGGCCGAGGATGATCGGCAGCAGCACCAGCAGGACCACCTTGACGATGACCTCGCCGAGCGGAAAGCCATAGCCGGTCCTCGCCGCGAACCAGGCCATCAGCAGCGGCGTGGCGAAGACGCCGATCAGGCTGGACAGCGTGGCGTTGAAGATGGCGACGGCGACATTGCCGCGCGCGAGCGAGGTCATTGCCACAGACGAGGAGACGGTGGAGGGCAAGGCGGCAATGAAGAAGAAGCCGGTCCAGACCTCTGGCGGGAACACGTTGCGCAGCGGCACGTGCGCGGCCAGCACCACCAGCGGGAACAGGACAAACGTGCCCAACTGGACGACCAGGTGCAGCCGCCAGTGGGTCATGCCCTTGCGCATCTTCTCCGGTGCGAGCAGCAGCCCGTAGAGGAAGAAGACGACGGCGATGCCGTAGGTCGCGACGAAGTCGGCGTGCAGGAAGCCACCCTTGGCCCCCGGCGCCGGCCAGATCATGGCAGCCGCTACGACGACGACCAGCGCCACCAGAAATCCGTCGAGCTTGAAGCGACGCATTGTGACCTCAGCGATTTCAGGCGGCGATGGTGGCGGACGCCGGCTCGTCCAGCGAGGCAAGCGCGCGGTAAACAACATCAACCCCGGCGGAGGGCTTTGCGCCGTCCACCGTCAGGATGCGCCGCCAGGTGCGCGCGTTCGGCATGCCGTGGAAGAGGCCCAGCATATGGCGCGTGATCTGGGCAAAGCGCGTCCCCGCTGCGAGTTCGCGTTCGATGTACGGGATCATCGCGCCGACCGCGGCCCGCGGATCAACCGGCGCGGCCGGAGCGCCGCAGAAGCGGCGGTCGACGGCAGCCAGAATTCCGGGCTGGTGGTAGGCGGCACGGCCAAGCATGACGCCGTCGACATGCAAGAGGTGCGCCTCGGCGTCGTCAAGCGTGGCAATGCCGCCGTTAATCCCGATAAAGACCTCGGGCAGGCGCTGCTTCAGACGATAGACCCGCTCGTAGTCGAGCGGCGGGATGTCGCGATTTTGCTTCGGGCTGAGACCCTCCAGCCACGCCTTGCGGGCATGGACCCAGATGGCATCGGCGCCGGCCGCTACGACGGCGTCGGCAACCGCATCGAGCGCGGGTCCGGTATCCTGTTCATCGACGCCGAGGCGGCACTTCACGGTGACGGGGACGGCGACGGCAGCCTTTATCGCTGCCACGCAATCGCCGACCAGCGAGGGGGTGCGCATCAGGCAGGCGCCGAACGTGCCCGACTGAACCCGGTCGGAAGGGCAGCCAACGTTCAGGTTGATCTCGCCGTATCCCCACTTCGCGGCAACCGCGGCGGCAGCGGCAAGCCTGCGCGGGTCCGAGCCGCCGAGTTGCAGCGCCAGCGGCTGCTCGTCTGCCGCAAATCCGAGCAGGCGCGCGCGGTCGCCATGGATCACCGCCTCGGCGGTGATCATCTCGGTGTAGAGCAGCGCGCGGCGCGTGAACTGGCGATGGAAGAACCGGCAATGCCGGTCAGTCCATTCCATCATCGGTGCTACCGCAAACGGGCGGGAATAGGCCGTCATTCGCGGTGAAATGGACCGCAAACGCGCGAAAGTCCAGCGGGTCAGTTCGACCCGGTCTCGGCTTTTGCTTCGCGACGCCGGCGGTGGAGGATTGGCTCGGTGTAGCCGTTGGGCTGATTGATGCCGTCGAATATCAGTTCGCGGGCGGCGGCAAAGGCAATGCTGTTGTCGAAATCCGGCGCCATCGGCCGATAGGCCGGATCGTCGGCGTTCTGCTCGTCGACGCGCGCGGCCATTCGCCTCAATGCGTCGTCGACGGTCTCCGCCGAGCAAACGCCATGGAGCAGCCAGTTGGCGAGATGCTGCGAGGAAATCCGCAGCGTCGCCCGGTCTTCCATCAGTGCCACGTCGTTGATGTCGGGCACCTTGGAACAGCCGATGCCCTGATCGACCCAGCGAACGACGTAGCCGAGGATCGATTGGCAATTGTTGTCCACCTCGTGGCGCACCTCCTCGTCGGTGAGGTTGCGGCCGCCAAGCAGCGGCGGCGTCAGGATCGCATCGAGCGAGGCGGGCTTGCGCTGCCGCAGCAGATGCTGGCGTTCGGCGACATCCACCTGGTGATAGTGGATGGCGTGCAGGACCGCCGCTGTCGGCGAAGGCACCCAGGCAGTGCTTGCGCCGGCCATCGGCTGACTTGCCTTGGTGGCTAGCATTTCTGCCATCTCGTCAGGCTTGGCCCACATGCCCTTGCCGATCTGGGCCCGCCCTTGCATCCCCGCGCGCAGGCCAACGTCGACGTTGTTGTCCTCGTAGGCGGGCAGCCAGACCGACGTCCGCATCTCGTTCTTGGGCAACATCGGGCCGGCGTACATGGAGGTGTGGATCTCGTCGCCGGTGCGATCGAGGAAGCCGGTATTGATGAACACCAGCCGGTGCTGGACCTCGCGAATGGTCGCCTTCAAATTCGTGCTGGTGCGACGCTCCTCATCCATCACGCCGATCTTGAGGGTGTAGCGCTGGAGGCCCAGCACATCCTCCACCCGGTCGAACAGCGCGTTGGCGAGCGCCGCCTCCTCCGGCCCGTGCATCTTGGGTTTCACCGCATAGATGCTGCCGGTACGGCTGTTGCGTGGGCCCTCACCACGGGCAAGATCGTGCAGCGCCGCGAACGTCGTCACCATCGCGTCGAGGATACCTTCGGGAGTCTCCCGCCCCTGCCCGTCCAGGACCGCATCCGTCGTCATCAGGTGGCCGACGTGGCGGATCAGCATCAGGCTTCGTCCGGGCAGGACCAATGGCGCTCCGTCGCATCCCGTAAAGACGCGATCCGGCTCCAGGCGACGCTCGAGCGTTTTGCCGCCCTTGTCGAACTGGGCTGCGAGATCGCCTTTCATCAGGCCAAGCCAGTTGCGATACGCCGCGGCCTTGTCCTCGGCATCCACCGCAACGATCGAGTCTTCGCAATCCTGAATGGTGGTGAGAGCGGCCTCGAGGATGACGTCGCGGACGCCTGCCGCACTCTGCCGTCCGATCGGGTGGGCCGGGTCCACGACGATCTCCAGGTGGAGGCCATGGTGACGGAACAGGTAGGCTGTGCGGCCGCCTTCCACGCGATGCCCGACAAACTGCGACGGATCGGCAAGCCCGATAGAAACGCCGCTCGCCAGTTTGGCAACCAGGTCGCGGTCGATAATGCTGTAACCGACGACGTCGCGATGGCTCGCCGACTTGAGGGGCAGAGCCTCGTCCAGCAACATGGCGGCGCGTTCAATCACGGCCTTGCCGCGCAGCGGATTGTAGCCAGCGCCCGGCGCCAGTTGACCCTCCATCGCAATCGCATCGGTACCGTAGAGTGCATCATAAAGGCTGCCCCACCGCGCGTTGGCGGCGTTGATGGCGAACCTTGCGTTCATGAGCGGGACGACCAGTTGCGGGCCGGCGATGCTGGCGATCTCGGCATCCACGTTGGCGGTGTCGATGGTTACGTCGTCGCCCTCGGGCTCGAGGTAACCGATGGCGGCAAGAAACGCCCGATACTCGGTGGGCTCGTGCTGGCGGCCGCGACGCTCGCGCCACCAGGCATCGATACGGGCCTGGAGTTCGTCGCGCCGGCGCAGGAGCGCAGCCTGCCGCGGCATAAGATCCGCCAGGATTCTGGCGTAGCCGCTCCAGAACCGCTCGACGGACACCCCCGTCCCCGGCGCAATTTCCTCGGCGACGAGGCGGGCGATCGGCTCCGCCACACTAAGCTCATCGAAGCTCGAATAGCCCTTCATGAATGCTCGTCTCCAAGTTCGTGCCGACCTGCCATCGCATCGCCCTGGCCGCACGTCGCGGCCCACCGAATGACATTTCGACGAAGCGGAAGGCCGGGGCGTTCCGACTTCGGTTTTGCACGCAACCAGCGACGTGACAAGCCGGCCGTGCCGGCAGTGTGCGAGCGGCCAACCGCGTCCTGACGTTGTGCAGGGCTCGCCGGTGGCGGTTCGAGTTACCTCGCCTGCCCCGCCTCGTTCGGTTCTCCATGTTATCGCGGCCGGATCGCGTTCCGGACGCATGGGCCCGAAGTCATTGTATCGTTCGCCGGAGGTGACCGGAGACCTCTGCGCCGACATCGTTCGGCAGTCGCGACAGGCTGAGCGAGGCGATCACGGTGAGCGCCCCCATGACAAGAAACGCGACGCAGAAATCCAGCCGTGACAATTGCCCCCCGTGCAACACGCGCGAGGCGTTCAGAACGGCGGCCGAAAGGCCAACGCTGAACACGACAGCGATCTGCTGAAACATCGTGGACAGGGTCGAGGCCGAGCTGCGGTGCTCGGAGGGAACATCGCTGAACGCAAGTGTCTGCAGCGCCGTGAACTGCATCGAGCGCGTGAGGCCGGCGACGAACAGCACGGCTGCCACGACCGGATAAGGCGTGGCCGATGCCAGCAGGCAGCACGAGGCGATCGCGATTCCAGCGATGGCGCCGTTGATGACGAGGATGCGGTGAAAGCCGAACCATCTCAGCATGCGGGTCGTGGTCGACTTCATCACCAGATTGCCGAGGAAATAGACCATCACGAGTCCGCCCGACTGGAGCGGGTCAAGGCCGAAAACGACCTGAAACAGCAGGGGCAGCAGGAACGGCGGCGCATTGATCGACACGCGCAGGACCCAACCCGCGGTGCCTTCAGCCGCCAGGAAGGTCCGCACCTTGAGCACTGCGATATCGAGCAGGGGATGCGTCTGGCGGGGCAGCCAGAATGCGGCGCCGAGAGCGCACGCCAATCCCCCTGCCAACGATGCGGCGGCATCGACAACGGGCAGCGATGCGCTGGTCAGCGCATCAAAGCCGTAGAGCAACGCCGTCAGGGCCACTGCGCACAGCAGGAACCCCACCCAGTCGAAAGGCCTGGCGCGATAGTCCCCGTCCCGCGGGATGATGACAAGCACCAGCACCAGCCCAGCGATGCCGAGCGGCACGTTGATCCAGAAATTCCACTGCCAGGCGGCATAGGTGGTGAGAAAGCCGCCGATCGTCGGGCCAAGAACCGGAGCGAACAGTGCCGGCCACACGATCAGCCCGATGGCCGGAACGATCTCGGATTTGCGGGCGCTGTGGAGCACGAGAAGCCGCCCGACCGGGACCATCATCGAGCCACCGGCACCCTGGACGGCGCGGGCCACGACAAACAGCGTCAACGACGGCGCCAGCGCGCAGCCGATCGACGCCAGACAAAAGGCCAGGATGGAGCTCAGGAACACCCGGCGCGCGCCAAACCGGTCGGCCGCCCAGGTCGAGGCGGGAATGACGACCGCGGCGGCGAGCATGTACGTCGTGATGCCCACGCTCATCGCCAGCGTGTTGACGTGGAACGCCTCGGCCATCTTCGGCAGCGCCGTGACGATGATCACGCCGTCCAGGAGCTGCATGAATAAGGCAGTGGCGACGACGAGCGCCACGTTGCGCGCGTGCGGAGACAGTCCGGTGGCTCTGCTTATCGTCTGGGACGTCAACATGAGGCTCGGGGGGGAAGCGGGTCGGGAAGGCCGACTTCAACGCGAATGTCGCGCTTGCTGGCGGGGACTACCATATCGGCGCGGGCGGACGTCCACCACCATTGCTGCATTCATTGCTACGTTCCGGCCGCGCCCGTGTGGTGGCGAAAGCGCCCGCCAGCTCGCCCCGGGGAAGCCGTAAGCCTCCCCTGCTCGCGACAATTCCGCAATCAGGCGTGCGCGGCTGCCCGGCGCTGCAGCACGATCTCGCCGCCGCCCACGCGCGCCACCTCGGCCGCTGCCACCAGCAGCGCATCGATCTCAGCGGCCGGAACCGGCCGGCTGAACAGATAGCCCTGCGCCATGTCGCAGCGCATCAAGCGCAGCAGGCGCATCTGCTCCTCCTTCTCGATGCCTTCGACGACGACCTTGAGGTGCAGCGCTTCGCCGAGAGACACCAGCGACTGCATCAACGTGTTTGCCTCTGCGCTTGCACCAATGTCGCAGACAAACGAACGGTCGATCTTGAGGACATCAAACGGGAACCGGCTGAGGTATCCGATCGAGGAGAAGCCAGTGCCGAAGTCGTCGAGCGCCAGGACGAAGCCGAATTCCTTCAGCTTCTTCAGCTTGCGCTCGGCGATGGTCGGATTGTTGACCAGGATGCCTTCGGTCAGTTCGAGGTGGAAGCGTGACGGCTCGTGACCGCTCGCGGTGATGATCTGGCGAATTTCGTCGGCGAAACCGGGATCGCGGAGCTGTACCGGCGAGACGTTGATCGACATGTGCAGGCCGGGCCAGCGATGCAGGTCCGCTGCGGCGCGATTGATGACGAAGCGACCGATATCCTGAATGAGGCCGGTCTCTTCGGCGACCGGAATGAACAGCGCCGGAGAAACGGACCCACGATCGGGGTCGGTCCAGCGGACCAGGGCTTCGAGGCCGACGATCTCGCCGGCGGTGGAGGACACGATCGGCTGATAGTAGACTTCGAGCTTGCCGGCCTCGATGGCGTGCCGCAGGCCCGCCTCGATCTCCTTCTTGGCGCGAGCGCCCGTCTCCATGGTGGCATCGTAGGCGAGCGCGTCACGCTCGGCGCCATTCTTCGCCTGATACATCGCAAGGTCGGCGCGACGAATGAGATCGGACGGGATCAACCCGATCTCGCTGGCGACGGCGTAACCGACCGAGGCGGTCACGTGAAACTCGAAGCCGCAGATTGTGAACGGACGGTCGATGGCGGCGCCGATGGCGCGGGCGACGCGCCGGGCGGACGCGTCTGCGTCGGGTCCGAAGAGCGCAACGGCGAACTCGTCACCGCCAATGCGGGCGAGCGACGTGCCGGCCGGCGTGGCTGCGGCGATGCGCAGCGCAAGCGCGCGCACCATCTCATCACCGCCATGATGGCCGACCGAATCGTTCACCGCCTTGAAGCCGTTGACGTCGAGGTAGATGATCGCCAGTTCGCCGAAGCGGCTGGCGGCAACGCAGGCGTCAGATTCAATCAACTCGCGGAAGCCGTGGCGGTTCATGAGCCCGGTCAGGCTGTCGGTGCGCGCGGCGGTCGAGGCTTCCTTTTCGCTCTTGGTCAGGGCAATCGCTATGCGGCGGGCGCGGAAGGCCGTGGCCAGCGTCACCAGACAGAAGAGCGCAAGCGCGACGCCGACGGGCACCGAGACCTGGCGCAAAATGGCGTCGCCGGGGCGCGGTGGCGTCCAGGCCAGATAACCCAGGGTGCGGCCAACGAGATTGGTCACAGGCATGCCGTGGGCGGGCGCCGAGGTGCCGCGCACGAAATTGAGGTCGTCGATCAGGAACGACGAGCCGAGATCATGCAGGCGCTTGTGATTCAGGTACTGGCCAAAAACGATGACGGGCAGGTCGCTGGCTTTGACCTTGTCGGCCTTGGAGACTGGCGTGATGTGCTGGATTGACAGCATCATCGGGTCCGACGGCGTGTCCATGTAGATCTGGCTGACACCGGCGAAGTTATCGACCTTCATGCCGTCGGCGATCTGCTTGATGGCCTTTACGCGGTTGGGCGTCAGAATGGCGTCGAGATTGTCGGGCGCCCCGTCGATCAACCACTTGTAGTCGACGGTCCCCGTCGGAGACACGATGAAGAGCAGGTCGGAAATTGCGGTGTCAGTGATGCCGGTGCCCATGTTGGCATCGACCCATTCCTTGTCGTGGCGCTGGTAGGCGTCATACGCCTCCTCCCACCAGCCATAGTCGTTGGCGAGCTGGGCCATGCGCTTGGCCATCGCCTGGACGCCGCCCTCGACCATTGTCTGGGTGCCGGCCGCGGCCTGTTCGTCGTGCTTGGCGGCCATCCAGAAGAGTGTCGCGGTCACGGTCACAACCGTGATGACAATACCAGCGACCAGATTGAGGGTGATCCGCCCTGTAATTGCGCGCGCCATCGTGAATTCCATCCCACCCGACAAAGACCAGCTTCGGCCAACATAGCAGGCAGGACTTGCGATAGCTTTAACATGTCGCGCACAAATCATTAACTATGGCGCATATCGTCAAATATCCGATCTATTATGGCGATTTGTACAGTATATCCCCACTTTTAATACATATCAGTGGAGCCCGCAGGCCAGGTGGATTCTTCGGCGCCGCTACTTTTGCGAGCGCAATATGACAATCCCCGTTGTTCGCCAGCCACCGCGGGTTACTTCGCGTTATGGTTAACGCCCTGTTTCACATGGTGAATCTCCCCTAACTCGGTGTCCTGTGCCCGTTCCGCGCCCTCGGCGATGGTTGACAGGACGTTAACGCGGCGGCTTACTGCATCCTGCGGCGGTAAAGTATTCGCGTTGTTGCGTACGCGTACGAGGAGGCGTTCCATGAGTCTCGCGGACTTTCCGCGCGGCATGTCTATGCCCGGCCTGCGGTCCCGGGCGGACGGTCTCCGCACCTCCACGTCTTCAGCCGGCAAATGCCCTTTTCCCCACGCGAAGGCGGGCGCGTTCCAAAACTGGCTTGAAACCGGCTTGCAGTGCATGGCCGGCAAGCGCGAGTTCCGGCTTGGTCGCTACGACGTGGCGTTCGTGCAAGGCGGACAGGACTTCGCGGCGGCAATGGCTTCCTTCCGTGCCGCGGTCGGAGAGCACGCCAAGACGGGCTTTCTCGCAATCTTCGGCGAAGACGGCCAATGCGACACGGTCGAGGACGAGCTTCGTCTGCTCGGTGCGGTCATGCGCGATGCCGGCCTGACGGACGATCCGCTTGCGCTGGTCCAGGGAAAGACCCTGTCCACGCCGATCGACGTCGCCTGCCCGGTAACCGGCGAGCAGACGATCTACCAGTTCTTCTCGGTGGCATTTTGCCGGAATTCGGCCAATCCGAACGACCCGCTCTACGATCCGTCGCTGTCCGCCCCGTTCACTGCGGTCAATACGACGTCGGACGCCTTCGCTTTCGCACGACTGGTCAGCGACCAGGCGGTGCGGGCCTTCGGGCGACCGGTCTATGCCATGAAGCACGATCGCGACGCGGTCGAACTGCTGTTCCGCCGATGCGTGACCGCCTGGCAGAACCTTTCCGTGTCGACGATCACCAACTACAGCCGCGTCGCGCTCGATCCTGCGCGCGGGGTTCATCTCAGCGAAGACCGCAAGCACTGGTTCGCGGCACACAACGACCCGGTCTTCGCCGAGCTCAAGAAATGTCCGTTTCAGCACGAGATGCCGATCACCTATGCGGCGCGGCTCACCGCTAAATGGTCGGCTAACCTTTTTGATGGAAAACCGTACGTACCGAGCCGGGACGGGCAATCGGGCGGCGTTCCAGTCCCCGATGACGGCTTCGAAGTCGAGGGACTGACCGGTGAGCTATTCCAATTTTGACTTCATGGAGGTTCGTCCCATCGGGCCGGACCATAAGGCGATTTACGCGACACGGCGGATCGCGAAGGATTCGCTGATCGGCTTCTTCGACGGCAGGTCCGTTCTGGTCGATCTCGCCGACAAGTCGGCGCTCGACGATTACTGGTGGCGCCAGTCAGTGCATCTGAGGCTGGAGGGCTCGAAGCTGCTCTGTCTCCTGCCGATGTGGGAGCCGGAGGGCGTCGATTACCTCAATCATTCGTGCAAGGCGAACGCGCGGGTCGAGAACCAGCTCTACGTCTATGCGGACCGCGACATCGAGCCGGGCGAGGAAATCACTGCCGACTACCGGACCTTCAACCTCGTACCCGAGGGCAAGAAGTGCTGGTGCAACACAGAGAACCGCTGCGAAATCTGACGGGGGCCGTTATGCGTGCGTGGCGTATCGTAGGCGTACTTGTTCTGATCGGCGCTGAGGCGCTGCTTTACGGTTACAGCTATCCGTTCTTTTCCCTGGCGCTCGAGCGCCTCGGTCTGGCCACCTGGGTGATCGGGCTCAACGCCTCTCTCGCCGGGGCAGGCATTCTTCTGGTCGGGCCGCTGCTGCCGCGTCTCATCGAGAGGCTCGGCCTGAAGGCGCTGGTGGCGACGCTGTTCGCGATCTCGCTGCTCGCCTTCGCCGCGATGCTCCTGACCAGCAATCTCTTCGTCTGGTTCGGTGCGCGCTTCGTCATGGGGGCCTGCTTCGCAGCGTTGTGGACCACCACTGAAATCTGGCTGAACGGCGTGGTCGACGAAAAGAGCCGCGGGCGCATCATCGGCGCGTCCGGCACGCTCTATGCGGCATGCCAGTTCATCGGCCCACTGGTGCTGGGCGCGGTCGGCGTCGAAGGACGGATGCCGATCGTGGTGGCGATGATCCCGCTCGCGCTCGGCGTGGTCGTGGCCCTGCTGGTGAAACCGGCCTACGGCGACAGCGAAGAGGAGAATCTCACCGATACGCGGAGCCTCGGCTTTGCGGTGAAGGTGGCGGGCGCGCTGGTGGCGGCGGCGTTTCTTGGCGGCGTCGGCGAAACCGCCATGCAGGCGCTGCTGCCGCTTTACGGTCTGGCTCATGGCGTGAACGATGCCGGCGCGGCGCACCTGGTTGCGGTGTTCAGCCTCGGCGAGGCTGTGCTGGTTGCAGTGCTCGGCTGGATGGCCGACCGCTTTGGACGCAAGTTCACGCTCCTGACCTGCTCGATCGGAGCGGCGGCGACGTGCCTGCTGCTCCCGTTCGCGAGCGGCTCGGCCCTTACGCTCTATCCGGTTCTGTTCATTGCGGGCGGCGCAATCTCCGGCATCTACACGCTGGGCGTCATTCTGATGGGCCAGGACTTCCGCGGTCAGCAGCTCGCCTACGTGTCGACCGGCTTTGCCATGGCCTACGCGGCGGGTTCGGTCGTCGGCTCGACACCAGTGGGTTACCTCGTCGACCTTTTCGGGCCGGAGGCCCTGCCGCTGACAATCGCGGTCGGGTTCATGGCGCTGACGGTGTTCCTGGCGATGCCGGCGCGCCAATGGGCAGCGCTGCGGCAGTCGGCGGTTGCGCTGGAGAACCTGCCGGAGATCACGTTCGACCTGTCCTTCCTCTCCGAGCCGGCGCCGCCGGAACTGCGCCAGCGTATCGACGCGGCGCATGCGGAGATCGACGACTTCACCTTCGATCTGTCGTTCCTGACCGAGGCCCGCGATGTCTCACTGGTCGATCAGGGTAAAGCGGTCCACGTCGAAAAGGCCGAAGTCGGTAATCTTCAGGTGCGGGATGACGGGCAAGGGAAGGAACGAAACCTGGAGGAATGGTTCCGGCAGCGTGCAGCCGAGGTCGCGCGCAGCGTGGCGGAGCGGTACGAGAGCGGCGCGAACGGCTTCAAAGGACTGCAGGCTTATTAGACCGGCGACGGGCAACGGCAGTTCGGCCTTGACCTCGCCGCCCGAAGCGACGACGTAGCCGCCGCCGATCTCGCGCAGGCGATTGACCGCGCCGGCCATATCCTGATCGTCCACGCCGACGACGCAGATGTTGTGGCTGTCATGGCCGACCGAGGCGGCGATGGCGCCGCGCTGGAGCCCGAAACCGGTGACGAAGGCGCGGGCAATGTTGCCGTTGCGGCCGTGACGCTCGAGCACCGCGACCTTGGCGATGTCGCGCACGAGGTCAACCTGGCGATAGCCGTCGATCGAACCCACCCACTTGGTCACGTCGTCGGTGACGACGCGGCCGTGCGCGACGCCGATCATGCGCAATTCGCCCGAGCGGCCGGGGACACGGAAATCGTTCGCAGAAACCTCGCGGATCTTCACGCTGTTCATGCCAACCGGCTCGACCGGGCGCCGCGAGGCAAACAGCGCGTCGGTCACGACGCGGCCGGCCGAAATCACGGTCTCGACCCGGCATCCGGCGAGATCGGACACCAGCACGATGTCGGCACGCCTGCCGGGGGCGATCATGCCGCGATCGCGCAGGCCGAAGGCATTGGCCGCCGACCAGCTGGCGACGCGATAGACGTGGTGCAGCGGCCGGCCGAGCGCGATCAGCGTGCGGATGAGATAGTCGAGGTGCCCCTCCTCGCCGATGTCGAGCGGGTTGCGGTCGTCGGTGCACAGGCAGAGATACGGCGAGGTGTGCTCGTCGAGCAATTCGGCCAGCGCGTGCAGGTCTTTCGTGATCGAGCCCTCGCGGATAAGGACCTGCATGCCCTTCTTCAGTTTCTCGCGACCGTCGGCGGCGATGGTGGTCTCGTGGTCGGTGCGGATGCGCGCGGCGAGATAGCCGTTCAGATCGTACCCGCGCACCAGCGGCGCGTGACCGTCGATGTGGCCGTCCTGGAACGCGACGAGCTTGTCGAGCACGTCGGGCTCGCTGTTCAGGACTCCGGGAAAATTCATGAACTCGGCGAGACCGATGACCTTCGGGTGATTGGCCAGCGGCAATAGGTCGGCAGCCAGCAGCCTGGCGCCGGCGGTCTCGAAGGCTGTGGCCGGTACGCACGAGGAAAGCTGGACGCGAAGGTCCATGACCGTGTTCTCGGCGCTCTCCAGGAAATAGCGGATGCCTTTCAGGCCGAGCACGTTGGCAATCTCATGCGGATCGCAGATGGCCGTGGTGACGCCATGCGGCAGTACGCAGCGATCAAACTCCTGCGGGGTCAGCAGCGAGGACTCGATGTGCAGGTGGGTGTCGATGAAGCCGGGGACGGCAGTAAGGCCCCTGCCGTCGATCTCCCGCTCGCCGTCGTAGCCGGCATAGGTGCCAACAATACGGTCGCCGCATATGGCGATGTCGGTCTCGGTCACGCCGCCCGAGACGATATCGAGCAGGCCGACGTTCTTGATCACCAGATCGGCTGGCGCCGCCGCCCTGCCCTGGTCGATGGCGCGGGAAAGAAAAGCCTTATCGGTCATACGCTTCTGCCCTGTTCGCTAACGCAGCAAGAATGGCAGAGCGTGAGCCCGGCGGCTAGGGAGCGCGGTGCTCGCGCCGGCGCATCCTACCAGAATAGGTAGTGACGCCCGGCTCCGAAGCCGGGCGCAGCGTTTTGTTCCGCGAAAACTACATCACGCTGTTCTTGCAGAACGCAAGAACGTCGGCCGTGGCCGAATCCGGTGAACCCATGACCTTCTTGCATCGGATCTTGAGATTCGCCTGCTCGCGGGGGCTCAGAGTATTCGTGAATCCCTGGACCGAGTTCGTTGTATCGCCCGCCTGGCTGATGTTGACGCCGAGCGCCGACACGCCGCCATCGAGGGACACGGTGGCATTCGCATTCGTCGAGGTCGTCGCCGAGACATCTCCGTTTGCCACACCGTTGGCTCCGACCCCGTCGGCGGTGCCGGCGGTCACGCCGACGCCCGCGCCTACCGTTGCGCTCGCGGCCATCGCCGAGGGAGCGGCGGCAAGCATCGCAACGACCGACAACGCGCAGAGTCCGAAATTGAGCTTCATGGGATTATTCCTTTTTGTTTGCCTCCCGTGTCCATCAACAGCGCGGCTTTGGTTTAGTTCCGTGATCGGATGGTGTCGGCTCATCCGCGGCGCGCTCGCTTCGACGGACACTTGGCCGTTGTCGCAAACTTAACGATGTTGGGCGAAGTGCCGGCTCTACTCGTCACCCATCGCGACCAGCGAGGCGTTGCCGCCGGCCGCCGCCGTGTTGACCGAGACGACCTGCTCGAGGGCAAAGCGGCGGAGATAATCCGGGCCACCGGCCTTGGGGCCGGTGCCGGAAAGACCCGAGCCGCCGAAGGGCTGGGTGCCGACCACCGCACCGATGATGTTGCGATTGACGTAGACGTTGCCGACGGGAAGGCGGTCGATGATCTTCGCCACCGTCTCGTCGATGCGCGAATGAATGCCGAGGGTCAGGCCGTAGCCGGTGGCGGCGATGGCGTCGAGCAGGGCGTCGAGCTCATTCGCCTTCCAGCGCACGACGTGAAGCACGGGTCCGAACACCTCGCGGTCGAGACGGGATGGATTGTCGAGGCCGATGATCGTCGGCGCCACGTACGTGCCGGGCGCGGGCGCGTTGCCTGCGTAGAAAATTTTCGCAAACGGCGCGGCGCGCATGGCGGCGACGTGCGCGTCGAGGTTGGCCTTCGCCTCGGCATCAATCACCGGGCCGATGTCGGTGGCGGGATCGCGCGGATCGCCGAGGGTGAGTTCGGCGGCAGCGCCGGTGATCATCGCGATCGTGCGCTCGGCGACGTCGTCCTGCACGCAGAGGAGCCGGAGCGCCGAGCAGCGCTGGCCGGCCGAACGGAAAGCGGACGAGACCACATCGTCAGTGACCTGCTCGGGCAACGCGGTCGCGTCGACGATCATGGCGTTGATGCCGCCGGTCTCGGCGATCAGCGGCACGATCGGCCCGCGCTTGGACGCGAGCGTGCGGTTGATCGCCCAAGCGACTTCGGTCGAGCCGGTGAAGGCGACGCCTGCGACGGAGGGATGCGCAACCAGCGCGGCGCCGATTTTCCCATCGCCGGGCGTGAGCTGCGCAGCCGCGGCGGGAATGCCGGCCTGATGCAGCAGCACAAACGCGCGGTGGGCGGTGAGCGGCGTCTGCTCGGCCGGCTTGGCGATCACCGCATTGCCGGCGGCGAGCGCGGCCGTGACCTGGCCGAGGAAGATCGCCAGCGGAAAGTTCCACGGCGAGATGCAGATGAAGACGCCGCGGCCCCGCCGGACGAGGCGGTCGCTCTCGCCAGTCGGTCCCGGCATCACCTCGTCCTCGGCGAAGATGAGGCGTGCCTGCGTTGCGTAGTAGCGGCAGAAGTCGGCGGCCTCGCGCACCTCCGAGATGCCGTCCACGAGTGTCTTCCCGCCCTCGCGCGCCATCAGGGCGATGAGGGCGTCGCGGTCGGCCTCGACCAGATCGGCGAGGCGGTCGAGCGCGGCAGCGCGGTCGTGGGCCGGCACGCGCGACCAGTCCGCAAAGCCCTGCCCGGCCGCCGCCATGATCGCATCAACAACGCCCTCTGGCGTGTCCAGCACCTCGCCGAGCGCCGTTCCGTCGACCGGGCTGACCAGCGGGCGTGCCTGTCCGGTGACGTCGACGCCAGCGAGGATTGGTCCTGCGAACAGACCTCCGCCGGACGCCGCCTCCACGCCGGACACGAGCCCGCGCAGTTCGACCGCATTGCCGAATTCCAGGCCGCGCGAATTCTTGCGCGCGGGCGCGTAGATGCCATCGGGAAGCGGGATGCGGCTGTGGCGCACGCTACCGGTCTCGGCGAGCAGCGCTGCGGGCCGGCGCAGCAGCCGCTCGACGGGAATATCCTTATCGCCGACGACCGCGACGAACGACGAGTTGGCGCCGTTCTCCAGCAAGCGCCTCACGAGATAGGCGAGCAGCTCGCGGTGGCCGCCGACCGGCGCGTAGATGCGCCACGCCACATCCGGATGGCGTTCGCGCATGGCCTCGTGGAGGCCTTCGCCCATGCCGTGCAGGCGCTGGAACTCGTAGCCCTCGGCATCGCCGGCCATCTCGAGGATGGTCGCGACGGTCAGCGCATTGTGGGTCGCGAACTGCGGGTAAATGCGCGGGCGCGCGGCGAGCAGTTTCCGCGCGCAGGCGAGATAGGACTGGTCGGTGGCAGGCTTGCGCGTGAAGACGGGATAATCGGCAAGGCCGCGTTCCTGCGCCCGTTTCACCTCGGTGTCCCAGTAGGCGCCCTTCACCAGTCGCACCATGAAGCGGCGGTCTAGCGCGCGTGCCAGTTCGTCGACCCAATCGACGACCGCGGCAGCGCGCTTCTGGTACGCCTGAATGGCGAGGCCGAACCCATCCCACGCGGCGAGCGAGGTATCGGCGGCGACCGCACCGAACACGGCGAGCGACAGCTCCAGCCGGTCGGCCTCCTCGGCATCGACGGTGAGGTTGAGGTCGTGGGCCTTGGCGGCGCGCGCAAGTGTCAGCAGCTTTGGCGTGAGCTCGCGCAAGACACGCTCCGTCTTCACCGCCTCGTAGCGCGGGTGGAGCGCAGAGAGCTTCACCGAGATTCCCGGCCGCGCCGGGAGCTTGCCGGTGGCGGAAGCGCCGATCGCCGCGAGCGCCTCGGCATATGAGGCCAGATAATACTCGGCATCGGCGGCGGTGCGCGCGCCCTCGCCCAGCATGTCGTAGGAATGACGGGCGCCGCGTTTCTCCTCGGCGCGCGCGCGGCCGAGCGCATCGCGGATGGTCTCGCCGAGCACGAAATGGTGGCCGAGGACCCGCATGCCTTGCCGCGTGGCGAGGCGGACGGCCGGCGCGCCGAGGCGGCGCACGATGCCACCGACGATGCCCTGCGGCGTGTCGCCCGGCTGGACGATGCGGCTCGACAGCCCAAGCGCCCAGATGGAGGCGGCAACGAACAGCTTGTCGCCGTGGCCGGCGTGCTCGTCCCAATCGCCACCGCCGAGCTTGTCCTCGATCAGCTTGTCCTGCGTGGCCGTATCGGGAATACGGAGCAGCGCCTCGGCCAGCACCATCAGCGCCAGCCCCTCGCGGGTGGAGAGTGCGAACTCGCGCAGGAAATCCTCGAGCCCCCCGATGGCGCCGGAGCGGGCGCGGATCTCTTCGATCAGCGCGGTAGCGGTGGCATCGATGCGCGCTTCGGCAGCGGAGTCGAGGCGAGTGTCGGCGATGTAGCGGTTGAGCAGCGCCGCGTCGTCGGGAGCATACGGCGCGGCGAAGGCAGCGAAGGACGGCGCGTTCATGCGCGCATGTTAGCGCGGCGCGGCGCACCCCGTCACCCCGGCGAAGGCCGGGCGTCTCCTGCCGGCACTCTCCCGCGATACCTCCTTATCGACGGCCGAAGCGGACCTTTCGACCGTCGGCTGGATTCCCGGTTGCCGGCTGAGCCGGCCCCGGGAATGAGCGGAAGAGGGCTACACCTTGACCCAGACGCCACCCTTGGCGCTGGACTTCACCGCCGCCTCGATGAACTCCATGCCCTTAAGGCCGTCTTCCACCGTCGGGAAGACGACCGCGGGATCGAGCGGCGAGCCATCCCGCGCGGCACGGATGGCGCGAGCCACTTCGGTATAGATATTGGCGAAGCCCTCGAGGTAGCCTTCCGGGTGGCCGGACGGAACGCGCGTCATACGGCCGGCCGCAGCGCCGGCGCCGTGGCCGCCACGGGTAAGACGGCGCGGCGGCTGGCCGAACGGGGCGAACCACAGATAGTTCGGGTCTTCCTGCCGCCACGAGATGCCGCCCTTGGTGCCGTAAACGCGGAGCGTCAGGCCATTCTCGTTGCCGACAGCGACCTGGCTCGCCCAGAGCATGCCCTTGGCGCCGCCCTTGAAGCGCAGCAGCACGGCATCGTTGTCGTCGAGCTTGCGGCCCTTGACGAAGGTGGTGAGGTCGGCGAGCAGCGTCTCGGTCGTCAGCCCGGTGACGAAGCTCAGGAGGTTATAGGCGTGGGTGCCGATGTCGCCGAGCGCGCCAGCACCGGCAAGCTTCGGATCGGTGCGCCAGCCGGCCTGCTTCTGGCCGGTCTTTTCGAGCGGCTCGGTCAGCCAGTCCTGGATGTACTCTGCCTGCACGAGGCGAAGCTCGCCAAGCTCGCCGGCCGCGATCATCTCGCGCGCCTGCCGGATCATCGGGTAGCCAGTGTAATTGTGGGTGACGGCGAAGATGAGCCCGCTCTTCTTCGCCAGCGCCACCAGCTCCTTGGCCTCCTTGACGTTTAACGACAGGGGCTTGTCGGAGATGACGTGGATCCCTGCCTTGAGGAACGCCTTGGCGACGGGCGCATGCATGTGGTTCGGCGTGACGATCGCGACCGCGTCGATGCCGTCGGCACGCTTGCTCTCGGCCTTGGCCATTTCCTCGAACGAGCCGTAGGCGCGATCGGCGGCAATGCCGATCTCGAGCGCTGAGGCGACCGCCTTCTTCGGCGTCGACGACAACGCGCCAGCGACCACCTCGTACTGGTCATCGATGCGCGAGGCGATGCGGTGCACGGCGCCGATGAAGGCCCCCTGCCCGCCGCCGACCATACCCAATCTGATGCGGCGTCCAGCGGCCGCGTCGCTTCTTCCCTCGACCATTTGTCGTCCCCCAAGCAATGCCAGGAAAAGTGGATTCCACTTTTCCGTCCGGGATTTGCGTCAAAAAATATCAGATGCCAAGCATCTTCTTGTTGGCCTTCTGATCGACGCCGCTCGCGGCAAAATCGTCGAAGGCCTTCGCCGTCACATTGATGATGTGGCTGGCGATAAAGGGCGCACCTTCCGCCGCGCCCTGCTCCGGGCTCTTGATGCAACACTCCCATTCGAGCACCGCCCAGCGGTCGTAGTCGTACTGGCTGAGCTTGGAGAAGATGCCACTGAAATCGACCTGGCCGTCACCCAGCGAGCGGAAGCGGCCGGCGCGGTTCACCCATGACTGGAAGCCGCCGTAGGCACCTTGCCGGCCGGTCGGGTTGAACTCGGCGTCCTTCACGTGAAAGGCGTAGATGCGGTCGTGATAGATGTCGATGAAGTCGAGATAGTCGAGCTGCTGCAGGACGAAGTGCGACGGATCGTAGTTGATGCCGCAACGCTTGTGGCCGGCAACGCGGTCGAGCAGCATTTCGAAGGTGATGCCGTCGTGAAGGTCTTCGCCCGGATGGAGCTCGAAGGCGACATCCACGCCGAGGTCGTCGGCATAGTCAAAGATCGGCCCCCAACGCCTGGCCAGTTCGTCGAAGGCCGTTTCGACAAGGCCCGCCGGACGCTGCGGCCAGGGGTACATGAACGGCCACACGAACGCGCCCGAGAAGGTCGGCATCGACGGCAGACCGAGGTTGGCCGACGCCTTCAGCGTCGCCTTGACCTGATCGACGGCCCACTTCTGCCGCTTCTTCGGGTCGCCGCGCACCTCGGGTGCGGCGAAGCCGTCGAAGCCGGCATCATAGGCCGGGTTGACGGCGACAAGCTGCCCTTGCAGGTGCGAGGCGAGCTCGGTGATCTCCAGCCCGGCGTCCTTGACGATGCCCCTGATCTCGTCGGCGTAGGTCTTGCTGGAGGCCGCCTTCTTGACGTCGATCAGGCGCCCGTCCCAGGCCGGAATCTGGATGCCCTTGTAGCCGAGGCCGGCCGCCCACTTGGCCATGCCGGCCAGCGTGTTGAACGGCGCCTTGTCACCGGCAAACTGCGCGAGAAAGATCGCCGGCCCCTTCATCGTTTTCATGTCGTCTCCTCCTGACTTTGCGCGCGCTACAGAAACTCGTTGATCAACGACTCCAGATATTCCTGCCTGCCGCTCTTCGGCTGCGGCTCCAGGTTCTTCTTCAGAACGTAATCCGAAAGATCGTCGAGCGAGCGCTTGCCGGCGAGGATGGCCTTGCCCTCCTTGCCCTTCCAGCCCGCATAGCGGTCGGCAACGAACTGATCGAACCTGCCGTCGCTGATGATCCTCTCGGCCATGAGCAAGCCGCGGGCGCAGGCGTCCATGGAGCCAACGTGGGCGATGAGCAGGTCGTCCGGCTCGATCGACTGGCGGCGAATTTTCGCATCGAAGTTGAAGCCGCCGGTGGTGAATCCGCCGGCCTTGAGGATGTAGTAGCAGGCGAGCGCCATCTCCGGCACGTTCATGGCGAACTGGTCGGTGTCCCATCCCAGCAGGTAGTCGCCGCGGTTGATGTCGATGGAGCCCAGGATGCCGAGCGCGCCGGCGAGCGCCAGCTCGTGCTCGTAGGTGTGTCCGGCGAGGATGGCGTGGTTCTGCTCGATGTTGATCTTGACCTCCTTGTCGAGGCCGAAGCGGACGAGGTTTCCGTAGATGGTGCCGACGTCGTAGTCGTACTGATGCTTGGTCGGCTCCTTCGGCTTTGGCTCGATGAGGATCGTGCCCTTGAACCCGATCTTGTGGGCGTGCTCGACGACCATGGTGAGGAAGCGGCCCATCTGGTCGAGCTCGGCCCCGATGTCGGTGTTGAGCAGTGTCTCATAGCCCTCGCGGCCGCCCCACAGCACGTAGTTGGCGCCGCCGAGTTCGTGGGTGAGCTCCAGCGCGTTCTTCACCTGCGCGGCGGCGTAGGCGAACACCTCCGGATCGGGATTGGTCGCTGCACCCCCCATATAGCGGCGATTGCCGAACAGGTTGGCGGTGCCCCAGAGAAGTCTAACCTTGGACTTCTCCATCTTCTTCGCGAAGACTTCGCCGATTGCGCGCACGTTGCGATTGGATTCGGCGAGGGTCTTGCCTTCCGGCGCAATGTCGCGGTCATGGAAGGTGAAGAACGGCACGTTCAGCAGCCGGAACATCTCGAAGGCGACGTCGGCCTTCTGGCGGGCCGCCGCCATCTCGTCGTCCATATGCATCCATGGACGATTGAAGGTCTCGCCGCCGAAGGGATCGCCGCCCGGCCAGGTGAACGAGTGCCAGTAGCAGACGGCAAAGCGGAGGTGATCCTCCATGCGCTTGCCGAGCACCTTCCGGTTCGGGTCGTACCAGCGGAACGCCAGCCCGTCGGAGGCTTTCTGCCCGACGAATTTCACCGGCTTTTCCTGATTGAAGAAACGGGCACTCATGGGGACGTCGCCTCCTTGATGGACGGGTATAGCTTTCGGTAGGTCGAATAGGCTTCGGCGTAGGCCTGAACCCTGCCTTTGTCAGGCTCCACGGTCGTGCGGATTTTCGGGGGCGCGCAGACCTGGAATGGATCGGCGCCGGTGGCTGCGATCAGGCCGAGACGCGCAGCGCCCAGCCCGGCACCGAAGTCGCCCTCCTCGGGCAGGTCGATGGCGATATCCAGCGTGTCGGCGATGATCTCGAGCCACGCATGCGAGCGCGAACCGCCGCCGATGGCAAAGGCCCGCGTCACTTCGGCACCGGCCTGGCGGAGCGCCGCGAGATTGTCGGCGAACGCGAATGCGACGCCCTCGAGCACGGCCCGGGCGAGCGCGGTGCGATCGGTGGCATAGCTCAGACCGACGAAGCTGCCGCGGATCGTGGCGTCATTATAGGGCGTGCGTTCGCCGCCGAGGTAAGGAAGGAAAACGACGTCGCCCGGGCCGTCATGTCCGGCATCGAGCGGTCGCGTGATGTCGCCGGCGGTCACGCCAAATGTCTCGGCGAGCCATTCCAGCGCGCCCGCCGCCGAGAGGATCACACCCATCTGGTGCCATGTATTCGGGACAGCGTGGCAGAAAGCGTGGACGGCGGTTTCGGGATCGGGCGAGAAGCGGGCGTTGGAGACGAACAGCACGCCCGACGTCCCCAGCGAGATGAAGGCGCTGCCCGGCTTGACGACGCCGACGCCGCACGCCGAGGCGGCGTTGTCGCCGCCGCCGCCGGCGACCACCGGTGCCTTCTCCATGCCCCACTCGCCGGCGAGTTCGGGGCGCAGCCTGCCGGTCGCAGCCGAACCCTCGTAGAGTTTTGGCATCTGGCGGCGACTGAGGTTCGTGGCAGCCAGCAGTTCGTCGCTCCAGTCGCGCCTGCCAACGTCCAGCCAGGACGTTCCGGCCGAATCCGACATGTCGGAGGCGTGCTCACCGGTCAGCTTGAGGCGTACATAGTCCTTCGGCAGCAGCACCTTCGCCACCTTGGCGAAGATCTCCGGCTCGTGCTTCGCGACCCAGACCAGCTTCGGCGCGGTGAAACCGGGGAACACGATGTTGCCAGTGAGCTTGCGGAATTTCGGATCGCGGTCGAGCGCGGCGGCCTCCTCGGCCGAGCGCACGTCGTTCCACAGGATGCAGGGGCGCAGCGGCTTGTCGGCAGCGTCAAGCAGCGTGGCGCCGTGCATGTGGCCGGAAAGGCCGATGCCGCGCACGGCGCTCATTTCCGCGCCATGGCGCTCCGTGAGTTGGTCGAGGACAGCCTCGGTCGCCGTCCACCAGCTCTCCGGGTCCTGTTCCGACCAGCCGGGGTGCGGGCGCGAAACATCGAGCGGGGCAGTCGCCGACGCGATCAGCCGCTGGTCGTCGTCGATCAGCACCGCCTTCACCGAAGACGTGCCGATATCCAGCCCGATGTAGGTTCCCACGCTCCCTCCCCGCCGCTCTCTTGTTGTGAAGTATGAGTTTCGCTTGTGCGGCCGCCGTTTTTTATCGACTACGGCACGTTTTCGCGAACGAAAATATCGATGCGAATGCGTTCCTGACCCTCGTGAATCGGAATTCCTTCGCGCTCGGCCAGGAGCAGGCGGGCGGCGCTGCGCGCCTCGTGGCCCGCGTCCTGATTGATGATGACGTCGATGGTGCCGCGAATGAGATGGCGCCGGTTGAACGGCGTCAGATCGTGGGCGATGAGCACGATGTCGCGGGCGCGGCCGAGATCCTCCAGCGCGGCGACGACTCCGGCGGTGCCGGCGCCGATGTTGTAGATGCCGACCAGATCGGGATTTTCGGCAATCAGGGCGCGGCAGAGAGCACCCGCGCGATCGTCCTCGTCGCGGCCTTCGCGAACGGGAAGGACCATCAACTCAGGAAAATCGCGGCTCATCACCTGCTCGAAGCCGAGCTGGCGCTCAATATGGTCGCGCAGCGCGACCGAACCCGCGATCAGTCCGACCTTGCCGCGCCGCGGTCCGAGGAAACGGCCGAGCAGGCTCGCTGCGGTGCGACCCGCCGCCGAATTGTCGACGCCGACGTAGTGCGCGCGCGTGGCCCGCGGCACATCGGACACCAGCGTGACCACAGTGACGCCGGAGGCCGTCAACTCGTTGATCGCCTCGCGCACACTCGGATGATCGAGCGCCACGACCGCAATGCCGTCGACGGTGCCTTTGAGCTTCTCGAGCGCGGCAGCCAGGACCTCGCCGTCGAAAACGTCAACGTGGGTGATTGATATGTGCACCCGCTCCTCGGCGAAGCGCTCCGCTGCGGCGAGCACTTCCTTCTCGAGCAGCTGCATGAACGCGTTTTCACCGGTGGGCAGCACGAAGCTGAAACGGTGCACCCTGCCGCGCGCGAGCCGCGCCGCCAGACGATCGGGACGGTATTTCAGCTGGTTGACGGCCGCCTGGACGCGCTCAGCCGTCTGCGCGTGAACGCCCGGACGCCGGTTCAGCACACGATCAACGGTTGCAAGACTGACACCAGCCTGCCGCGCGACGTCTTCGAGCGTGGTTCGCACCATGCGGGTTCCCTTCAGAGGGCTCATTATCCCGCCGCCCCTCCGAATGCAATTGGCGGCGCGCCGATGAATCTGGCGCCCGCAGGGTGATCACTGGATTCCGTTATCGATCAAAGACTTACGAAGGCGACGCCGTTTCCCTGGAAAGGCCCGGCGCAGGCGCGCGAGCGCGAGGGGCGCACGTCAAGAGCGAGGTAAGGTACCGCTTTCATCATACGGATGGCCAATGCATTTGCAGGCCTGCCGCCAATGCGACTAAAACCACTCACATCCCTCCCGCCTCACCCGAAAGCGGCATTCACATGAAGACGGAAACGGCTCCCGTTCGCCTTGTCGATTATCGCCCGCCCGAATTCCTGGTCGACACCGTGGAGCTGACGTTCCGTCTTTTCGAAGATCGCACCCTGGTCACGTCGCGCATTGCCGTTCGTGCGACCGGCGGCGCGGATGATCTCACGCTCGACGGCGACGAACTCACGCTGGTGTCCGTCTCGATCGACGGAGTTGAACTTCAACCGGACCGGTTCGCGGCGGCGCCGCAGTCGCTGGTCATCCGCAACGTGCCGAGGTCGCCGTTCGTTCTCGAAATCGTCACCGAGCTCCATCCGGCCGCCAACACCAAGCTGATGGGGCTCTACCGTTCCAACGGTACCTGGTGCACGCAGTGCGAGGCCGAAGGCTTCCGGCGCATCACGTATTTTCTCGACCGCCCCGATGTGCTGGCGGTCTACACCACGCGTATCGAGGCGCCGAAGGCGCTGGCGCCATTACTCCTCGCCAACGGCAATCCGGTAGAGGCCGGCGACATCGCCGGCAGCGATCGCCACTACGCCATCTGGCACGATCCCTTCCCCAAGCCGTCCTATCTTTTTGCGATGGTCGCCGGCGATCTCGGGGTCCTCAGCGATACCTTCACGACGATGTCGGGTCGCAAGGTCGCGCTCAACATCTACTGCGAGCACGGCAAGGAGGCGCGCTGCGCCTGGGCCATGGATTCCCTGAAGCGGTCGATGCGCTGGGACGAAACCGCCTTCGGGCGCGAATACGACCTCGACGTCTTCAACATCGTCGCCGTCTCCGACTTCAACATGGGCGCGATGGAGAACAAGGGGCTCAACGTCTTCAACGACAAGTATGTGCTGGCCGCACCCGAGACCGCGACCGATATCGACTACGCCTTCGTGGAAGGCGTCATCGCGCACGAGTACTTCCATAACTGGACCGGCGACCGCATCACCTGCCGTGACTGGTTCCAGCTTTGCCTGAAGGAAGGCCTGACCGTCTATCGCGACCAGGAATTTTCCGCCGACATGCGCTCGCGGGCGGTCAAGCGGATCGCCGACGTGCGCACGCTGCACGCCCGGCAGTTTCCCGAGGACGCCGGACCGCTAGCGCATCCGGTCAGGCCGGAAACCTATCACGAAATCAACAACTTCTATACGCCGACCGTCTACGAAAAGGGCGCCGAAGTGGTGCGCATGCTGAAGCTCGTGCTGGGCGAGGCAGGCTTCCGCGCGGGCATGGACCTCTATTTCGCGCGCCACGACGGCCAGGCGGTCACGATTGAGGATTTCCTCGCGGCGTTCTCGGATGCGACGGGCAAAGACCTGGCGCAGTTCAAGCTCTGGTACAGCCAGGCGGGCACGCCTGAGGTAACCGCCGACGGCGCCTTCGACGCAGCCCGCCGGACCTACACGCTCACCTTCACGCAATCCTGCCCGCCGACGCCGGGGCAGGCCGTGAAGCAGCCGATGGTGATCCCCGTGCGTTTCGGTCTGGTCGGTCAGAACGGCGCGGACCTCGCCGTGGAGAGCGTCAGCGGCGGCCGCGTCGAGGGCGATGTGCTGCACCTCACGCAAGCCCGACAGACTTTCGTTTTCCACGGGATCCCGACACGCCCGATACCGTCGCTCCTGCGCGGCTTCTCGGCGCCCGTGCGGCTTTCGACGGAGACTGCGCCCGCTGATCTTCTCTTCCTGCTCAGAACCGACGCCGACCCCTTCAACCGCTGGCAGGCCGCGCAGACACTGGCGATCCGGACGCTGATCGAAGGCGCGGCGGTCGCCAAGCGCGGCGGCAAGGCGGCCGTGGATGACGCACTGATTGATGCGCTGATAGAGGTTGCGGAAGATGAAAGCCTGGAGGCAGCCTTCCGGGCGCAGGTGCTGGCGCTGCCGAGCGAGGCGGACATTGCCCGCGAGATCGGCCGCGATGTCGATCCGGATGCGATCGCGGCGGCGCGCACGGCCATTCGCGGG
>Ga0265313_10000370_pt1 | contig 48777 bp, 44 predicted proteins | sample 4123metaG_FD_203122 | JGI IMG/M metagenome (GOLD analysis project Ga0265313, IMG submission 203122) | Rhizosphere microbial communities from Carex aquatilis grown in University of Washington, Seatle, WA, United States - 4-1-23 metaG | ecosystem: Host-associated > Plants > Roots > Rhizosphere >... | reverse complement strand
CCGCGAGTAGCCGCAAGCAAGTCGTCTTGCCGGATCCCGATGGGCCGAAGAGCGCGATGACTCCCTTGGGGGGCAGGTCCAGATCGAGCTCCACCGAGGCGGGACCGCGCGCGATGCGCAGCGCCATACGGATTCCGGGAGGATCAGCGCGGCCTGGGGGAGGCACGGAACGAATGAAGGGCGAGGAGGGCCAGGAACGAGAAGACAACCATACCGCCTGCGAGGTGGTGGGCGTCGGCGTACTCCAGGGCCTCGACGTGGTCGAAGAGGGCCACCGAAAGGACACGGGTCCTGCCCGGAATATTGCCGCCCATCATCAAGACGACGCCGAACTCTCCGATCGTGTGGGCCAGGCCCAGGACGACCGCGGCCAAGAATCCAGGACGCGCGAGCGGAACGGCCACCGAGAAGAAGCGATCCCACGGGCCCGCCCCCAGACTCGCGGCGACTTCCAATGGCCTAGGCCCGATCGCTTCGAAGGCATTCTGCAGGGGCTGGACGACGAAGGGCAAGGAGTAGAGCGACGACGCGACCACGAGCCCCGCGAACGTGAACGGGAGCGTTCCCAGCCCCAACGCCAGCGTAAGCCGGCCGCCCACGCCGTTCGGCCCGAGCAACACCAGCAAATAGAAGCCGAGAACCGTGGGGGGCAGCACCAACGGAAGTGCGATCGTCGAAGCGATCCAAGCCTTGTGTCGCGATGGCGTATTGGCGAGCCACCAGGCGATGGGGGTTCCCGTCGCGATGAGCACAGCCGTGGTGACGACTGCGAGCTTCAACGTCAGCCCAAGGGCTACCGCGTCGGCCTCGCTCAGAAATTCGGCAATCACTTGGTTGGAAAGCCGTATCGCTTCGGCCCAAAAAGCAACATCGGTCAAGCCGACTGGCGACGCAAGAAATCTCGCGTCGCCGGATCCTCGCACAGACCGGTCGCGAGCTCGTAGGCCTGGGCGGCTTCCGCGCCTCGCCCGAGCGCTTTCAGCAGATGCCCGGCGAGCGCCCAGTAGGGCTGGTAGCTCGCGACGTCCGCTTGCGTGAGGTTATGCAGCAGCCGCCAGCCCGCGTCGGGCCCACGCGCCTCCGCTACGGCCGCCGCATGGCCGACGCGAGCTCCGATCGTCGGGGCGAGAGCGACCAGGCCTTCGAACAGGACGGCGATGGTCTCCCAGTCGGTCACGCCCGTACGGGCGCGGTGAGCATGCGCCGACTGAATCGCCGCCTCGAGCTGGAATCGCCCGACGCGACCCGCCGAAGAAGCTTCTCGCAGGAATAGCTCGGCCTCTTCGATCATGGGCAACGACCATCGGGACGTGTCTTGCTGCGAAAGCGGGACGTAGGCGCCCCCTGCGTCGCGCCTCGCGTCGCGTCTCGCCTCGCTATGCAGCATCAGCGCGATCAAGCCGAGCACTTCGGGCTCACCCGGCGTCGAGCGAGCAAGCAGACGACCCAGGTCGATGGCCTCGGTCGAGAGCCCCGTGCGGCGCGAATCGAGGCCCGCGACGTCGTCCCACCCACAGCCGTAGGCCGCGTAGATCGCCTCGAGGACCGCGTGCAAGCGGCCGGGCAGGTCGCTCGCCAGCGGCACTTCGAACGGGATCTGCGCGTCCCGGATCTTCGCTTTTGCTCGGCTGAGTCGCTGACCCATGGTCGTGGGGCGAACGAGGAAGGCCGACGCAATCCGTGCGGCGTCCAGCCCCAACACGGTCTGCAACATCAGCGGTGTTCGGCACGGGGGGTCGATCGACGGATGCGCGCAAACGAACAGGAGCTTGAGGCGATCGTCAGGGAAAGGGGACGGTTCGTTCGCCAATTGTTCCGCTTCCTCTGCGGCGAGCCGCAGCGACGAGGTGGCGTCGTTCTTCACGCGCCGGTGGCGCTGCAGGTCGATGAGGCGCCGTCGGGCGGCGGTGAGCAACCAAGCTTCCGGATGAAGGGGTACGCCTTGGACCTGCCAGGTCTCGAGCGCGCTTCGAAGCGCGTCCGCGAGCGCATCCTCCGCCGCGGCGACGTCGCGAGAGCGGGCGGCGAGAAAGGCCATCAATCGACCGTAGGACTCGCGCACCGCCAGCTCGGCGGCGCGGTGCACACGGTCGTCGGCCATCGGTCAGTCCATCCGCGGTAGGTTCGGTCGAACCTCGACCGCGCCGCCCGCACCCGCTGGGTAGCGGGCCGCCCAGCCGAGGGCTGTTTCGAGGTCGGGGACGTCGATGACGAAGAACCCGCCGAGCTGTTCCTTCGTCGCGGCAAACGGCCCGTCTTGCACGAGGGGGACCCCGTTTTCGACGCGCACGGTCGTCGCGGTCGCCGGCGGTTCGAGGCCGGCGCCGCCGACCACGATTCCGGCGTGGAGAAGCGCTTTTGCGTACGGGAGAAACGCGCCCCAGAAGGCTTCCTTCTTGGCAGGGTCAGTGCGCGACGCGAACTCCTCGGGACCGAGATAGAACATCAACGTGTATTGCATGGGGATCGCCTTCCATTCAGGATCTGCCGGGCCGGCGTCGTCGCGACCGTTTCCGGGCCGTAGGTAGCACAAGGTCGCGCCGGGAGGATTCCCGCGTCGAGCCCTCCGGCGCGGGGGCTGGCCGTCGGGCCTCACGGCCTCCTTTCGAAGGGAAGTCGGCCAAGCCGGTGCCGCTTCGACAGAGCCCCGCTTTTTTTTCGACGCCCTTGAACCTTCGCCGACCTACCCGTGCGTCTCCCGCGCCGTGACGATCCCGCACGCGTCGCGCGCGTCGGCCATCACCTCGCGCGCCACCGCGCGTGCGCGCTTCGCCCCCTCGACGAGCACGCCCTCGACGAACGCTCCGTTCGCCGCAATCGCGCGCCGCTTCTCGCGGAGAGGGCCGAACGTTTCGCTATAGGCGTCGTGCAAGCGCTTCTTCAGCTCGCCGTAGCCGACGCCGCCCTTCACGTACACCGGCCCGAACTCTTCCGCCTTCGCCGGTGCGAGCAAGCGGTAGAGCGTCATGAGTGTATCGTTGGGATCCTTCGGATCCTCGACGCCCTTGCTGTCGGTCTTTATCGACGCGAAGTACGTCTTCCACGCCTGCTTGTCGGTCATGCCGTCGGGCAAGAAGATCGGAATCGTATTGTCGTAGCTTTTGCTCATCTTCTCGCCGTCCAGCCCCGGGACCTTCGCGCCGGTCGAGAAGCGCCACTCCGGTCGCACGAACACCTCGCGCCCGAACGCGGCGTTGAAGCTCCCCGCCATGTCTTGCGCCATTTCGACGTGCTGCTGTTGGTCTTTGCCGACGGGAACGAGCGTGCTTCGACAGATGAGAATGTCCGCCGCCATCAGGACCGGGTAGTTGAAGAGTCCCATCGAGGCTTCGAGGCCTTTGGCGATCTTGTCTTTGTAGCTCGTCGCCCGGTCGAGCAGGCCCTTGCCGACCACGCACGAAAGGAGCCACATGAGCTCCGTTACTTCGGGGACGTCGCTCTGGCGATAAAAGGTCGCCTTCTCGGGGTCGAGGCCGAGCGCGAGGTAGTCGATCGCGACGTCTCGCGTGAACGCCCGGACCCGCGCGGCGTTTTGCACGGTGGTGAGCGAGTGGTAGTTCGCGATGAAATAGAAGGCGCGATCGCTGCCGCCCGCGGTCTCCTGGAGCTCGACGTGCTGCTGGATCGCTCCGAAGTAATTTCCGAGGTGGAGCGTGCCGCTCGGCTGGATCCCGGACAAGATGCGCATGGCGGAAGTGGCGGCGAAGCTAGCACGCGACGGGCAGGGCTCGCGCTGCGTGTGCAGGTCGCTAAAGAGGAGCTCTGAGCCCCACGACCTCCAGCAGCGATCGCCCCGTCCGCTGCGCCCGCCTGAGCTGCGCATAGCGCCAGTAGGTATAGACGACCGGGATCAGCTCCAAGGTGAGAAACGCGCTGGAAAGAAGCCCGCCGACCATCGGCGCCGCGATGCGCTTCATCACGTCGGATCCGCTCCCCGTTGCCCAGAGGAGCGGCACGAGGCCGATGAGCATCGTCGCGACCGTCATCAGCTTCGGCCGCACCCGCTGCACCGTCCCTTCCGTGTGCGCAGCGATGATGTCCGCGAGGCTGTTCATGCTTCCCTCCCGCACGCGCCGGTAAAACGCCTGGTCGATGTACACAATCATCACGACGCCGGTCTGGGTTGCCAGACCCACCAGGGCGATGACCCCGACCCACACAGCCGTCGAGAGCCTGTAGTCGAGCAAGTACAAGAGCCACACGCTCCCCACCAGCGCGAAGGGGATCGACAAGAGGACGATGAGCACTTCGGTCAGGTGACGGAACTGCATGTACAGCAAGAGAGCGATCACGATGAGCGCGATCGGGATCAGGATCTTCATCCGGTCGCGCATCTGCTCGAGTAGCTCGTATTGGCCGGTCCACTTGAGGTACATCCCGTTCGCGAGCGGGAGGTCCCCGCGGGCGCGCGCAGCTTCCACGGCGGCCTTGGCGTCGCTCACGTAGCCGCTCTGGTCGCGCGAAGCCTCTGTGTCGACGTATACGTAGCCGACGAGCATGCCGGCCTCCTCGCGGAGCATGGGCGGGCCCTCGGCGACGCGCACGTCGGCGACCTCGCCCAGCGGTATCGAGCGAGCGCCTACCCCCATTGCGGCGCCTCGCAGAGGCACGAGCACTTCGCGCAGCTTCGCCGGGCTCGCGCGGAAGTCTTGCTTGTAACGGACGTTGACCGAGTAGCGCTGGCGGCCGTCCACGGTCACGGTGACGGGGGCCCCCCCGACCGCGCCCTCGACGATCATGTCGAGGTCCTCGACCTGCAGTCCGTAGCGTGCCATGGCTTCGCGGTTTGGGACGACGTCCACGTAGGTCCCACCGAGCGACCGCTCGTAGAGCACGCTGCGCGTCCCGGGGACGGCGCGCAGCACGGACTCGAGTTCCTTGCCGGTCCGCTCGATGGCCCCGAGGTCGGCGCCGAAGATCTTCACGCCCACCGGCGTCCGGACGCCGGTCGAGAGCATGTCCACGCGCGCCTTGATCGGCATCGTGAAGGCGTTGGTCCATCCGGGTTGTTGCAATGCGGCGTTGAGTTTCCCGATGAGCTCCTCCCAGGACTCGGGTCGCTCCTCGGGCCACGGACCCGCAAGCGCCCGCCGGGCCCACCTCGGCGCCCACGCGCTGTACCAGCGCGCGCGCCGAGCGGTGGGCCACTGCTCCGGGGCCTTCAGCTGCACCACCGTCTCCACCATCGACAGCGGCGCCGGGTCCGTTGCGGTCTCCGCTCGTCCGACCTTGCCGAAGACACTCTGAACCTCCGGGAACGCGGCGAGGGTGCGGTCCTGTCGCGCGAGCTGTCGCTCGGCCTCTTCGATTGCGATGTTCGGGAAGGTCGTCGGCATGTAGAGGATGTCGCCTTCGTTGAGCGGCGGCATGAACTCGCTGCCCAGCCTGAGAAAAGGCGGGACGGCCGAGAGCACGGCGAAGAGACCGATGGCGAGCGTCGTCATCGGGCGCCGCAAGGCGATGTAGACGAATGGCTCGTACACGCGGCGGATGGCCCGAGAGACCGGATGGTCGGCTTCGCTGCGCACCCGCCCGGTCAGGAGCATGTCGCGCATTGCCGGCGCGAAGGTCACGCTGAGAATCGCCGCCGACAGCATCACGAAGGTCTTGGTGTACGCGAGCGGCTTGAAAAGGCGCCCTGCCTGCCCGGTCAGGCCGAACACCGGCAGGAAGGCCACCGCGATGATGAGCAGGGAAAAGAAGATCGCCGGCGTGACTTCCTTCGCAGCCTCGTGAAGAAGCTTCGTGCGCTCCGCGAAGGGCAGGCCGGGGGGAGCGTGCTCCAGCTTCTTGTGGCAGGCTTCGATCATCACGATCTCCGCGTCGACCGTGGCCCCGATCGCGATGGCGATGCCCCCGAGGCTCATGATGGTCGACGGGATGTCGAGCAGGTACATGGGGACGAACGCCAGGAGCACCGCGAGCGGCATGCTGATGATCGGCAGAAGGGCGCTGCGGACGTGAAGAAGGAAGAGCAGGATGACGGCGGCGACGGTCACGCCTTCCTCGACCAGCGCGCGGCGTAGCGTGTCGATGGATCGATGGATGAGCGCGGATCGGTCGTAGGTCGGGACAATCTCGACGCCGGGCGGCAGACCGGGCTTGAGCTCCTCCAGTTTCGTCTTTGCGCGCTCGATGACCTCCAGGGCGTTCTCGCCGTACCGTGCGGCGACGATGGCACCGACCACCTCTCCCTGGCCATCGAGCTCGGCGGCGCCGCGGCGAATCTCGGGCCCGAACTGCACGCGTGCAACGTCGCCGACCTTCACGGGCGTGCCGCGGTCGTCGCGCAGCACGACCTCTGCGAGCTGCGCGAGGTTCTCGAGGTAGCCGCGGCCGCGGATGAAATACTCGCGGCCGCTCATCTCGAGCACGCGTCCGCCGACCTCGGCGTTCGAGCGACGTACGGCCGTGGCCACGTCGTCGAGCGACAGTCCGTAAGCGCGGAGCTTGTCGGGATCGACCGTCACCTGGAACTGCTTCTCGTAGCCGCCGATCGTGGCCACTTGCGCCACGCCGGGGACGCTCTCGAGGGCGTACCGCAGGGTGAAGTCCTGCAAGGCGCGCAGTTCGGCGAGGCCGAGTCGCCCTGACCTGTCGACCAGCGCGTATTCGTAGACCCAGCCGACGGCCGTGGCGTCGGGGCCGAGCGTCGGCGTGACGCCGGCGGGAAGGCGGCGCTGGATCGAGCTCAGGGACTCGAGCACCCGCGAGCGCGCCCAGTAGACGTCCGTGCCCTCGTCGAAGACGACGTAAATGAAGGACATCCCGAACATGGAGTAGCCGCGGACGGCGGAGACTTTCGGCGACGCGAGGAGGTGGCTCGCGATCGGATAGGTCACCTGGTCCTCGACGATCGTGGGGGACCGGCCCATGGTTTCCGTGAAGACGATGACCTGGGGGTCGGAAAGGTCGGGGATGGCGTCGAGCTTGATGGACCGCACGGCCTGCATGGCGCCCGCCGCGGCTGCCGCGTAAAAGAGCAGGACCAGCCACCGGTTACGCGCGCACGTCTCGATGACCCGATCGATCATCGTCAGCGCCAGGGCTCGGGAATCGCGTTCTTGCAGTCGTCGACCATGGATCCCATGCCGGCGTGCTGCTTCTCGCAGCGCTGACACTGGCCCCACTTGTCCGGGTATTTGCCGCGGTCGAACTCCGCGTCGCAAGGCGACCGCGCGGGGGCCAGTCCGCCCGCGCTCGTCGGGCCAAGGGATGCCTGCAGTCGGCTCTCGGAGTCGATGAGAAACGTCGCGCTCGACACCACGCGATCGCCCGCCGAGATGCCGGCGAGCAACTCGACTTTTTCGCCCACCTCCCGGCCGACGGTTACAGCCCGTGGCGAGAAGCGGCCGCCGCCATCGTCGACGAACACGTACGTCGATAGCCCCGTGTCGATGACCGCGTCACGTGGAACGACGATCCCCTTGTGGGCGGGCCGGTCGAAATCCACCTCGCCGTACTGGCCCGGGCGCAGTTTCAGCGTGTCGTTGCGAAGCTGCATTCGCACGCGCGTCGTGCGCGCTTCCGCGTCGATCGTCGGGTACACGAGGTCCACCTTCCCGACCGCCGTCTTGTCGGGCTCCGACGCGAGCGTGAAACGTCCCTCGGTGCCCACCGGGATGCTCGCCGCGTCGCCCGGAAAGATCTCGGCGACGACGTAGATCCTCGAGAGATCGACGATCTCGTAGAGGATCATCTCCGGTGTCACGTAGGAGCCCAGAACGACGTTCTTCTTCGTGACGTAGCCGCCCGATGGCGCCGAGACGGGCACGACGCGCATCGGCCGGCCGCTCGAGAGGACGCTGTCGATGGCGCCAGGCGGCATCCCCATCAGCGAGAGCTTCTGGCGGGCGGCGTCGACCGCGCGAGCGCCCTGCTCGCCGAAGGTCGTTGCCACGAGCAGCTCGCTCTCGGCCTGGAAGACGTCTGGGCTGTAGAGTCCGAAAAGCTCCTGCCCCCGTCCGACTCCCACTCCGGTCTCGCGCACGCTGATCCGATCGACGAACCCGGCGGTGCGCACGTGCACTTCAGACATGCCCTGCTCGGGAGCCGCCACGACCGCCGTGACGCGAAGCGTGCCGCCCGCCTCGCGCTCCTCCGCGAGACTGGTCCGCACTCCGATCGATTGAACGCGCTCGAAAGCGAGCGTGATGGGCGTGGTTCCCGGCGGAGTCGAGCCGGGTGCGCCCAGGGGCTGCGAGACAGCCGGCGCTGCCGCTGGAGCGGCGGCGGCCACGGGCCGCAGCTGCATCTGGCAGATCGGGCACTCGCCGGGTTCGTCGGAGGTCATCTGCGGGTGCATCGGACATTGATATTTCTGCGTCGAAGCGCGGGGCGCCGTCACCGGCGCGTCGTGCGCATGCGGCCGGATGAAGAAGGACGACCAGGTCCAGACCGCCGCGGCTGCCGAAAGGGCGACCAGGCCCCATCGGACCACCGCCATCGCGTTCACGCCGGGGGGGGGCTTGTCGTCGTGCGCGTTGGCCATCGGCGAATGGCTCGGTTCAGGGGTGCTCATTGCGTGCCTCCGTGCCGTCCTGCAAAGCGGTTCGGGGGAGCGGCGTGCCGACCGCCCAGTCCAGGTCCGCAAGCGCGTGGTCGAGCAGCGCACGCGCCATCACGAGCTCCATTTCGATGTCGACGACGGCCTGCCGCGCTCGAAGGACGCCGAGCAGGCCTCCGCCGCCGCTCTGGTAGCCCGCGAACGCGACATCGAGCGCCCGCCTTGCGGCTGGGAGCGCGCGGCTGCGCAGGACACGCAGGCGTTCCGCTGCCGCGTGCGCCGACGCCGCCGCGGTCCCGACGTCGACGCTGATCTCGAGACGCGCCTCGCGCTCGTCGTTCACGGCAGCATGGGTGAGCGCCTCCTCGGACTCCCGCTTGCGCGCCCCGCCCCCCCACACCCACGGCAACGTCATCGAGGCCGAAACGCCGTAGCCGTTGAACGGCATGAGCGTCGTCGGCGCGAAGTAGTACGCGCCCACCGAGAACGCTGGCAGCGTGGCTTCCCGCCGGGCGGACTCCAGCGCGGCGTTCTCCGCTGCGACGCGGGCGTCGGCAGCGCGCAGATCGGGCCGGGCGCCTTGCGCGATCGCGACGAGAAAGTCCGGCGTCATCGCGACGGTCGTCGGCTCGGTCGCCTCGACGGGACCGAGGGGCGCGTCCAAGGGTCTGGCCAGCAGAGCATTCAGGTGCGTCTTGCCGCGATCCATGGCTGCGGCCTCCGTCGCGATGTCCGCATCGAGCCGCGCCAGCTCGAGCTGCGCCTGCGTGACGTCGTCGAGCGTTCCACCGGCGGCTTGCCGCGCCTCGACCGCACGCACGATCTTGTCCACGACGCCGCGGTGGTCGACGTGCGCGTGGTGGCGCGCGGTGGCCTCGGCGAGGTCCACGTACGCGTGCTCGGCGTCGCGCACGACTTCGCGCGCCTTGTCCGCCAGCATGGCTTCTTCGGCGCTGGCCGCGTGGTCCTTCGCTTCGGCCCGCGCCGACAGCGAGCCCGGCGCCGGGAAGGATTGGGTGATACCGCCCATGATCATCTGAGCGCTCGAGAAGGAGGCGGGACGCTCGAACGGCACCTGCCAGATCTGGAACATCACCTCTGGATCGGGCAGCCGACCTTCCGCGGTCGACATCGAGCGCATCGCGCGAACGCGGTCCGCTTGCGCCTTGAGGCGCGGGCTGCGCGCGAGTACGGCTCGGACGACGCGCGCGCGGTCGATACCGAGGGCAAGCGGGTCGTCGGGGCTGCCGGGGGACTCGGCGAATGCGCGGCCCACCGTGGCCGAGACCAGGAGAGAGATGCGAGCGACCGCGATGACGCCCCGGGCGAAGCGGTGAACTGCGAACATGACGGGCGGACCTCACGTGACGGGTGGCAGGGAAGGGCCACGCAGGCGTGCCCCAGGCACGCGCGCGTGCGCGAACCGAGCTGGCGCGCCGCGGCGCGCGCCTTGTCACGTGAGCGAGACGCGCAGTCGGATGCGATAGTCGTTCGGGCAGCCGCGGGCAGGGCCGGCGCGCGCCGAACGAATGTCGACGGAACGTGGCCTCGCGGGGGCGGTTGCGGCGAGCGTGGCAAGGGGGACGATCGCGAGGAGAGGGGCGGCGATGACGACGCGCGGGGCCGCTGCGACCCCCTGGTCAGGGCTCGCGAAGCGGTTCGCGTGACAGCAGGCGTCGGCGTCGAATGTCGACTCCGAGTCGGGGGCAACGTTCTGGCAGCACGGCTCGGGAGCCGTGCCGGTCATCTTGGCGCAGGTGAAGTAACGGTGACCGGCGGCAAGCGTCGCGGCGAGCAATGACACGGTGGCCAGCAGCGCCCACGCGCCCCTCCGCCACGTTTGCTGCCGGCTCTCTCCCGAACGCACGGTACGCAAGTCTAGTAAGGCCGCTCCGGGAACTTTGCCAGGCCTTTCCATCCGGCGCGAAGCACGCGCCTCGCACAGTCGGTCCGTGACGGCAGCACACCGTGGGCCATCGATGCGGCATCGGCATCGGAACCGACTATTGCGGCTTGTCGGTTCCCATCGCGTGGTCGAGCTCTTGCCTGACTTCCTTTTGGGTGGGATCGACTGGAAAGTCGTTGGCCGACGGAGTGACCCGCCGACCGAGACGAAGGAGACGGCGTTCGTGTGGGCCAACGCAGGACATGGGATCGTCGTGGGTCCCCTATATGAATCGCGCGGATGATCCGTTTTGTCCGGCTGGCGAGCCTTGCCCCACGCGGGCGGTGGCGCTTCCGGCACCCGAGGACAAATGCGCGAGCACGCACGCCCCGCCGTGAAACGACTGACCGTCGCGGGCCCCGCGCCCTCCGTCGGCTTTCTCGTCGATCTGTTGGACGACGGGCCCTACCAGTGGGCTGTGCTCCGAGGTGCGATGGCCGCCGCGCAAGATCTCGGAGCAAACCTCGTCTGCTTCGCGGGTGGCGTTCTCGGTGCCCCGCGAGGTTCCGGCGGGGAGCGAAACGGCGTGTTCGAGTTGGCGAGGCGGCCGAACGTCGACGGCCTCGTCCTTCTCTCCGGGTCGGTCGGCAAGCACGCCGGTCTCGGCGCCCTTCGCGATCTCTGCGACCGTCTCCGCCCGCTTCCCATCGCCAGCATCGGCATCGAGCTGGAAGGGCTCTCGAGCGTGCGCGTCGACAACGAAACCGGGATGAAGTCGGCGCTCGAGCACCTCATCGAAGTGCACGGCATCCGGCGAATCGCGTTCGTACGCGGGCCCGAGGCGAACGCCGAAGCCGAGCAGCGGTTTCGCATCTACCTCGAGACGCTGCGCGCCCGAGACATCCCGTTCGATCCCGAGCTCGTCCTCCACGGCGACTTCGAGCGCGGCAGCGGCAGCGACGCCGTCGTCACGCTTCTCGACGGGCGCCGCGTCGCCCTCGACCGGTTGGGGGCCATCGTTGCCTCGAACGACTGCATGGCGCTGGGAGTCCTCGACGAGCTCGGCAAGCGGGGCGTGCAGGTGCCCGATGCGATCGCCGTCCTTGGATTCGACGACATCGAAGACGCGCGATTCGCGCTCCCGCCCCTGACGACCGTCCGACAGCCGGCTTACGAACTCGGGCACGACGCGGTCCGTATGGTCGTCTCCCAGCTCCGCAACGGGGCACCGCCCGAGCGCGTCGTCCGTCACGCGGACGTCGTCGTCCGCCGGTCGTGTCGATGTGTCGAGGTGGCCCCGTTCGCCTCGCGGGCCCCCTCCGCCCCCACCGTTTCGCTCGGCTTCGACGCCGCGCTCCTGCGCCGGCGCGAGATCGTTCTCGCAGAGATGTCACGCGCCGCGCGCGGCGCGATGAGCGGCGCGGGGCCGAACTGGCCCGAGCGGCTTCTCAGCTCGTTCGCCGCAGAGATCCGGGGCGAGACCTCCGGCGCGTTCGTTCGCACGTTCGAGGAGATTTTGCGTGGCCTGTCCGCCGCGGGGGGGGATCCGTCGATCGCGAACGAAGTCGTATCCGCCCTGCGGACGAGGATGCTCCGGTGCCTCACGAAGGACCCCGAGCAGCGCGCGAGGGCCGAAGAGCTCTTCCACAGGGGCCGCATCCTCACTTTCCAGGTCACCGATAGAATGCAATCCCGCCTCCGAGCGCAGACCTGGTCCGGCGCCCGAGCGCTTGGCCGGGCGGTGGCGGCGATCGCGTCCGGGCGTACGGTCGACGAGCTTGACCGCGCCGTGTCGGAAAACCTCGGCCCGCTGCGCATCGCGCGCTGTTTCGTCGCGGAGTACGCGGCCGGCCCCCACGCGGCGGCCGACGCCGCCCGCGAGCTTGGTTCCGCCCGGTCGATGTACGCGCGCGGCCTCATCGACGCGCGTTCCGAGCGGCGATCGCTGGCCCCCCGAGAAGGCTCGCGGGATGCAATCTACCCGGCGGCCGACATCTTGCGCCGATCGGTGCTCCCGGCGGAGGGTGGCAAGGCTTTCGCCGTGCTCCCGATCGCGAGCGAATCGGCGGATCTCGGGTTCATCGTGCTCGAGATCGGAGCCGCCGACGGGTATCTCTACGAGACTCTCGGCGAAGTGATCTCCGCGGCCGTCGGTCGATTGAACAAGCTCCCCCGTGACGTTCCACCGGGGTTGGTCCCGGGCGAGCCCCTCGCGGGCGCGTGAAACGGTTTGGAAACCTCGATCGAGGTAACTTACCCACGAGCGGGAATGGTTTGAGTGGCGGTCGGGGGTAAATGGGGCGGGTGGAAGCAAGACGCGTAGCGGTGAAGGGAACCGGGCACATAAACGAGCCCCTGCGCGGTACCCGTGTCGCCCTCCTCGAAGCGCGCATGGAGAGCGAGCTCGCCTCGCTTGTGCGGAGGCACGGGGGGGAACCGATTTGCGTGCCGGCGATGCGCGAGGTCGAGCGCGACTGCGCGGACGAACTGCGGCAGGCGCTGGGGGTTCTGGGGCGGGACGGCGCGATCATCGTTCTGACGACGGGGGTGGGTCTCGAGCGCGTGCTGCGCGTAGGAGGCGCTGCAGGAATCGGGGCGGCGGTACGCGCGGAGCTCGGGCGCGCCTTGACGGTATGCCGGGGCCCGAAGCCGATCGCCGTGCTCAAGCGGGAAGGGCTCCCGATTCATGTCCGGGCCGAGGCTCCTCACACGACCAAAGATCTGCTGGCCGCGCTCGACGCGGTTGCCGTCGCCGATCGCGAAGTCGTTTTCGTTCACGATGGGGGAGGCAATCGTGAGGTCGTCCTAGCCCTGGCGCGCCGTGGAGCCCGGGTGGTCGAAGTGCAGCCGTACGCGTGGGCGCTGCCCGAGGACCTCGGGCCGCTTCGCGCCCTGGTGGACATGATCGTAAGGGCCGAAGTGGACGCCGTTGCGTTTACGACGCAAGCTCAGGCGCGTCACCTGTTCGCCGTCGCCGACTCGATGGGAGCGCGCGAGACACTGACCCGGGCGATGGGCGAACGTGTCGTCGTCGCCGCGGTCGGGCCGACGTGCGCTCGTGCGCTTTCCCAGCTCGGCGCGCCCGCGCACGTCGTGCCGGATCAGGCCAAGATGGGGGCGATGATCGTGGCGCTGGCGGCGAAATTCGCCAGCTAGCGGACCCGGGAATGGGGAGTCAGGTCGAAAGGGCGGTGAGGGGGGGAGGCGCCGAACCAAGGCCCGGCACGATCAATCGCAGCGAGCGGGCTCGGGGAACTTGCACTTCCCGCCGACGCATCGCGCGGGCGCGTTACAGGAGGGTCCGCTCGTCGGATCGCAGTCCGCCCCATCGGCGGCGTTGGCCGCGCACGTGGACTTCTGCGTCAAAGGATCCGTGACGCAGCGGCCTCCCCTGCATGTCGTCCCGCCACCGCAGGGCATGCCGGCGCTGGCCAGCGCGTAGGGCGAGCAGCGTTTCAGCTCGGGATCGCAGAAGAGGCCGTGATCGCGATCGCACGTCTCTGCGCGTGGACTGCATGGGGCCCCGGACGCGCCCAGCGGGACGCACGCGTAGTCGAGGCAAAGCATGGTCGCGGGGCACTGTCGGGTCATCCCGTCGCATGCGGCGCCGGCTGAGACGGGCGCCATGCACGTGAAGTAACAGACGAGTCCGTGCTCGCAATCACGGTCGCTGTAGCAGCCCGCGCCCACCGAACCCAAGACGGCGCACGTGCCGCACGTCTCATCGCTCGCCATGCGACAGTAGCCATTCGGTCCTGCGCACTGCGAGTCGTCGCCGCACGGGGCGCCCGCGCGGAGCGCGCCTGGAGCGGCGCATCCCGACGGCGGCTTGCCGACGACGACCTCTTCGCAAGTCGCCGTGTCGTACGCTTGCGCGCAGCTTTCGATTCGGCTCGGAGACTGTCCCGTGCCTTCCGCGCGGAGCGCGGACGAACACACGGGCTTGCTCCGTTCGACGCATTCGGCGAGGTCGCCATAGCCGAGCTCGAGGGAGAGCGGGGCGCACGCATCGAGGCGATTGCAGTAGTGAGTCGCCCAATCGGCGCACGCTCGGTCGGCCTCGGCTCGGGTGCTCGCCCCGGAGCATGGGCTTCGACCGGAGCAGGCCGCCAGGCCGATGACGACCCAAGCCCGAGTTGCCGTGCGTCCCTTCGGAGCCTTGCGACCGTCCCGTTCCACGCTCCCCATTTAGCCGGATTCAGCCAGCGAGGGTGGCCGAGCTCGCGGTCGTCGCCGCCATGAGAGGCGAACGGCCCCGCAGGGTGCCGAGGATGGCATAACCGACCGCGACCCATACGAGCTCTTTCGCTCGCTTGAGGACGACGAACGCGGCGGCGCTTGCGGAGTCGGCTCCGACCACGGGCAAGACGGTCGCATAGCCGAAGTCGACGACGCCCAGCCCAGACGGAGCGACGACCGCCAGCGACCGCACGAGCGAAAGTCCTGCTTCCACCGCGATGACCGCGGCAAACGGCACGTCGGCGCCTACGAGCCGCAAGAGAAGCGCCGACTCCAGGGCCTCGACGCACCAGGAACCAAAAAAGGCCAGGGTCGCAGCGCCCGTCGACGATCGTGCGGCGCGGAGCCGGGCGACCTGCGCGTCCGTCGTAACCGCTTCATGCCGCCGTGCGTCGGCCCAGCGGCGCACCCTTCGCGACGGAACGCTGGCGAGCCCGCGGTGGAGCCGTGTGAACGTGGACCGACCGAGCAGACCCGCTCCGAGCGCGCACGACGCACCGAGAGGAATGACCGCCGATGCGAGCACGATCCATGGCAGCGATCCCCCGCCGAGCAACCGGTGCGAAGACTCCGTCAGCGCCGCGAAGCCGCCGATCGCGCCCACGGCGATGTAGATGGCGTGCGCGCGCATGACCAGCCACTTGCGAGCAATGGAGGCCACTACGCCATCGCGCAGCGGCACGTCGCGAGCCTCGAGGAGAACGGCCGTCGCCGTGTCCGAGGCCACGAAACCCGCGGGTACGCTCGAGTGGAGCGCTTCGCTCGCTATCCGGACGGGGAGCATTTGCGCGAGCGTGGTGGCGGTGCCTAGGGCCCGCAAGAGGAGCACGCTCCCGTACGCGTCGATCGTCATTCCGATGGCGAACGGAGCGATGGCCAGCGCGGTGAGCGGCCCCCCGGAAGCGAGAGCGTTCCAAGTCGCCGCCGCACCGGTGTGGGCGAACAGGCGCGCGAACAGGTACGCTGCGAGGGCGCACCCCAACGTCGTCACAATGAGCCTCGGTCGCTTGCCCATTACTCCGCTGCTTCGACGCGACCGCGCCGCTGCCTCGGCGGTCTCGCGCCGCATTGCATTTCTCTCACGCGCGCTGAACCGTCTCGTGTTCGCGTGACGCACGTGCGTCGTCTACTCGAAGCTTTCGTCAACTCAAGCGCGCGCAAGCGCGTTGCGGTTCAGCTTGTCGGCAACGATTGTGTGTCGAAAAGGGGAATCTTCGGCAAATGAGGCGATTGAGGCATGGCCAAGTGCGGGCGCCGTTGGAAGAGTGAACGCCATGATTTCTACCCGAACGCGACGGCGGAGAAGCGACAAGGGTGTAGCCGTGACCCGAACCTCGGGAGTTTTCGATGCGTCGGCGCGTGTGGCGCGACGAGGGTGCACCCGCGCAGAGGCCCCTGCCGTCGCCGATGCAGACTCGCCCGACGGCAGCTCGGCTCGTGGACGATTGCGCGGCTGAGGGCGCGACGAGAGGCGTTTCTGGCGCGGTCCGTTGGGGCAGAGCTTTCGCCTGAACGTGACTGAAATGTCACCCGCGCTCCCCGCCGGTGATGCCCTTGATCGGTAGCGTGCGCGACATGGCACGCGTGATCCTCATCGAGGATGAACCGGATCTGCGCGAAATTCTCCAATACAATCTCACGCAGGCAGGCCACCGCGTGCAGGCGGCAGGGACGGCCGAGGCAGGTTTGCGCCTCGCGCGGGATACCCTGCCAGACATCGTGCTCCTCGATCTAATGCTCCCCGACCGACCGGGGACGACGGTGTGTACGGCGCTCAAGCGAGAGCCGCGTACCCAGGACATCCCCATCATCATGGTCACCGCCAAAGGTGAGGAGGTCGACCGGATCGTCGGCTTGGAGCTCGGCGCCGACGATTATCTGGTCAAACCGTTCAGCGTGCGAGAACTCGTCCTCCGCATGAACGCCGTGCTGCGCCGTGGGGAGACGAAGGAGCCGCCCCTCATCGAAGTGGCCGAGCTTCGAATCGACCGCGACGCGCACCGCGTCCAAGTGGACAGCGCGGAAATCCCGATGACGCCGCTCGAGTTCAAGCTCCTCTTGACGCTGGTCATGCGCAGGGAGCGGGTGCAGACGCGGTCGACGCTGCTCGGGGACGTCTGGGAGCTCGATCCCGGCGTCTCGTCTCGCACGGTGGACACCCACGTCAAGCGTCTGCGCGACAAGCTGGGCAGCGCGGGGCGTTTCATCCAGACGGTTCGCGGCGTCGGGTATCGCTTTTCGGAGAAGAGGGAAGGGGAGGTCTGAGGTCGCGAGCCGTGGGCTAGAGCACCAGTAGTTCTCGTCGTCGCGCCTCGCGCTGCTCGAAACTCGCAGCAAATCCTCGGTCCGCCAAACCGTTCGGTGCTCTAGGAAATCTCGTCCCAACCGGCGTCCAGCGCGGCCAATTCGTCGGCCGCTTCCGGTGTGGTCGGCGCGCGCGGAGGCTGTTCCCTTTCGCGCTCGACCGCCTTCGTCTCGGTTGGGGGCGGCGCCTCAGGAGCGGGAGGAGCCGCTGAGTTCGAGATCTTTTGGGAGCGCTGGGATCGCGACCTACGGACCATACGGGATTCGTCTCCAGGGACTATTCTTACTCCAACGAGTGGGGGGCCGTGGAAATGCTTACACAAGCTTCCGCACCGCCGCGATCAGAATGCCCGCCGCGACCGCGACGTTGAGCGACTCGACGGCGCCGCTTCCGCGGACCGCGACGAACCCATCGCAGGCGGCTCGCACTCGGTCCCCGAGCCCTTCGCGCTCGTTGCCCACCACGAGCAGCACGGGTTGTCCCGAGGCAGAACCGCCCTCGCTCGCGCTGGCCCGGGCATCGGCTCCGATGACGCGGACGCCGCGGGCGCGAAGACGCGACAGCGTGTCGGCCAGGTCGGTGGTGCGTGCGAGCTTCAGATGCTCGGCTCCTCCTTCGGCCACGCGCACAGCCGCCGGCGCCAACCCGGGATGAGGGGCCGGTGCACCCAGCAGCACCGCGTCGAGACCGAAGAACGCGGCCGTGCGTATCATGGCGCCCACGTTGTAGGGGTTTCTCACCCGGTCGAGCGCCAGCCCGGCGCCGTTGTTTCGAGCGAGCGCGTCCCCCAAGTCGCTCGTCGACAGCCATCGCCGCGGACGAGCCACGACGCAGAGGCCTTCGTGATGGGTGGACTCGGCGAAGCGGTCGAGTTCCGCGTCGCGCATCTCGGTGCAGGGAACCTGGCGGGAAGCCGCCCAGCGGGTCACTTCGTGAAGCTCGCGGTTGAATGCGCTGTTGGCGGCGCCGGCGCCAGCGTGTTCCGCGGCTCGAACGCGGCCGAAGGCGATCCGGATGATGTCCTCGCGCCGTCGCGCGAAGACAGCGAGGCCCGCGCGAAGGCCCTGGACGATTTCCACGGGATCGCGTGGCTCGGCCGGGCGTTTTGCGGCCCGATGCGTCACCGGTCGTTCGGAGTGTCGTCGCAGCCCGAGCCCCGCAGACTTGCAACGAGTCGATCCTCTCGCATGGGCTCGCCGGGCGCAAAGCACACCCCCGCGAGCACCTGACGCACGGTTTCTAGGAGCGTCTCGGGCAAGCACGGTTTGGCCAGGAAGCCATCGCACCCAGCATCGCGTGCGCTTTGCCAATGTCCTTCCAGGACGTGGCCGCTGAGGACGACCACCGGGATGTGTTGCGTGCGCGGGTCCCGCTTGAGCCTTCGCGTCGCCTCCCAACCATCGAGAAGTGGGAGGGACAAATCCATGACCACGACATCGGGCGGGAACGAGGTCGCCTTGTCGATCGCCTCGAGTCCGTCGGCGGCTTCGACGACGTCATATCCCGAGAACTTCAAGAACTCGGCGTACATCGTTCGATTGTCTTCGAAGTCGTCGACGATGAGTACCGTGCCCTCGTCGCTCATCTGTCGCCTCGTTTCACGCTGCGGCCCGCGTTGCGAGCTGAACGGGTTCTACCACCTTTCAGCCGGTGGGGGCGAGGCCCATTGCCGTGGACCGCGGTCCACGACAGTCGTGATTGACGCCGAGCCTTGCGAACCATGGACCGGCCGCCGCGGCGACGGCGCGAACTTTATGGCATTCGGCGTGCAAACTGCTGGACATGCCCGCTGTCCCCGACGCGAGCGATGCCCAGTCGCTCCAGCTCAAGCTTCGCTTGGCTGCCGAGCCCGACACGGGCGCTTTCGCGGTAACCATTGAATTCTTCGAGATCGACGTTTCCGTGGAGGTGCTCGACATCGACCTCCGCCGCGCGATCCGCACCGCCGCGGGTCGATGTGCACGGCGGCTTTGCGATCACGGGTACGCGGTGACCCCCGCGGACGTCATCCGCGCTTTCGAAGACGCGCTGGACAGCTCCGCGTTCGCCTTGCCACCCCGTCCTTCCCTGAATTGATGCTCGGTCCGCCAAACCGTTCGGTGCGCTAGTCCCTAGAGGTCGAGCTGGATGCCGATCTCGATCACCTGCCGCGGGGGAATCTTGAAGTGCCGGTCGGCCGTGACCGCGTTGCGCTGGAGGTAACTGAACAGTCCCTCCGCAAACTGTCCCATTCCCCCTTCTTTTCCCGCCTGTACGGACTCGCGGCCGAGATAGTAGGTCGTATCCTTCAGATCGATCGCCAGCCCCAAAAGGGAACTCGCGTCGAGGAGCACGGCTGGGACGTCGGGCTGTTGCATGAACCCGTAGCGCGCGACGACCTGGTGCACGCCGTCGCCGATGGACTTCACGTGGAGCCTTCGATCGGCGGGGACTTCGGGCACGGTCTCGGTTAAGACCGTGAGGAGAAGCACATTCTCGTGGAGGGACTTCTGGCGCTCGACGACGTGTACGAGAATCGGCGGTACGTGGGTGGTGCTCGACGACATGAAGACGGCCACGCCCGGGACTCGCGCGGCAAGTCGCGACAAGAGTCGGGGCAGCCCTTCTTCGATCGAAGCGCTGCGGCGCAGGTATTGCTCGACGATGAGCGTCCGGCCCTTGCTCCAGATGAGCATCGCGGCGATGAACCCGACTCCGATGAGGACGGGTACCCACCCACCGTCGAGAATCTTCACGGTATTCGCGGCGAAGAAGGGGAGATCGAACGACAAGAAGAGGAGGAGGATGGCGCCGGCGACGGGGCGTGACCACCCCCACGTGTGACGCATCACCACGTAATAAACGACGGACGTGAGGGCCATCGTGCCCGTGACCGCGATGCCGTACGCAGAAGCCAGTCGCTCGGACTTGCCGAACCCCACGACCAGAAGGAGACAGCCGGCGGCAAGGATCCAGTTGATCTGCGGGATGTAGATCTGACCCTCGGTGTGGGCCGCGGTGTGGCGGATCGTGACGCGCGGAAAGTAGCCGAGCTGCATCGCCTGCCGGGTCAGCGAAAACGCGCCGGAGATGAGCGCCTGCGACGCGATCACCGTTGCCGCGCTGGAAAGCCCGACGAGCGCCAGCGTCGCGGGCCCGGCCGGAACCATGGAAAAGAAGGGGTTCTCGACCGCCGCCGGACTTCGGAGCACAAGCGCTCCCTGTCCGAAGTAGCAGAGCACCAGTGCGGGCATCGCGATCGCCAGCCAGGCAAGGCGGATGGGACGAGCGCCGAAGTGGCCCATGTCGGCGTACAGGGCTTCGCCGCCCGTCACCGCCAGCACGACCGACCCGAGGACGAGAAACCCGGGCATCCCGTGATTGGCGAAGTAGCGCACCGCGTGGTGCGGGGAGAGCGCCACGAGAATCTGCGGGTTTTGAAAGACTTGGTACGCGCCGAGCGACCCGATCGTCGCAAACCAAACGAGCATGATCGGACCGAAAAGCGCGCCGACCGCCCCCGTCCCGCGCTTCTGGACGATGAAGAGAACCAGAAGAATGAGGCACGTCAGGGGCACGATGATCGATTCCATCGATGGCCGGGCCACCGCCAGCCCTTCGATGGCGCTGAGAACGGAGATGGCGGGGGTGATCGCGCCGTCGCCGTAGAGCAGGGCTGCTCCGACGACCACAGCCAGGGCGACCCACGAGATACGCTTCGTGTTCTTCATGCGCATCCGCTCGGGAACCACGGCGAGGAGGGCGAAGATGCCACCCTCCCCGTGGCTGTCCGCTCGCATGATGAACGTCAGGTACTTGACCGTGACGACCATGGTCAGGGACCAGAAAATCAGCGACAGGAGCCCGTAAACGTCGTTCGCGCTTGCGTGCTCGGGGCCCCCTTGGTGGAGGCACTCGCGGAGTGTGTAGAGGGGGCTCGTCCCGATATCGCCGAAAACCACGCCGAGCGCACCGAGGGTCAGAGCTGAAACGGACGCCGTGTGGTGAGCGCTCACAATCGCCCCTGGTCTCGATGGCAGGTTCGAAGGGATCGCGTTCTCCATGAGCTTGCTGATAGCGGATCGCCGACGGGAAGGGATCAGCGCCGTCACACGCGGCCCGCGTTCGCCGGCGGTCGTCCAGACAAGAAACCGGGCCTGAGCCTCAGGAACGTACGAATTTCGTCACCCAGCCGTCGCCAAGCTCTACCATCGTGGCCCCCCAAAATGAGGTGGCCATCGTGACCAAAACACTCACTCTGACTGTCAGCTCGCTGTTGCTGTGCACCCCCGGACTGGCGCTCGCACAGGGTGCGCCGGCGCCTCTGCCCGAGCCGCCGCCGAGCGCAACTGCGCCCGCGGCGCCTCCTCCTGCGCCCACTTGGCAAGCTCCGACGTATGCACCGGCGCCTCCGCCCGAGCCTACGTCGAGGCCGATGTACGCGTCGCCCGTGGAGCTGACGTCCCTGCGGCTGATGCGCGAGAAGGGCGTGATTTCGCAAGCGGAGTATGAGAGCGCGCTCCACGATGTCACCGAGACCGTGGGTTCGAGGGCCGCCGGCCAACAGACCACCGTGGTGATGGGGAAGTGGGCAACGACGCTCTACGGCTTCGTCGAGGCCGACGCGATCTCCGACTCGACGCAGAGCTTCACCGATCTCGCGGGCGGGGGCCTCGTCGCCCGGGCCGGCTCGCTGGCCGGCGAAAACTACCGCTTCATGATGGGCATCCGAAACTCCCGCCTCGGACTGCGCATGAAGGCGCCGGAAGTGTCGGGAGTTCGAACGAGTGCCCAGTTCGAGTTCGACTTCCTCGGTGAGCCCAGCATCGTGGGCGCGACGGCAACCGCGTACTCGATCAGCGGCATCGGCGAAAACGCGTATTGGGCGAACCCGCTCCTCCGCGTCCGCCACCTGAACCTCAAGGTCGAGACTCCGGTCGTCGACTTTCTCTTCGGCCAGTACTGGCAGCTCTTCGGCTGGCAGTCGAGCTACCAGCCGAACACCGTCGAGCTTCAGGGCGTGCCGGGCGAGCTCTACGCGCGGTCCGCTCAGTTCCGCATCATGAAGACGGTCAAGGCCGACCCGATCACATTCGAGATCGCGGTTGCCGCTTCTCGCCCCGTGCAGCGCGATACGGGCATTCCCGACGGGCAGGGAGGGATTCGTCTGGCAGTCGACTCGTGGACCGGCGTTCAGACCGTGGGCTCCACGGGCACGCAGATTTCTCCGCTATCCATTGCGGCGACGGGGCTCGTCCGACGCGTCGAAGTGAACGCGTTCCAGGCGGTTCCGAAGACGACGAAGGAGCTTACGTTGAGCGCGTTCGCCGTCGACGCCTTCCTCCCGGTCCTGCCCGGGACGAAAGAGCAGAAGGGGAACTCGCTTTCGTTCAACGGTGAGTTCGCTTCGGGCTACGGCTTCAACGACATGTACACGGGACTCAACGGAGGAATCTCCATTCCGACTTATCCGGCCCCTCCCGCCGGCGGCACGCAGGCGATCCCGAACATCGACAACGGGACGGTCACCTTCGATAACGGCGGCGGGATCCACGGCATCCAATACACGACGTGGCTCTTTGGCGGGCAATACTACTTCCCCGGCGTCGATGGAAAGATCTTTCTCAGTGGGAACTACTCGCACGTGGAGTCCGCCAACACCCACTACTACGGCACGGCGACCAAGACGCTGGCGGCCGAGGATTGGTTCGACGTGAATCTCTTCGCCGATCCCGTGCCTTCGCTCCGAATTGGTCTCGAATATGCCAACTTCAATACGATGACCGTCGACGGAATTCACTCGATCAATCACCGCATCCAGCTTTCCGGCTTTTTTGTATTCTGATCGCGCCCGGAAGGAGCGGCCGGATGTGACCGCTCCCGGAGAGTCCGGAACCGAAGCCAGCGGCGTTGCCGCCGCTGGCTTCGTACGGCGCGCGCTATCCTGGCGCCGCGGAACCGCGAAGGAGACAGCTCGGCATGGAGTATAGGTCGCTCGGCAACAGTGGGCTCAAAGTCCCGGTGCTCTGCCTCGGCGCGATGACTTTCGGCGAAGCGGACGACAAGTCGTTCATGCACAAAGTGGGCTGCGACGAAAAGACGTCATTCGCGATCATGAGCCGTGCGCTCGAAGCCGGTGTGAGCTTCATCGACACGGCCGACGTGTACGGCCAAGACGGCCTCTCCGAGCGCGTCGTCGGCGCCTGGATGGCCGAGGCCAGGAGCCGCGACCGCGTGGTGCTCGCCACGAAGTTCCGCTTTCGGATGGGCGAAGGTCCGAACTCGACGGGTGCCTCCCGCTACCGAATCGTGCGGACGGTCGAAGACAGCTTGAGGCGGCTGAAGACCGACCGCGTCGACCTCTATCAGATCCACATGCAGGACATCGACACGCCCGAGGAGGAAACGCTCCGCGCGCTCGACGACCTCGTGAAGGCCGGCAAAGTCCTCTACTTGGGCGCGAGCAATTATGCGGCGTATCGGCTGACCGACAGTCTCTGGATTTCGAAGAGCGAGCACCTTCATCGATTCGTGGCCCTCCAGATGCAGTACAGCTTGCTCGTGCGGGATCTGGAGCGCGAGCACGTCCCGGTTTGCAGGCAGTTCGGGCTCGGCATTCTTCCCTGGTCTCCGCTGGCGGCTGGCTTTCTGTCCGGCAAGTACGCGAAGAACCAGCCGCCGCCTCCGGGCGTCCGCCTCGCGAAATGGAAGGACCGTTTTGCGGACTTCGACAACGACCGCGGCTGGCGAACACTCGACGCGGTGAAGGCGATTGCGAAGGAGAAGAACACGACGTCCTCGGCCGTCTCTCTTGCTTGGCTCTTGGCCAAGCCTACGGTCACGTCGGTCATATTCGGGGCGCGTTCGACGGAGCAGCTCGAGGAGAATCTTCGAGGCGCCGAGGTGAAGCTCTCGGTCGAAGATGTGGAAAGGCTCGACGCCGCCAGCGCTTTCGACCCGGGGTACCCTTACAAGTTCATCGGGAACATTCAGAGGCGGTGGTGAATCGAAGAGGGCTGGTAGGCGGCATCGCGTGCCAAAAACCAGCCGGATAGCTTGGAGACGACGGCCCGCAGATCGCCACGCTCCACGAGCGTCATCCCCGCTTCCGCGACGCGGGCCCACTCCGGACTCATGCGCGCGAGAACGATCGCTCGCGCCGCCGCCGGGTGGTGCGTCATCGCGAGATCGGAGACGAGGTCGACGCCCCGCGCGTCCGGCAGCTCGTCGTCGACCACGAGGGCGTCGATGTCCGGCCGGCGAGCGAGCCAGTCGCGCGCTCCCCGCGCGTTGTCCGCTTCGATGACGCCGAAGGCGCGATTGAGCGCACGCCACATCCAGTGCCGCGACGTGAGGCTCGGATCCACGAGCAGCACGAGCGGCAGTCCGCCTAAGCTCAAGTCCAGGCTCATCTTGTTGTTCGCCCCCGGTCGTTTGCGATTCGACGTCCAGATTGGAGTCGGTGCGAGAGCGTTGAACGGCAGGACGGCACGCGCAAGCGGGCCGTTGTGCGAAATGCGGAGGGACTCACTCGCGGGAGCCGCCGAGCTCAGAAGTCCCACCAAACGCAGCCGGCCGGCGTGAGCATCAGGCCCGAGACGTTCGCGTGCGTGCCGGCCACGTTGCCCGTCACGTTCGCGTACGATGCGTCGATTTCCATCGCGACGTGAACGTGCTGGAAACCTACGGCCGCCCCGAGGAGACCACCTCCCCACCATCGGGTAGCCGAGATCGAAAACGGCGGAGCGGGCATTCCCGGCTCGCTTTGCATTCCGCCCGCTTCGACGTGCTCCCAACCTCCGCGTGCTCCCAGCCACACCATGTAGAGATCGCCATCGCTCGAGTAGCCGACCAACACCGGCGCATCCGCGCCCCAACCGTGGAGCGAGCCCAGGTCGACCTCGGCTACCGTCTCTCCCGCCTGTCGGCCCGAGAGCACGGCGGAGCCCGCCCCGCCGACGGAGACTGACCATGTGCGCGAGAGCTTGAACACGCGGCGTACGTCCGCCCGCACGGCGCGACCCGTATAGGTCAGCCCTCCCTCGGCGTTCTCCCAAATTCCCACGCGCGCGGCCGCCCAAGGGGCGATGCCCGGAGCGAGGGATGCTTCGACCAGGGCCCCCTCGGCGGTCGCGGTGTCGGGCTCGCCCGCGACCGTCGTGTTCGGGCGCGCGACCGCGCGAAGAGCCCCCGCGAATTCGCCCGCGGCCATATTCCCGCTGAACCCGGCTGCCGCCCTCACCTGGCCGGGGTCGATGGCCTGTGCCGGATGAAGAAGAGGAAGGCCGCCACCACAGCCGGCGAGTCCCAAGAGCAAGGGGACGTAGAGGAAGCGAGTCCTCCCAGAGAGTCGCCGCTCGCGCACGCTCAAAACGGGGGCCTACTCGCCTCCGCGCGCTTCACTTCCGAAAGCGCGACGGAAACGACCCTGCATCCGCTCGTTTCTTGAGCTCCTCGTCTTCGGGGTGAAGGCGCATCGCTCGCTCGAGCAGCATTTCCTCTTCCTCCCGGTGGTTTGGGTCGGGAATGCAGCACTCTACCGGGCAAACGGCCTGACACGCTTCGTGATCGTGGAAGCCGACACACTCGGTGCAGAGCTCGGGATCGATGACGTAGATCTCGTCCCCTTCGCTGATCGCCTCATTCGGGCACTCGGGTTCGCAAGCCCCGCAGTTGATGCAGTCGGAAGTAATGTACGTGGACATGGCAAGCTTTGGGCCCTTTACCGCGGCGCTCAACGTAGGAACCAGTGGAGACGATGTCAACGGATGCGATTGGCCCAATGCCAGCGGGAATGCCTGCGCGAATGCTTGCGCCAGGGAGGCCGGCAAAGCTAGGGTGGCCGCCCGTCTTGCCCCGGAACGCAACGCGCGACTGCTCGTACCTCGCGGCGCTCGCGATCGCCGCCTTCATCCTCGCCGGCTGTACGCCTGGGATCGGCGATCGATGCACGCTGTCGACCGACTGCTCGGTGCAGGGAAATCGCCTCTGCGACACCTCGCAGCCCAACGGGTATTGCACGCTGACCCCGTGCACGGCCAATAGCTGCCCGGACAATGCCGCGTGCGTCGAAATCGGCGCCAGCGTGCCTGGCTGCGCCTACGACGACTACGCCGCACCCTCGCGCGTCGGGACCTCCATGTGCCTGAAGACGTGCAATTCCGATTCGGATTGCAGGCAAAGCGACGGGTATTCGTGTGCGAGTCCGTCCGGCCCGGGCAGCTCGAACGTCGTCCTCGACACGAATCAGTCCGAGCGCGTGTGCCTTATCGTGTCGCTCGTGGACGGGAGCGGCAACCCCCCCGGCGGGTTCTTGGACGCTCAGGTCTGCTCCTCGGGCAGGCTCGACGCCTCGCCGCTCGAAGCGTCGGCATCCATGCTCGGTGAAAGCGAAGCCAGCGCCGACGGAGGCGTCGAGGATGCGGGCACGGCTGCGCTCGACGCAGCGCAGGACGGGATGTTCGACGCGACCGCGGATTCCGCTGGCGATGACGGGGACGTCGATTCGGCTCTGGGCGTCGATACCAAGACCGATTCCACGGTCGACGACGGCGGTGCGGATTCGACGGTCGGCGATTCCGCCGGCGAGTAGAGGCTTGCACAATTCGGCATTCCTGTGAGTCTGTCCGCGTGCCCATCGCCGCCCTCCGAGTGGCGCGGGTCCTCGCGTCGCGGGTAATCGAGGCGCTACTCGTCGTCCTCGCGCTCGCGTCGCTCGTGTTTTTCGCCCTCCGATTGCTGCCCGGCGACCCCGCGACGCTCGTGCTGGGTGACGAGGCGAGCGTCGAGGAGCTCGCCCGTGTGCGAGCCCTGCTGCACCTCGACGAGCCCCTCCTCGCCCAGTACGCACGTTTCTTGCGCGGTCTGTCGACGCTCGATCTCGGAGATTCCTTCCGCCAGCCTGGGGTCCACGCGATGGCGCGCGTCGGCGAGGCCATCGTGCCGACGGCGGAGCTCGCGATGATCGCCGTGGCGATCGGCGCCGCAATTGGAATCTCGGGAGCCGTCGTCGCGAGCGGCCCCTGGCTCCCCCCGCAGGCTCGCGCATGGACCGATCGCATGTTCGTCTTTGCGGGGGCCGCGCCACTCGTGGCTTTCGCGCCGGTTGCCACGTGGGCGCTTGCGGCGCGCCTCCACCTCGTTCCCCTCCCGGGCGATCCCGACGCTGGGCTGTGCGGACTGCTCTTTGCGAGCGCGCTGCTCGCCGTTCCACTCGGCGCCCACGTGGGTCGCATTTCACGCGCCGCGCTGGCCGAGGTCGAACACGCGCAGTTCCTCGTCACGGCGCGTGCCAAGGGGATGGGGCCGCTTCGCGTATGGATCGTTCACGCGCTTCCTACCGTGGTCGGCCCGATCGTCACCATCGTGGCGGCGCAGCTCGGGGCCCTCCTCGGCGGCGCGGTCGTTCTCGAGCGGATGTTCGAGCGTCGCGGTCTCGGCACCCTGATCCTCGAGGCGTACACGGCGCGCGACCTCCCGGTGCTCGAGGGCGCCGTCGTCGCGGCAGGTCTTCTTTTCGCATTTGCCCAGGCGTTTGGTTCAGCGACGCACGCGGCGATCGACCCGCGAGCCCGGGGGAGCCGGTGAGTGGCGCGAGCCGGCGCCGGTGGTCCGCGCTCGTTCCGCTCCTCCTGGTCGTCGGCGCGAGCGCGCTCGGCGCCGGGCTCGCGCGCGAGCCGGCGGGCCGACTCGATCCGGGGAAGGCGTGGTGCGCTCCCTCGAGCAGCCGTCCTTTCGGTTGCGGGGAGGGAGGCGTGGACTTGCTCGCTCTCGTATCGGTCGCCGAGCTACGTGCGGTGGCGCTGGCCGTCGCCGTCGCGCTCGTAGGCCTGGCCCTGGGGGCGCCCCTCGGCGCAGCGGCAGCGCTCATGCGGGGACGATTCGAGCGGGGGGTCGAGCGGACGTGCGACCTCGTCCAGGCCTTTCCGAGCTTCATTCTGGCGCTCGCCGTGCTGAGCGCCGTGCGTCAGCCGTCGAGGTTCGCGCTCGGCGTGGTGTTCGCCCTGACGGCGTGGGCGCCTTTCGCGCGTTTGGCCCTGGCGCAAACGCGCGTTCTGCGCGATTCGGCATTCGTGGAAGCCGCAGTGGCGCTCGGCCGGGGGCCGACGGGCGTGCTGGCGCTCCACATCCTGCCCAATCTCCTCGGGATCGTCGCCGTGCAGCTGGGGTCGACCGGAGCGGCGATCGTCGTGAGCGAGGCAGCGCTCGCGTTCGTCGGACTCGGACCACCCGGTGGGGTGTCTCTCGGCGGCGTCCTCGACCAGGGGGTTGCCTGCATGCTGCGCGCGCCGCACGTTCTGGCGGTCGGGTCGATCGCGGTATTCGCGACGAGCGCTTCGATCCTCGTTGCCGGGCAGGCCGCGCAGCGGTGACCGGAGGCCTCGCGTGCTAGGAGGGCACGCCGATGTTCACCCCCTCGCCTCTGCCTCGCAACCTCGAGGCGAGCTTCCGAGACCTCGGCTCCGAGCGGGCCGCGACGCGCGCTTCCGCCATTCGGGACGTCGTCCGTCACGCGCTCCGTAGCGATGCGACGCGCGCGCGCGCCATCGCGCAGCTCGAGAAAACGCTGCGCGACGACCCGTCCTCCGAGGTCCGCGTCGCGGCGGCGGTCGCGCTCGCCGACGTCGTCGCTCGGGAAGCCCTTCCGGTCCTCCTCGTCGCGGTGGAGGACGATGACGCCCACGTGAGGCAAATGGCGCTCTCGGCGCTCGGCGAGATCGGCGACGCGCGCGCCGCGCATCGGCTCGAGCGGGCACTCAGAGACGAGCGGCCCGAGGTCCGTTACCAAGCGGTCATCGCGTTCGCTCGCGTGGCCAAAGACGACGGCGCCGCCGTCGCGAAGGCGCTCGCGCGCGCCCTGGACGACCCGGACAGCGCCATCCGGTACATCGCCATGCGCGTCGCCGAAGAACGGTTGGCGATCGATGCGGACTCGGAGCCGCTGCGCGCCGAAGCGCTCGCCGCGCGCGCCGAACAGCTGGTGGACGATCCCGACGATGCAATGGCGGTCGTCTGCGCGCTGTACTTGGCGCGCCTCGGAAGGCCGCGAGGCAAGGCGGTGGTTCTCGACGTCGTCGCCGAGCGCCGGGGAACGCCTGAGCTCGAGGACGAACAGGCCTGCGTCGAGTTGGCGGGGGAACTGAACTTGGAAGGTGCGATCTCGCATCTCGAAAGGCGCGCTTGGGGAGCGCGCCGCGTGGTGCGAGCCGTCTTTTCCTGGGGCGCGGGGGACGGGGCGAGCTGCGCTTGGCACGCGCGCATCGCCCTCGCGCGCATGGGCCACGAGCGAGCGCGCGCCGAGATCCTCGCGGATCTCAGCTCTTGGCGGCGCGAAACGCGGGAGGCGGCCGTCGTCGCGGCGGGCCGAGCGCGGATTCGGGAGGCCCGAGAGTTGCTCGAGAGCTTGGGAGAAAGTGTCGATGCGGCCCTGGTCCGCGAGGCCCTGGTTCGGATCGCCGTGTAGAGAGCGAACGGTTTGGCGGACCGAGGATTCGCGGCGAAGCCTGCAGGAGTCAAGGCGTTCGGTGCTTTGGGCCCCGTCCGCCATCGGACGTCCCTGCGCGCGCGCTCGATCCAAGGTAGCCTAGCGCCGGCATGAGCCGCTTGCGCGTCGTCACCGCGATTCTCGCGCTGCTCGCCGTTGCCGTCTGGCTCGGCGGCCTGGTTGTCCTCGGGGCCATCGCGGCTCCGGTCGTCTTTTCGGTCGTGCCCGCGCCGTCGAGCGCCGACGCGATGACCGTCGTCTTCCGCAGGTTCGACGTGGTTGCCATGGCTTGCGCGACGTTGTTGCTCGTAGTCGAGGCCACGCGTGCTTTGGCCCGCGAGCGATTCGCGTGGTCGGACCAAGTGCGCATCGGCGCGAGCGCGCTCGCCGGCGGGCTGGCCGTCGTCGAAGGCGCGTTCCTGTCGCCGCGCATTGCGGCTCTTCACTGGGGCGGCGCGGTTCGGGGCTTGGGGCCCGAAGGAATGGAGCTCGCGCACTTGCACGATCTGGCCGAGGCCTGCGGGAAAGCGCAGCTCGCCTTGTTGGCGGCGATCATCGCGCTGCAGGTCCTCGCGCTGCGAAACGCCTCGAACGAGGCGGCGCGGGTGTAATTTCACAAGTCACGTGGTTGACGCAATCCACAGGCGCACGGTACGGTCCTGCGTGGGTAGGGCGGGCGAGGAGGCATAGGTTATGTCACGGAAGAGTTGGAAGGGCCTTCTGGCAGGCGCGCTCGTCGCCGCTTTGGCCGTGGTCATCGACGGCTGCTCGAGTAGCAACACCAGCACGCCAGTCGGAGGCGGCGCCGACGCGGCCCCCGATGTGCGGACGGCGGTTCATCGCGACGCGGGTAACGTCGGCCAAAACCCCGGCGACGACGGCGGCGGCGCCGCGGAGGTCGGTGCGGGCGCCACCTTCGATGGAACGAGCGGCAAGGCCTGCACATCCAACGCCGATTGTGGGTCGACCGGTATTAACGTCTGCAGCAACTTCTACAACGGAAAGCTCGGAACCCTAAACGGGATAACGAGTCCGCAATTCTGGCCGACCCCCCTCTGCATGGTGCCGCTGCCCACGATGGCCGGCGTCGGCAATTGCGACCCGGGCGACCAGGGGACGGTCCAATTCTGCGATAGCGCCGATCCCACGGACCCGACTTCCCCGGGCATCTGCATTCCGCTGACCACGCCGCAGACCGCGGGTCCCACCAACGGCTTCTGCCTGCCCCACTGCTATGCGGGCTTGGACGGCACGTTCGGTCTCTCTTGTCCGGGCAAGGACACCTGCAATGCGCTCAATTTCTTGCTCGACACGACAACCAACATGGTTCAGGTGCATGGCTTCTGTCAGGGGACCTGCCAGGCGGACGCCGACTGTTCGGCGCTGGGCGCGGGATGGGTATGCCAGGTCGACGCCGGCATCTGCACGAAGGCAAAAAAGGCACGGACCAAGACCATCGGCACGACCTGCACCAACTCCGGCAACGGCCCTACGGTGATCGCCACCAGCGATACGGAGACGGGCGCGTGCAACTGCCCCTTCTCCGGGACGACGACCACGTCATTCTACTGCACCCAGACGTGCGTCGTTGGGGGCGCGGCCTGTCCGACCGGGTATGTCTGCGACGCCCTCGTTCCGGGAGTCCTCCAATTCTTGGCGGCGGACGGTGGGAACGAGAACATCTCGGGAGCGAACGTCCCGGGACTGGCCGGATATTGCTTGGCGGCGTGCTCGAGCCCGGACGGTGGGGTCGTCGACGCAGGGGCGGGCGACGCGGGGTCCTCCGGACAATGCCCGGGCGCGTCGACCGTTCCGGCTCTTTCGGCCTGCGCCCAGCCAACGGATTTGTTGGGGACGGCCGCAGGACCGGACTGCCTGCCGCCCCAGTAACGCCCGGCCGCGAGGGTTCGGGGGGGCCGGCCCGACTCGGACATCCAGGCTGCGGCCGATGGGCTGGTCGTTCGCCCCATGGCCCGCGGCATGGCATAGTAAGTTTGAAACCTTTCTTTGCGTTGGCTTCAAATGCCTTTGTACGTCCGCGCTGCCATTTGGCCGTGGCTCTCTATTTCGACCCTGCTCTTAGCGGTGGCCGGGAATGGGTGCGTCTCGGGCTCGTCGCCCACCGCCGGCGGATTGCTCGAATCCGACGCGGGAGACGACGCGACCGCCAGCGGCTCGGCTGGCAATCCCATCTTCCCCATCGACGAAGCAGGTGCTTGCCGGCCGGGTGACGTGCAAAGCTACCAGCCGGTGCCGTATCATTTTGCGGCGGCGGCCTGGCGCGGCGCATGCGTCGTGGGGGGACCCACCGGCAATGGCCAGGACCGGCTCTTTTTCGAGAAATGCCTCGCTCCCGACGCGACTCCGCAGAGCTGCGCCGCGTTCCAGGCGGACGCCGCGAACGCGGGCTGCGCGAAGTGCATTCTCACCGCGGACACGACGGCAGACCACGACGGCTATGGGCCGCTCATCAATCACGGCACATTCATCACGACGAATGTCGCGGGGTGCCTCGAGCTCACCGATCCGAGCGCCCTTTCCTGCGCGAAGGCCGTGCAGGCTCTGAGCGGCTGCGAGCTCCGGGCTTGTGAGGCAAACTGCCCGGTTCACGATCCGACCTCGCGGGCGGCTTATGACACGTGCACGGCTCGGGCGGACCACGACGGATGCCTGCCCTATGCCAATGCCTCCGCTTGCACGAGCGGCGAGGCCGCTTCCGCGCCTCTCTGTCTTCTGTCGTCCTTTGCGGACTTCTATTACGCCGTCGTGCCCTTGTTCTGCGGCGTCCCGCCGAAATCCGACGGGGGCGATGCGCTTCGCTTCGACGCCGCCTCGGACGACTCGATCGTCGAGGCGCGTACGGCGTCCGCGCTCGACGCGTCGGCGGGGCCCCTGGACGACGCGAAGCCCCCCCCCGACGCGAAGATCGAGGCCGCGTTCGACGCCGCGGCGAATGAGGGGGCCTCCGACGCCCGCCAATCGGACGCCCCCGGCGACCACTCGAGAACCGCCGACGCTGATATCGCCGATGGGTTGCGGGACGCCGGGAAGGAATAACTGAGGTAAACCCCTCGGTATGGACGCCGAGAAGCTCCGCGACGACGACGCGGACATCGCGATATTGCGTGTCCTGCGGGACGACGCGACCGCGGACCCCGCGACCGATCCGTTCCTTCCAGACCCACTCGTCCTGCGAGCGTATCGCGAGATGCGACGCATCCGGCTCCTCGACTCGCGGATGGTTGCCCTTCAGCGGCAGGGACGCGTCGGTTTTTACGGCGCCGCGCGCGGCCAAGAGGCGGTCCCGATCGCGACGGGGCTCGCTCTACAGCCTCCGGATTGGGTATTTCCGGCGCTTCGGGAGCAGAGCATCATGCTCGTGCGCGGGTTTCCGCTTTCGACGTTCGTCGCCCAGGTCTTCGGGAGCAGCGGGGACGTGCTCAAGGGAAGGCAGATGCCCAGCCACCAGTCGGGGCGAGCGGTCTGCCAGGTGAGCTGGTCGTCGTGCGTCGGGCCCCAGCTGCCCCACGCCGTGGGCGCTGCCTGGGCAATGCGTTCGCGCGGCTCGAACGAAGTCGCGGTGGCTTTTTGCGGAGACGGTGCGACCAGCACGGCGGACTTTCACATGGCCATGAGCGCGGCAGGTCGGTGGCGCGTCCCGTGCGTCATCGTGTGCCAAAATAACCATTGGTCGATAAGCGTCCCAGCCGAGCGGCAGACCGCCTCTCGAACCATCGCCGTCAAGGCGCGCGCCTATGGATTTCCAGGGGTTCGCGTCGACGGTAACGATTTTCTTGCCATGTACGCGGTCGCGCGCGATGCCATCGAGCGGGCCCGTACCGGCGGCGGTCCCACATTCGTCGAGGCCGTCACGTACCGGATGGGGGCTCACTCGACGAGTGACGACCCGTCCCGCTATCGGTCGGACGCCGAAGTCGAAGAGTGGGCCCGCAAAGACCCGCTCGATCGGCTCCGAAAGCACCTCGCTTCGCGCGATCTTCTATCGGACGCCGCCGACGCGGCTCTCGAAACGGAGTTGACGGCCGAGATAGCCGATGCGATCGCCGTCGCGGAAGCGATGCCGCCGCCCGAGCCGGAGTCGCTGGTCGGAGACGTCTATGCCGAGCTGCCCTGGCACTTGCGCGAGCAGCTCGAAGAGTTGCAAAAGCTAGCGGCGCCTTCTACGCACGGGTAAGCACTGGTCTGCGCCCCCGTTTCACGGGAGAGCGACCGAAAACCAACGGACACGGCGAGAGGGAACAGAATGGCCAACAAAACCTACGACGCCATCGTCATCGGCGGCGGCCCCGGCGGGTATCCCTGTGCGATCCGCCTGGCGCAACTGAAGCAATCGGTGCTCTGCATCGAGAAAGAGGAAGTCGGCGGCGTCTGCCTGAACTGGGGCTGCGTGCCGAGCAAGGCGGTCATCGCGACCAGCCATACGTTCGACAAGGTCAAGGCCGGCCAGGCGTATGGTCTCTTCGTCGACAATCCGCGCATCGACGCCAACAAACTTCAGGACTGGAAGGAAGGCATCGTCAAGAAGCTCACCGGCGGGATTCGCACGCTCTTCCGTGGCAACGGCGTGGAGCTGGTCTATGGGGACGCGCGGGTGACGGGCGCAAAGACCGTGACCGTCAAGACCCGCGAAGGAACGACGGAGACGTTCGAGGCGCTCAAGGCGATCGTCGTCGCCACCGGATCGTCGACGATCGAAATCCCGAGCTTCAAGTTCGACGGCAAGAAGATCATCGGCGCGAAAGAAGCGGTGAGCCTGCGCGAGATTCCGAAGCGTCTCCTGGTCATCGGAGGAGGCATCATCGGCATGGAGCTCGGGGGCGCCTACCAGCGGCTCGGCTCCGAGATTACGGTGGTCGAGGCGCTGCCGAACATTCTGACCGGCGTCGACCCCGACGTCGCTGCGGTCGTGGAGCGCGCCTATGTCAAGCATGGCGCCAAGATCATGAAGGGTGCAAAGGCGCTCGGGTACGAGTACCAAAAGGACGGGTCGGTCGCCGTTCGCCTCGACGTCGGCGGGAAGACCGAGACCGTCGTGACCGACGTCGTCCTCGTCGCCGTCGGAATGCGCCCGAACGGAGCGGGCATTGGCTTGGAGGAGCTCGGCGTCAAGGTGGAGAAAGGGTTTGTCCCGACCGATGCCGTCGGGGCCACCAACGTGCCCGGCATTTACGCGGTCGGCGACTGCTCGAGCATGCCAATGCTCGCGCACAAGGCGTCAAAGGAAGGCGAGGTCGTGGCCGAGGTCATCGCCGGCCACAAAACGGCCAAAGACTGGGTGGCGATTCCGACCGCGATCTTCACCGATCCGGAGATCGCCACCGCGGGCTTGAGCGAGCAACAGGCCAAAGAAAAGGGGATCGAGGTGCGCGTGGGGAAGTTCCCCTTCAGTGTCCTCGGTCGGGCGATGGCCGTCAGCGAGACCGACGGCTTCGTCAAAGTCGTCGCGAACAAGGCCACGCACGAGATCCTGGGCTTCCAGATCGTCGGCCCCTCCGCGACCGATCTGGTCAGCGAAGCGATGCTCGCGCTCGAGATGCACGCCTTCCTCGAGGACGTCGCGCTGACGGTCCACCCGCATCCGACGCTCGGGGAAGCGATGATGGAAGCGGCCCTCCACGGCCTCGGTCAGTCGGTCCACCTGCTCAACAAGTGAGCGGTCACCGCCGCCCCTTGAACCCCATCATGTTCTGAACGACCGACTCGCTCTGCTCGGCGACCTCGGCTTGTTCGCGCTCCCGGTCGGCGCACTCCTCGCACAGTTTCTTCGCCTTACCCCCCACCTTCACGGTCACGAGCTCGCCGACCTCTTCTCCGCATCGTTTGCACGTGGGCATTGGGAATCCTCCTCGCTGTGAGTCTGCGCCCTCTGGCACGGCTGAGGATACCGCGGGCGCGCGGCGAGCGCGCGGCGAGGGCGAGGGAGGTGCGGCAGCGGGGGGCGTGTTAGATTCGCGTTCTACGAGGCCTCGGCACGCCCAGGGCATCTTCGATCGGATGGGCAAGGTGATTCAGAGCAACCTCAACGCCCTGCTCGACAAGGCGGAAGACGAGCGCAAGCTCGTGGAGCTCAACCTCGACGAAATGGACGAGCAGATCAAAGCGGGTCACCAGGAGGTCGTGCAGGCCGTCGCGGCGGAAAAACAGCTTCGCAAGAAGTGCGACGACCTTCAGGTGGATGTGCAGCGATGGGACAAGCGCGCCGAGCTCGCGCTCAAGGGCGGCGACGAGGCACTCGCGCGCGAGGCCCTCAAACAAAAGAAGCTTCGCGCTTCCGAGTTCGAAACGGCGGACAAAGTCCGCAGCCAACAGCACGAGGCCGCTCTTCGCATGAAAGACGATCTCGAGCGGATGAAACAAAAGCTGGCCGAGCTGAAACTTCGAAAGCCGACGATCGTCGCTCGTGCTCAGCAGGCGCGTGCCACAGCTTCGGGTTCGGAGCAGCTCGGCGCACGAGGGGGTACGAGCGCGTTCGACAACTTCCGGCGAATGGAAGAGAAAATCGAGGGACGCGAGGCGGAAGGCGCAGCGATGGCCGAAGTCGAGGACGTCCTCGGAAAGAGGGAAAAGGGCGAAGACCTCGAGGCCAAATTTCGAGACCTCGAAAAACAGTCCGGCGGAGGCTCGGGGGCCAGCGATGTCGACGACGAGCTCGCGGCGCTGAAAAAGCGGATTCGCGTCTAGGCATCCGCGGGGAGCGTCCACCGTGTCCCGCAGCATCGTCGTCGCGTTCCGCATGTCGTCGCCGGGGATGATCCCCGGGCCCGAAGGGGACTATCTCGGGCGAGCGCGGTCCCTGTGCGTTCGCGGAGAAGAGGTCGGGGGAACGTTGGTCGCATGGAGCGCGGCGCTGCTCGCGCTCGGCTGGGAGTCCGACTCGGTCGAAGCCGCGGTTCGGTTCGCCGCCAGCATCGGTGAGGAGGCGCTCTCACCCGAGCGCGCATGGGCATGCGGCTTGGCGGAAGGAGAGCTCGAGTCTCTCTCTCCGGACGGGGAGGGGATTCTCGCGTGGGGGCCAGCCCTCATCTTGGCCACATCGCTGGCGCAGGTGGCCAGAGCCGGGGAGGTGCTCGTCGACGGAACCGTCGGGGCGCTCCGCGACGGACAGCTTTCGCTCCAGGGCCTGCGTGCGTCGCCCGATGGGTCGCAAAGCACGCGCGGCTGGAGGCTCGACCTCGAGCAGCCGTGGAAATCGGCCGAGGCCGCGAAGGCGCCTCCCGACGAGCTCGCGGCGTCCGATCCGCTCGATTCGGTGACCACTATTACCGCTGCTCGGCCGGTCACACTCCCCCCTACTGCTCTCGCCGCTCAAATGCGTTTGCTCGCGCGCGGTGCCAAAAGCGGCGCCGCTCTCGATTCGCTCGCGGCACTCCGCCGCAGCCGAGCGCTCGCAGAAGGTGGGCCACCGTCGGTGCGCTGCCGGGCGTCCCTCGCGCTGGCGCTGACGTTGTCGATCGCCGGTCGGCCCGAAGAGGCCCTATTCGAGGGGCTCGACGCCCTGGCCCGAGCCCGCGAGGCGAACGACGCGAAAGCCGTCAGCGCGTGCATCGCTCTCCTCTCCAAGCTCTATGCCGGTGCGGGGCACACGGACGCCGCGACCGCGCTGCGAGACAGCGTCTCCGGCGTGTAACGGCGAATCGTACACGAGCTTAGCTCGCCGAAATCTCGCGGCTTTTCCGCCCGCTCTAATGTCCGGTCCACGTCCGCCGTTCCCACGAGGGAGATGGTCAACGCAACCGGGCGAGCTTTCGAGGCGAACGAGCGCTCGCGTCCGCGTCTCCGTACGCTCCCGGCCCTTCCCATGCCGGGCGACACGATCGCCGGAAAGTACGCCCTCGTGCGCCTCATCGGCGAGGGCGGGATGGGGGTCGTCTTCGAAGCCACGCACCTTCGCCTGCACCAACGCGTGGCGATCAAGATCCTCCGGCCGGACCTGCCTGACTTCGAAACCGTGGTGGCGCGCTTCGAGCGCGAGGCTCGCGCGGCCGCCCAGCTCCAGTCCATCCACACGGCGCGCGTCATCGACGTGGACGCGCTGTCGAACGGGCTACCGTACATCGTGCTCGAGTTTCTCGAGGGAAGGGACCTCGATTCGGAACTGGAAGCAACCGGTCCGCTGCCGATCGAGGACGCAGTCGACATCATCCAGCAGGTGACGGGCGCGATGTCCGAGGCGCACGCGCTCGGGATCGTTCATCGCGATCTCAAGCCGTCGAATCTCTTCGTGTGCAGGGTGGGAGATCGAAAGCGCGGCGTCGTGAAGGTGCTCGATTTCGGCATTTCGAAGAGCGAGAGCGAAGGCAAGCGCCTGACGCCGACCCACGAGTACTTCGGAACGCCCTACTACGCCGCCCCCGAGCAGCTGCGCGCCGCCTGTTCCGCCGACGCGCGAAGCGACGTTTGGTCGCTCGGTTGCATCCTGTTCGAGCTTCTCACCGGAAGGACGCCGTTCGTCGGAACGCCGACGTCGGTCATCGCGAAAGTGGTCTCCGAGCCCGTTCCATGGCCCACGGAACTCCGCCCGGAGCTCCCACGCGAACTGGCGCGCATCGTGATGCGCGCGTTGCAACGAGACCCGCAGCAACGTTTCCAGAACATGCTCGAGCTCGGGCGCGCGCTCGAGCCTTTCGGCCCCAAACAGACCATCGCCGAGGCCGTCGCCGAAGCGCCTCGTGGCCGTGGAAAGCTCGGGGAGATCCTGATTGCCGAGGGCCTGCTCACGTCCGCCGACCTGGAGCGTGCCCTCGCCGAACAGCGCCGGAGCGGTAAGCTTCTCGGGCGCGTTCTCCTGGACCTGCACCTCGTGTCCCAGGTCGACCTCCTGACCGCGCTCGCGAAGCAGCAAGGGGTCATCGTCACGCCCGAGACCCCGAGCCCAATCGAGCGCGATTTGCGGCAGCGCCAGGCGCCGACGACCCCCCCGGCGACGCCCTCGGCGCCGTCGCGCGGATGGTGGAAGCAGCCATGGTTCTTCGCGGCGCTCGTCGGACTACCGCTCGGCATCGTCGCGGCCGTCGAACTGGCGAGCGCAATGAGCTCCAGCGCCCGGGCCACGGGCCTCGTCGAGGCGGCATCCGCACGAGCGCTTTCGCCGGTCACCCTCTCGCCGGCGAACTCCGCCGCCAACCTGGCCCCGATCCCATCGTCCCCAGCCGGACCGGGCGCCACCGCCGTGCCGGCCCCGACCCCGAGCGCGCCTTCGATGCGATCGCCGCGGACGCGGGTTTCGGCATCGCGCTCGCGGGACGCATTCGAACCGACCGGGATCTGACGACCCGGTCCGCGGGCAAGCCGAATCGGCGTGCCCCTTGCCCCGCGTGCCCGCCCATGGGCTCTCGGCACGTGTCCTTTCTGCAGGTCGGCTCGGCGTTCATCGCCGCCGGGATCGCTTCGAGCTGCTCGCTGCGCGTGGGGTCGGGCGGGCCGCCGCCGAGCCCAGACAAGGGCAACGGCCAAGTGTTCGGAACGTCCGCCTGTGCGCGGGTCGGAACCGAGACCAGGATCGCGTTCGGCGAGGGCGCCCAGTCCTTCGCGTTCGCCTGGGATACCGACCACTACGTCGTCGTGTATCCGGACTCTGCCACCGGGGACATCTTCGCGGGGACGCTCGCCGCGGACGGCGCCGCCGAGGGTGCGCCGGTCGACGTCCAGGCGACCCCCGCGAAGAGCGACTTACCGAGTCTGCTCGAGACTTCGAGCGGCTACGTCGTCGCTTGGGAGGAAGGCTCCGCGGGCAATGCGGTCTACGCTCACGCGCTGGACGCCGCTGCCCGGCCGTCGGGCGAGGGCGTCACCGTGGCGACCACACAGTTGCCGCAGCCGCGTCCGGTGCTTTCGCGCGCACCCGGGGGAGAAATCGCGATTGCTTGGATGGACCAGTTTGCCGACGGCGGCCAAGGGGTTGCGCTCGCCACCCTCGACCCAAGGTCCCTCCAGGTAACCGGGTCGCAGCGCTTGGCGCTATCGGACTCCGCGGGTTGGCCCTGGGTTTCCGGCGACGACCAGGTGCTCGCCATGGTCTGGCGCGACCAGGGGACTGAATCGAACGGAACGGCTGCGTACGACATCCCGTTTGCGCTCGTCAATCCGCAGAGTCTGCAGCCGACCCTCGAGACGTCGCTCCGCGGCAGGGCGACGACCGCCGCCGCCCTGCCGCGCATGGTCCGCACCACGTCGGGCTTCCTCGCCGCGTGGGAAGACATGCGCGGGGGCGACAACGAGATTTTCATGTCCATCGTCGATGCCGGCGGCAAGCCCCTCGGCGGGGGGGTGGTCGAAGAGCCGAACAGCGGCGATGCGAATTGGCCCAACATGGCGTGGTCGGGCGGAGCGGGCGCGGTCGTCTACTACCAGTGGCGCGACAACCGCCCGCAGATCTTCATGAGCTTCGTCGACGGTACGGGTGCACGCGTCGGCGGCCTGCACGATCTGCAGGTTTCGAACGGCACGAGCGGCACGTCCAAGTATCCCGACGTCGTCTGGACGGGAAGCGACTTTGGCGTGGTGTACGTCGATACGCGAGGCGGAACGGCCGCGCTCTGGTTTCAGCGGGTCTCGTGTCAGCGGTAGGGCCGGTGCTTGCCATCGCGAGCGGCGCGGCGGCGGAAGTTCCCTCACATGGACTTTGCATCCCTTCGGCGCGAATGCAGGACGACCGCGATCAACCGACCGTGCGCCTCGTGCGGGAAGCGCTCGACGAAGCGCGCGAGCTCGTACGTTTGGAGTTGGCTCTCGCGCGTGACGAAGTCTCGAGTGAGCTCCGCCACGCCCGATCGAGCGCGCTTGCTTTCTGCGGCTCGGCGGGCGCGCTGGTGTCTGCGTTCACCTTGTCCATGCTGGCCGCTGCCCTCGCTTTTTCGATTCCTTGGGTCGCGGCGCTCGCAATCGCGGCGATTCTCCTGATTGTCGGCGTCGTGCTGGGCCTGGTCGCCTACAAAGGGTTGCCCGCGAGGCCGATGGCGAAGACCAAGGAGCGTATCGAGCGGGACTTGAACCACCTCAGGGAGCGGAAAGCATGAGCGACAACTCGAAGTCGCGCGAGGAACTCGTCCGGGACGCATTCCTCGCCCGTTCGAAACTGCTCCGGACCGTCGGCGAACTCGACGACCGCCGTCACCGGGCGCTCGACATTCGAACTCGCTTCCAGAAGCGCGTTCGAGACCTCGCCGTTGCGGCCGCGCTCGTCGTGGTCGCGACCGCGAGCGTGGTGGCGCTCCTGGCGGGTCGCGCTGGCACCGCTTCGGAGCGACGGCGGCGCGACCGCTTGCGCCTCGCCGGGCGCCTGTGGTGGAACCCCGAAAAGGTGCTGCGCGCCGAAGGGCCCTCCATCTTCGAGCAAATCGGCCGCTCGGTCCTGGTGTCCGCTTCGAGCACGGTCGTGTCGGTCCTTGCCCGACGGTGGGCCGCGAAGACCCTGGGCGCAAGCACCGCACGTTGACATGCGCCGCGCGCGACACAAACTGTCCGTGCGCGCGGCGTTACGCCCGCGCCCGCGCGTGGCATCCAGCCACGCTCGGTTGCGCCCGCGGAGAGCGAAATCGCCTCTGCGAGGAGGTCACGACATGCATCCAGGAATGTTCTTTTGGCATGGGCACCGCCGCGCTGCGTGCGGCGAAAACGGCGGTTGGCACGCTGGTCCTTTCGGGGGCGGGGGCGGGGGCGACGGGGAGCAGTTCGGCGGCGGCAGCTTCGGCGTGCGGCGTCCGCTGCGTTTCCTCGCCTACAAGCTCGACCTCGACGAGGGGCAAGTCACCGAGCTTGCAGCGATTCTTCACGATTTGAAGACGGAGCGCGCGCAAGCGGACGTCGACAATCGGCGCACCACGTCGGCGTTGGCCGACGCGGTCGCGAGCGAATCGTTCGACGAAGCCAAGGCGCAGAGCGCCGCGGGCGAGCGGGTGAAGAGCACCGAGCGCGTGCAAGCGGCCGTCACGCGAGCGCTCGGGCGGATTCACGCTCTCTTACGGCCCGAGCAGCGGGCGAAGCTCGCCTATCTGCTGCGGACCGGCGCCCTGTCGATGTAATCCCGTCGGCGGGAGGGGAGAGGATCCGGGAGGGCTTCGGACTCCCTGATCCTCCCGCGCCTCGTCCTTCCAGCGCGGGAAGTGCTACAAGGCGCGCGCCGTGAAATTCGTCGATTCGTGCGAAGTGAGAGTCCTCGGGGGCGACGGCGGCAACGGGTGCATCGCGTTCCGCCGCGAGAGGTACGAACCCCACGGCGGGCCCTCCGGGGGCGACGGTGGACGGGGTGGCGACGTCATTTTCGTCGGCGACGAGGGCAAGACCACGCTGCTCGACGTTGCCTTGTCCCGCGTGCTCAGAGGCGAGCGCGGCGAGCATGGGCGCGGCAAGGACCAGTACGGGCGAGGGGGGAAGGATCTCGTCGTGCGGGTGCCGGTCGGAACGCAGGGATTCGACGTCGCCACCGGCGAGCGAGTGTTCGACGTCGACACGGGCGACAAAGAGGTCGTCGTCGCGCGTGGCGGTCGCGGCGGCCGGGGCAACATCCATTTCGCCACGCCGTTCGATCGGGCCCCCCGGCGCGCGGAACCCGGTGAGCCGGGCGAGGACAAGGCCCTGCGTCTCGAGCTGAAGGTGATGGCCGATGCGGGGCTGCTCGGCTTTCCGAACGTGGGCAAGAGCACGTTCGTGAGCGCGGTCTCGCGCGCGAGACCGAAGGTCGCCGACTACCCGTTTACGACCCTCGTGCCTCATCTCGGGGTGGTTGCCGTCGGGGAAGAATCGAACTTCGTCTTGGCCGACATCCCGGGCCTCATTCCGGGTGCCGCGGCCGGAGCGGGCCTCGGCATCCGCTTCCTCAAGCACGTGGAACGCACGCGCGCCCTTCTGCACCTCATCTCCCTCGACGCGACCGAAGGCCGCGAGCCTCTGGCTGACTTCGACGCAATCAACGCCGAACTCGCGAAATTCGATCCGGGGCTCGCCGCACGCCCTCAGGTCGTGGCCATGAGCAAGGCCGATTTGCCGGAAGTGCGCGAGGCTTGGGCACAGTCCAAAGCGGCATTTGCCGCGCGCGGGATCGACCTCAAGCTCGTGTCGGCGGCCACAGGCGAGGGCGTGCGCGAGGTCGTGGTGGCCCTTTGGAAGCTGCTGGAGAACGGCGGAAAAGCGTGACTCGGCGTCAGTAGCGATGCCGCCAGAGCAGATCGAAGAGCGTGCTTCCCTGGTCACCGACGGTGGAACGCAGCGACCAGCGGGGTTTGAAGCGCCAGTCGATCGTAACCAGCGTGAGATCGGGCGGCTCGCCCGGTGCTGGCGTTCCCGTCTGCACCGTGACGTGCGCGAGGACATTGTTCGACAACCGAACTTCCACCTCGGGCCGCGGGTTGGCGGCCTGCGTCGTATCGAGGCGCGTCGAGATCTCCACCTTGCTGATGCCGCTGAGCGCCTGGTTGATGCCCTGCGTGACGACCCCACTCGCCAGCCCCGCCGCTCGCTGCGTGGGGTCCTGCTGCTCGCCGGGTCCGGGCGTGCCACCGAGGCCTTCGGGGCTCCCGAACAGCAGCAGGCCGAGAATCTCGTCCTGCGGCAGGGGCGGCTCTGATCGCAGATTGGCTTTGAGCTTCTCGGGCGTCCCCACGACGTCCGCGAAAATGCGTGTGTGGTCGGGCGCTTCGTACATCGCGGTGACGCGCAGTTGAGGGTTGCTCGCGTCCCCGCTGAACGCGACGGTGCTCGAGGGCTCGAGCGTGAAGCGCTTTCCGAAGACGTCGACCGTGCCGCGGGTCAAGCGAACGGTCCCATTCATTTCCGTCTTGTCGGCGATTTGGACCACCGGATCACCGGTCAGTTCGACTTTCAAGTCTTGCCCGCGCCGAATACGGACGTCCTGCCCGAGCCGGACCGCAGCGCGCACGGAGAGCACCTCGGCCGGGCGCGGCTTCTCCGGCGCGCGTGGCAAGGCAAGGAAGTGCCCCGTCGACGTTTCGTGAGTCCCGATGACAACGCCCGGCGCGGGGTCCAGCGACTGGAGCGCGCGCCCCGCACTGCTCGGGAGCTCCAGCAGCGCCTGCGGAATCTCGATCCGTACGTCCAGCGTCCTGTCGTCTGCCGCCATCGACGCGTCGGCGTGCAGATGGCCGGAGACCGTCCCCAGCGCCACGCCCTCGACCGTCGCCGGCATGCGTTGGTCCCGCGGAATGTCGATGTCCGCGGTCGCCAAGCGAAAGTTGGTTCCCTCGAACCGCACCTGCGCGGCCCCGGTGAGCTTTCCCGTCGGCCCGCTCGCGGTGGCGCCTTCGACGCGTAGTGTACCCCACGGCTGAATCGTCACGCGCGCGCCCACGCCGTGGAGCTGCTCGCCCATCGCGGGGATCTCGACGACGCCATCCGAGAGCGCCAGATCGCCTTCGACGTGGCCGCTTTCGGAGTCGGGACCAGCGTGTACCCGCACATGGCCGTTGAGCCGCCCGTCGAGCTGGTCGACCGCCCCCGACACGAACGGCATCAGCGCCGCAACGCGGAAGTTGCGTGCTTCGAGCGTCGCGTCGACGGGCTGCGAGGTGTCGATTGTGGGTGCGATGGCGGCGGCCCAGCGGGACGAGGCGTTCACCGTGCCGGCCGCGAATGAGTCGGGGCTTTCGATTCGCGTCGCGGCGACGAAACGGTCGCGATCGATCTGCAATCGCACGAACCCGTGCTGATAACAAACGGCGCCGAGCCGCGGCTGGTCGACCTTGATGTCCGCTTCGACCCGCGCATCGCGGTGCAGCCCTTCGAGCGTGACGACGCCGCTGGCGCTGCCCGCCACACCGTGGGTCGCGAGATCCGGGATGGCATCGATCGGGAACGCGTGCAGTGCCACGGTGGCGCCGGCATCCCAGGTCCTGATGCCCGCGGCGGGCGCCAGAAGCTGGTCGATGGGCGCGTCGATATCGGCGCGGACGTCGAGCACGACGCCCCCGGATCGTTCCGCGAGGACGCGCGCGATCGCGGCTCGTCCGTCGTAGGTCGCATCCAGCGAGCCGTCCAAGGGAGGCGCTGAGCGCGATTGCATGAGCGTGACGCCGACGGCGCGTCCATGCACCTCGACACGCGGGTCGACCCACGGACCGGTCGCATCGAGCGTTGCCTGCAGCCGCCCGCGAACGGCCGGCGGACGCAGGACCGGCGGTAGCTCGGCGATCTCGCGCGGCGGCACCTCGGCGCGGACGTGCACGGCAGTTCGCTCGAGGAGCGTTGCGGCAGCGCGGGGCTCCCGCAGCAGCCGGGCGAGGGGAGGAGTCGCCTCGGCCTGCAGCTTCAATACGGGCCCTCGCGGATCGCGGAAAGAAGCGTCCAACGTAATGCGATCGGAGGCGCCCTCGAGCCTAGCCGCGAGATGGGCGTCGAGCCCGCTCGTGCGAAAACCAGCCTTCGGCGGCTCCGCCGCCTCGGGTCGGTGCACGGAACCGGACGGCCGCTTCGGGCCGTTCGGACCCGGCCCCAGCACGAGATTTTGCGTCGAGATATCCAGAGTCGCGTCGGGTACACCTTCGGGCCGCGCACGGGCGACGTGCGCTTTCATCGCCACGAGCCCCCCCATTTGCGCGATCGGTGTCGTCCAGTCCGAGAGGATGTTGCCCACGGCTCCGAGGTCGGCGCTCGACGACACATCGACGACCCCCGTCGCTCTGCGCCATGCACGCTCTTCGCCGGGCGGACCGCCGAGCACCGCGTCGCGGAGAGTCGCCGTGGCGTGCACGCCATCGAACGCGAGCGAGACGCTTCCGTCGACGCGGCGGTCCGCGAGTCTCAAGGCGAGGCGCGCGTCGCCGCGCCGCACCCCGAAGAGTCCCGTCGTCGTGAGTGTGCCGTCGACGTGTCCGGTTGATCCACTCAGGTCGACGTCGAGGGCGAGGCGGCCACCGCCCTGGGCGCTCTTGCCGAGAATGCGCAACAGCAGCGGCACGTCCGTATCGGGGGCGAGCACACGGACCGCGACTCCACGCCGGCCCGAGTGAAACTCGCCGCGTATTGGAGACCCGAGGCCGTCGACCTCCAGGCCGACGGCGTCGACCTGGCCGTCGCCCACATGAACGAGCGCGGCGCGGGCGGTCAGCGTCGTTCGATCGGCAGCGGCCTGGAGGAAGGCGTCGTGCACGGTGAAACCGCGGGCGAACGTGAACGCAGCGCGTCCGGAGGCGCTGTCAATGCTCCGGCCCGCGGCCTCCACCCCTTGCGCCTCGACTGTCAGTTGGCCACCGAGCGCTTCGAGCGGGCCATCCAGGTGTCCGCGAACGACCGCGGAGCGAACGGCTTGCGCGCCGACTCGCACGCCCGCCGCGACGACCTTCCAATCCGCATCGATTTCCTGCGAATCGAGGTCGACGCGTCCGAACGCGCGGAGCTCTGCGGCGCCGCGTGCACCCGTTGCGTGAAGGATGCGAACGAGGGCGAGGTCGGGCGCCTTTGCGTGGACGTCGAAGTCGAGCGCGGTTGCTCCGCTCTCACGCTTCGCCTCGAAGCGCAGGTCGACGGGCGCGCCCGGCTCGGCGAGGCGGGCCGTGCCGGTCAAACTCGTGCGCGTGAAGCCCGCCTCCGCATCGAGCTTCGGAACGAGCTGGGACGCGACGCGGATCGGCTCCGAGTGAGCCGTCAGGTCGCCAGTGACTGCTCCGCCGGGACCGAGCCGCACGCGCACCTTGGCGCCGGCGTGGACTTCGGCTTTCGGGGCGCTCGAGACCAGGCCGTGGAGGTCCACTCCCGTGACCGTAACCGTCAACTCCCCCGCGGTGATTTCGCCCAGGTCGGCGGCGGCAACCGCCTCGACCGTCCCTCCGCCGGCGCGGGCGCGGGCGGTCGCGTCCAGGCGATTGCCCGTCATGACCGCGCGCAGCGAAACGGGGATGGCCCCCGCCTTCCCTTCGACCGACGCGCTCGCATTCCTCCTGCCGGCGGACGGCAGATGGGCGACGCCGGTGACGTGGGCCGTGACGCGCTCTGGAAGGATGCCGCTCAAGTCGAGATCGAGCCCTTTCAAGGCGACCTCGGTCCTCGTCTCGTCGTGCTGAAAGGACGACACGAGTCCACTCGCACGCGCTTCGAGATGCTCGAACGACGCCAGCTGACCGCTGGCCCGTAGCTCCGCGACGCGCAGCGACCGGATGTCGACGCGCACGCCGCGTGACGATTCCCCGGCGTGTCCTCGATGGCGGGGCTCGAGCGCGTGCGCCAGGGTCGGCTCCCCGTCCGAATCGCGTAGCAGCGTGGCTCCGATCCGGCGAACGAATGCGTGCGAGACGACGACGGGGATGTCGCCCTTGCCGCGGAGCGCAGCCAGAACGATCGCGGGCACCGAGGTCCGAACCGTCACGCCCTCTGCGCTGGCGACGACGCGCCCTTGCGCATCCCGCAGGACCAAGTCCACGTCGTCGGCGCCGCCCAAGCCGACGTCACGAACGCTCGTGATCTCGAGCGTTCCCCGGAAGGTGTCCGCGATTGCGCGGTTGGTTTCGGCAATGACCAGCCTGCGACCGGCGGGCGTGTTCAGGGTGAGCACGACGCCGCCGAGCGCTGCGGCAATCAGCAGGGCCAGGATGGCGATCGCACGGCCCGCCAGGATGACCGCGCGTCGCGCTTTCCTTCGCAGCAGGCCGTTCATCAGTAGGCCTCCCCGATGCCGAAGGCCACGCCGATGGGCAGGCCGGCGACGTCACCGGGGTAGTCGGGATCGCCCGGGGACGGGTTCAAACCAGGGATGCGGTAGGCGATGTCGAGACGGACGGGCCCGACCGGCGTCTTGTAACGGAGGCCGATGCCGCACGACAAGTGCGTGTTGAGTACGTAGTGCGCGCGGCCTTCCTGGACGTCGCTCGCGTCGCAGAACGTCGCTTCCGTGAAATCGGACGAAAGCGGGTAGCGAATCTCCGCCGAGAAAGCCCACATGGTGAGTCCGCCGAGAGGCTGAAAGCAGCGATTGCCGGAAAGCGTCTCGATGCCCAGACCGGGCGCACATTGACTGGCGATCTGTTGATTGATGTTCGGCAGCAGGAACGGCACAGGACCGTGCGGTCCGACACCATAAAGAGGATATCCGCGGTTGCTTCCAGGACCGCCGGAGAACAGGCCTCGGAGATAAACGAGCTGGAGGTCGCGCACGTAGGCCGCTTGGTCGACGCCCGGTGGTGCGAACCCGGCGGCGCACGTCCGAGCGAGTTGCCGTAGTTGGCGGGAAAGAGCAGCCCTGTCGTCGCCCGAAGCGCGAGCGTTCCCGCACCGAGCGGAACGTAGCCGCGCACTGATCGACGTCGCGCTGCACGCGCGCCGGGAGCTGCTGGAGCCCTTCGACGTGCACTGCGCCGACGAGGACCGGAGGACCCTCTTCGACCAGAACCTGCACGCGGACGTGGTTGGCGTTCGTGTAGACGACGCGGCCGGCGCGGACGCGCGCCTGATAGAAACCCCGCGCTCGGTAGTAACGCTCGACACGCTCGAGATCCTTTTGGAGCACGAAAGGATCGAAGAGCTCGTATTCGTAGACGACCCCCTCGAACACTCCGAGGAACTTCGGGCTCGGCGCCGTTGCAATCTTCTTCGACACATCGGAGGCGTCCACTTCGTGGACCCCGCGGAAGCCGACGGTGTCGACTGCGGCGCGGTCTTTCGGGATCGACGTGCACGCCAGGGCGCCGACCCACGGGAGCACGGCTCCGCAATTCGCAGCGAACCGCGCATGCGCCGGGAAACCCATCGGTATCGACTCGAGCAATGGCGATGCCCGGTACGCGCGATGCCTTTTTGTGCGGAAAGGTCCAATTGATCAGGGGCGGCCGAGCGGCGGCGCTGCCACCTGTCGCTGAACGATCGCGGCGGTCACGCCATCCCTTTGGAGCGCGTTCGCCCGATGAGCTCAATCAATTGCCCGAGCAGGCGCACGTACTCGGGCCCGTCGATCCCCGCGTCGAGCCGGGCGAGCAGCGCGCGGCCCGCCTGCGCCGCCTCCGGATACTGCCCCGCGTCCACGAGCTCGTCGACGAGCTCGGCGAGCAGCGGCCTCCTCACGTGACGCTCCGTGAGCGCCGCTTGGAGCAAGAGGTCGATTCGTTTGGCCCGCGGCATGGCAGGGGTCATGGCTCAGGTTGCGCCCTGCATCGTCCGTTCCGTCGCGTATAAATGCCCGTTCGCGTTCGCCGCTTGGACGAATGCTCAGTGCATCTTTGCCATGTGCGCGCGTGACTGCCCCATTGGCTGGAGAAAACGCAGGCGACGCCGATTCCGTTTCCAGACGTCCGGCAGAAGCGGCTCCCGCCAAGCGCAGATCGGCACGGCTCATGCACCGACCCGAACCGGAGGTTTCAAGAATGCCACCCGATCCCAAAAAAGACGATCCGCAAGCGGACAAGGAGCGACCGGTCGATCCC